>AUZY01001003.1_pt1 | contig 42630 bp, 40 predicted proteins | sample 49821 | NCBI WGS metagenome assembly AUZY01 (sample SAMN02954279, study PRJNA193664) | mine drainage metagenome | biome: terrestrial; feature: abandoned Hg mine; material: sediment; isolation source: lowermost (B1B) sediment-attached strata from acid streamer/mats thriving at... | place: Spain ...
TCGTACGGTAGACGCCTTCGTCCTCGACGATCAGCCGGAGCGGGTCGTGACTCCGTTCGGCCGCAACGAGTGCGCGCACGAGAACCTGCGGTTTGAAGGATGCACCATCGACCGCCTGGATCCGCATGCCCGGTGCAAGCCCCGCGCGAAAGGCCGGGCCCATCCAGAGCACATCTCCCACGTTGCCTTTTGCATTCACCGTGAATCCGATCGAGAACATGAGATCCTGGAAGTGAAACAGATGTTGCATGGCACGCGTGTAGGGCGAGGGATGCGCGGTATAAACCAGCCGCCAGCCGCCCCATCTGAGTCCCGAAAGCGGGGCCCGATGACCGACCCGATCCAGGCGCTTTCTGAGGAACCGGCCCCAGTGGTAGGGCTCGACGGTTTTCAGCGCGCGCACGACATCGGCCATGTCGTAGGTCCGGGTGACATCGCTGCCGTTGTCCATGCCGAAGAACAGTCGCGCGAAATCGTTGAGCGATCGGGTTCCGTGGCTCAGCATGCGGATCTTCGTATCGACCTCGAGCCAGATGAGTTCGCCCTCGGGGTAGAAGTCCACGCTGCGCCGGAAGGTCGCGTAAAACCCCGGTGCGTAATAAAGATACGGGGCAGCAGTCGCCGTATCCTGGAGGGGCCGCCAGTCGCGTCCCGGGCGATGGCTCATGTTGGCTGCGGTCATCGCGATCGCCTCGCGGAAATCGCGTGGTGTCCAGATCTCCGAACGGGTCGCCATGACATCGCCCCAGTACTGCGTGAGCCCCTCATAGACCCAGAGCAGGCCGGTCTGCTCCGGAATCTGGAAGTTGGGCTGCCAGAGCCGGGCCGGGCGCCTGAACTTTCCGTTCCACGAATGCGTGTATTCGTGGGGCAGGAGGTCCGCTCCGACGAGGAGGGCCTCGGGGTTCAGGAAATAGTCCGCATTGGTGCGGTCATCGCTCGACTGGTGATGTTCCAGCCCGAAATGCGACGTATGGTTGCTGAGCGTGAGGAGAAAATGGTAAGCCGCATAGTGGTGGGAATGGAACATCCGGCTTTCCTGGACGATGAGGTGACGGTAATCCTGGATCTCGCGCCTCGTGAGATTGAGCGCTTCCGGGTAGTCCGCCACGATGTCGAGGTAGCGGTGGACGGGATTGCCGGGTGCGAGATTGATCTGCCGGAAATAGGAGCCGGTGATGACCGGGGAATCGACGAGCGTATTCAGGGGCACCGGCCGGAAATGAATGACCGATCCGTGCCGGCTTGCGACCGTGAGCGCGGTTCCGAACCGCCACCCCTTGGGAATCGTGAGGGTCGGCACATACTCGAGATCACGCGTGGGGAAGCCCTTGGGATAGAGGAGCGCCTCGTTCCAGTTGAAATCAACCAAATGCGGAGTCGCTGAAATCCCCTCGGTGAAGCTCCCCCCTGAAACCGGCGACAGGTAATCCAGCCGGATTACGAGACGGTGAACATTCTGCGGGATCACGAGATGGAAGCTGTAAAGATGGACCGGGTCGCGCACCCAGGGGATCCGGTGCCCATTCGCAAAAAACTCGAGCCCGGCGAGCTCATTGATGGGACCGGCTGGCGAATGTTCTCCGGGAATCCACTTGGGGTAATAGAGGGTGAGCGGCCCGGGCCGGACGGGCATCGTAAGACGTGCGGAGACGACATGCTGCCAGGGGGTCTCGGTCAGATTGATCGAAAGATCAATGGGTCCGAGGCGCACGGATGCCCTGGCACAAAGGGCAAAGACCGGAATCGTCAAAAGGGCAATCAGTGCCCAGAGGGTTCGTCTGCCTGGATTCATCGGGTTGCTCCAGAGGTGATCGACAGGGGAATATGCTAGCGCAAAGAACGGACTTTCGCGGCCCGGGAATCGTCCGGCCGGGACACGTGCCGGGGCAGCGCTTCGGGTGAGGCGGGTCGGCTCTCCAGCAGGAGACAGGCGGTGCCGGGCAGGACCCGTGATTCCGGAAATCAGGATCCAAGATTGCATCGCGTCGTGACCTCCAATCCGTCCCTTGCCCGCATGCCCATTCGGACAGGGGCCGGTGGCGTAGAAGTAGGACGGTAGCGTCGCGGGAGTTCTTCGAATCTTGAAACCTCACGAAACGGAGCCGAACTTGAAATGTCCCACGTGCAACTCGGATCTTGTACCGGCCGTCCGGCACAAGATCCCAGTCAAGATCTGCCCATCCTGTAAGGGGATGTGGCTTGAGCATCAGGAGCTCGATGAACTGGAAGACGAGGTCTTCGACTACGGCGAAGATGCGAAAGGAACCTTGATCTTCGGTTCCACACCGACCACGGCCCAGTGTCCCGAATGCCATGCACCGCTCAGGAGATTCCGCTACCGGCTTTACGATCTCGAGATGGATTTCTGCGAGAATCAGCACGGCTACTGGCTGGATGCTGACGAGGACACGAGAGTCCTCGAGTTGATGAAAAAAGAGGAAACCGATACCAGAAGGAAGGTGCTCGCGGAAGACCAGTGGGCGATGACCCTGAAACACATGCGCAGAGGCTCGTTTCTGAGCAAGGTGCGGGATCTGTTTCACTAGGATGAAGGGGGGGCTTTGCATCGAGATGACCAGATGATCGATGCGTGTCCCGCGCCACTTGCAGGAACCTCCCTCACCGTGCTGGCCTAAGGACCTTTGGGGGACACGGCGCGGCAGCGCATTCCCGGCTCCGCCCGGCGATCCGGTGCACGGATCCTGCCCACCTCCCCCCGGGTGTATCATGAAGACTCTGCCCGTGTGCGGGCTCAGGCCGGGTCGCACGGGGAGCCCTGTCGGGAGAGCCGAGATGTCCGGATCCTTTCGCGCAGCCACTTCTCCCCGCGGACGGTGGGCCGCGTACGCCGCTCTTGTAACGGGATTGCTCGTCCTGACTTCAGCCCAGGCCGAGGGATCCTCCCCCAAGACCCTGGTTCTCCCGCTCGAGCCCTGCCATGGGTTTTCCGGAGGCTGCCTTCACGCGTCGAGCCCTGGGGGATGGCCTCAATCTCAGCATGACCCGCAACCTCTGTCAGCACCCCACCCGGACTGGACACCCCCCATGCACCGCGCTGGAGCGCCTCCCAGGCTGCACCTTTTCGTCCAGCATCTGAGCCCGAGAGCCCTCGGACTCGACGGACTGGTCACGCCCGAGAGGCTCCTTTCCGCTCTGGCCTACCGGACCCGTTCCGATCGCAATGGAGGCCTCTGCCATTTTGGCGACGCGTCACATTCCTGCTCCCGGATGACCGTACTCGTCGACGGCAAGCGCTGGCGCCCCGATGGGATCCTCGGCTACACCCGTGCGGCCATCCCGGCGCGCTGGATCAGCCGCGTGGATCTCTTGGAGAATACCCCCGCCGTGGCGCCCCGAACCGGACCGCTCGAAGCAGGAGGGGATCCGGGTATTGTCGATGTGATCCTCCGCCAGCTGCGTGTGAGCGGCGAGGCGAGCGTGACGGCGGGAGTGCTCGAGGGCGGTGGCTCCTATTCCGGATCCAACGCCGAGGACTACAACATCCTTCTTGATGCCCGCGACCGGAATGGCGATTCCTTTCTATTCGATTTCAACTATGAGCGCCTCTACGGACCCTGGTGGTATCTCCCTCCCTGAGTGCAACCGACGACCGGTGGGCTCATCAGGAAGAGTGGCCCAGAGCCTGGATCCTATCCCGAGAGCAGGCGCGCGTGTGATAACCGCATCAGAACAAAATGTTCAAGAGTGTTGCCACAACGATGAATGGCGCGCCCGACAGGATTCGAACCTGTGGCCTCAGCCTTCGGAGGGCTGCGCTCTATCCAACTGAGCTACGGGCGCAATCAATACAGACTTTAAAGAATAACATTTTCAACGGCGACTGGGATGAAGAATACCGGATGCCATAGGCCTCAGGTGCGACCCGCCTGGTTAGGGTGCAAATCCACGGGTGCTGGAATTCCCGTTTGACCTCAAGGTGCATCGGGCAACTGCTCGTTGGGACTGGAACGGATTTGAGCGGATCAGCGCTTCAAAAGTGGCCAGGCTCTGCGCCAAATTTATGTGGGAGCCTGCGAAAAACAGCCTTTTCCAGAGATTACTCCTCTCTCCAACGTATGCCATGATTCTTACAAGAATTTCTCAGCTGTGCCCTGCATGGCAGAGCCAGATACGAGAAAGTGCATTGTTAAAATCGGGCTTGCCAAACCCCTTTCCCATGGCCGACATGTCGGTTCATGGATCGATCAGATGGTTCCAGAATCGGGAGAAGTAAGCGTGAACAACAGGATTGCCGCCGTGCTCGCAACAGATGTAGCCCCTCGAACCAAGCCAAGCCATTACCCCGAACCCTTCGCATCACGGATGGCAGGACGAATCAAGCGACCGCTTGGTGATCTGTTCGGCCTGAAAAGTTTTGGCGCGAACCTCACGCGGCTCGAGCCGGGGGCTGTGTCCGCCCTGCACCATCGGCACTCACGACAAGACGAGTTCATTTACGTCGTGGAAGGCGAGCCAACACTTTGCACCGATGCGGGAGAGACGCCTCTCGGGCCCGGCATGGTTGCGGGCTTTGCCGCGAGGGGTCCAGCGCACCATCTGGAAAACCGCACGGACCGGGACTGCGTGATCCTGGAAATCGGCGATCGCACGGGAGGCGATGAGGTCAGCTACCCGGCAGACGACATCGCAGCGAGCATGGGTGAGAAGGGCCAATGGCGGTTTACCCACAAAGACGGCAGACCCTATTGAACGCCTCACCCTGATTTCCGGATTTTCAGGGATGTGATAGTCCTGGCGGAGCCGTTGCCCGCCTTGCGAAATTGCTCTGCACAGGGTAGACATGCGGGCACCTGCTCATGCTCCATGGTGCTGACAAAATGTTCATGGGCGCGATATGAGCACGGTGCGCAAGAGATTAGTGATCGTCAGGTTCTTGCAGCTTGACCGAATGCGCCGCGCACGCCCCTGGATTGATCCATAAGGTGAGCGGCGCATTTGATCAACTTCCGCCGTGTCCTTGCTCAAAAAATCGTGTGGGCAACGCTATCTCAATTGAGTGGCTGCACCCGCACGATCCCTTCCGGAGAATAGAGAACCTGGACGGCCTCACCACTCACCCAGTTCGTCCGTCCAGCCTGCTGGACGACTGCGATGAGTCTGCCGCTCTTGAGTCGCACCGTAAGCTGTACCCCCGGCACCGCTCCGGTGGACTGCCCGATGGCATGACCCGCAATCGCACCGAGCACCGCCCCGCCCAGAGTGGCCAGGATCGCGCCGCGGCCTCCGCCAAGCGCGCTGCCTGCAACCCCGCCCGCAACACCGCCCACGACCGTCCCGACCTGGCCGTTGCTGTATTGCCCCGAGGCATGACCCCCGCGCAGGGTCACGAGCCTAAAAGCAACCAGTGTACCGAGCCGCACCCGTTGGACACCGCGAGCCTCGCTCCGGTAGTACGAACTGCCCCCAAGATTCGAGGCGCAACCCGCCAAAAAAACCAGAATCGGCAACAGAAACAGTACTTTTTTCATACTCCATACCTCGAATTGGTAACGCCCCGAGTAAGCGTGATCATAACATGGGACTGACGTTTCAACGTCAGGGTTCACAAAGGGTTGACCACCCGGGAAGGCTGATCCGGACCCGGAACTGTCACATTTATGACATATCAGGGACGTATGTTTGTCTCACCTGAGACACCAGTAAGTTACAACATGCCGACCCAAGCCCTTCCATCTGCCAGACTCCGCGCATGCCTCTCGAGTGGGATTGTTTTTCTTCTCTTCATGGGTGTCTCCTTCTGGCCATCCGTGACCTGTGCCCACTCCGGGGACCCCGCACCGATCGTACTGCCCGGTATCGGGACACTGTCCGGTGAGATCCGGGACTATGACTTTTCCCGCTGGTACGAAAGCCCATCTGCACCAGCCGACCAGCATGCCAATGCACTGGGCGGACTTTTCAATTTCCACTCGGTCCGGTTTGGGGGAGGGTTCCGAGCAGGATTGAGTTTTTACGATGCCACCGACATTTTCGGATTGAACAATTCCGCAGAAGGCGGCCGCTTCCTCGATACCACGCTTTATGGCTCCCAATCGATCCAGAGTCTCGGACAGGCCTTTCTTGCGTACCAGAGAGCATCTTTCCTGGTGCAGGGCGGGGCGGAGGAGATCTCGACACCCTGGATGGGCGCCTCCGACAGCCGTATGGTACCGGCCACCTATGAGGCCATCCTGTCCCGCTGGGTGATCCGCCAAGGCCTGTCGCTCGAAGCCATCCGGGAGTTCCGCTGGAAGAGCCGGACCTCTTCCCGTTTCTCCGCCACCACGCTTTACAACGCAAATGGCTTTGCGGGAATCTACGGGGGCCAGCCGAACAGTCAGGTGAGACAGGAGACCAATCCCGGAACCCTCGCGCTTGGTACCGCGCTCTCCCGATCCGGGATGCAGGGCGGACTCTGGTACTACCATTTCTACGGTTACGCCCAGATGGTCTACGGCACTGGTGCACTCACCCTGCCAGTTGCTCAGAACCTTGATCTGTCGCTCGCCTTTCAGGCTCTCCATGAATGGAGTTCAGCCGGGAATCTGATCCACACAAGGGTATCGGGTACCGTCTACGGAGCATCACTCGGATTTGGGTCGAGCGGCAATCGTCTGACTCTTTCCTATGACCAGATCCCGGTCAATCCCGCGGTGTTCCACGCGGGGGATCTCGTCTCCCCCTACAGTGCGGGATATGCAACCGACCCCCTCTTCACCACCTCCATGATCGCGGGGCTCGTCGAAAAAGCCTCGGGTCAGGCTGCGAAACTCGGCTGGTCATATTTCGTGGGGCATACCCTGCGCTTCATCCTGAGCGAAGCGAGCTACTGGACCGCCCCGGCTTTCCCCGACACCCACGAGACCGACCTCGATGTCACCTGGTATGTCCCAGGTCGCCTCCGGGGATTGTCTCTCCGCAATCGTCTGGGCATGCTCCAGGGTGTGAACGGACAGGACGGCTCGCCCAACCTCGGAACCTTTCTTTATGACCGGGTCATGATCACCTACCGCTTTTAACGCCGCCCGCAGCCACACACTTCCTCGGGAACTATTGACCGAATAAACGGTCACACTGGCACGGGCGAAGACGGCGCAATCCTGCCACAAACGCGTTCTCAGCACTACCCCATCCAAGCCCATCCGATGATCGGACCGAACCGCAGCTCATCCGAAGGATATGCATGTCGCAACCCCTCGCCTGGCATCTGAATCAGAAGAGCATCCTGCCATCCGCGCTCATCCTGGGATGTCTCCTTGGAATCAGCTTCAGCCTGCCGACCGCGCGTGCCCGGACACGGAATCACGCATCAGCCCGCCCTCAAAAATCGGCACCGGTGCATCTCGCGAGAATCCGTGTAAGCGGCTCGAGTCTGGTGACAGCCAGTGCGCGGACCCCGACCCCGGTCTATGTGATCAAGGGCTCGGCCTTGAAAAGCGAGGGTTACGCCACAATCGGTGAGGTCATCTCGCGGCTTTCGTTTGACGGGTCAGCGGCCGGCTCGACCTCGGCTTTCACCAACCAGTTTACGAACGGCGGAGAGGCGAATGTAAGCCTCCACAGTCTCGGCCACAACCGCGTACTGGTACTGGTGAACGGGCATCGCTGGGTGAGCGGCCTCAAGGGGGATGTCGATCTCAACAGCATCCCTCTGGCGCTCGTCCGGCGCATCGAGATACTCGACGCGAACGGTGGCGCGCGCTACGGATCCGGCGCCGTCGCGGGCGTGGTCAACATCATCACCCGCAAGAACTACAACCACTCGACCCTCTCCCTCCAGAGCGGGATCTATCAAGGGGGTGGCACCTGGGATGGGACTACCCAGGGTCTCTCCTTCACAACGGGGCTCACGACGCGGCACTCGGGACTGCTTTTCGGTTTCACCTATTTCAACCAGGCCGGCATCCCGGCAGGCGATCGCACGATCTCGAGTGAACCGATCGCGGGCACAGGGGTCACCCGAGGGAGCACAGCCACCCCGCAAGGCACGTTCGAGTTCACGCCCTTGAGCGGTCCCCTCACCGCATCCCCTCTCTGTCCGACCAGCCAGGGGGAACCACTCTGCGATCTCACCCATCTTTCGGGCACAAGCGGCGCGAGCCTATCTGATTTCGCACCCTTCTCGAACCCGGAACGCTTCAACCCGGCACCGTTCAATGAAATCCTCATGCCCCAGGAACGGACCAGCTTCTACATCCATGGCTACCGCCGGATGGATTCCAACCTCGAAGGATCGTTCACTGCCTTCTATAACCGCCGCAACTCCTCACAGTCCGCATCCCCTCCGCTGCTCATCCTCGGCAAAAATGGTCTGCCGGTGAATATTGCAGCCAACCAGCCCTACAACCCGTTCGGTACCGCCCTCGATGCGACCGGTCCCAATGCCAATCTCGTCTCGCTCGGGCGCGCCATGGTCGAAGACGGACCGCTCATTCTGTCCGAGCAGGTCAACATGCTCCGTCTGTCAGCCGGCCTGCGTGGGCGTTTCGGATCCACACACGATTCCTGGCTCTGGTCCGCATACACCAGCTACAGCCAGAACGACGTGACCGATACCAACTATGGTCGCTTCAATCTCGACCACCTTGAGAACGCACTGGGCTCGCCTGCCAACTGTGCCCAGGCAACGGGGTGCGTCCCGCTCAACCTCTTCGGTGGCCCGGGCACCATCACCCCCGCCATGCTCCACTACATCGCCTTTACCGAAGTCAACGCGATCGACAACACCCAGCGTGTATTCGGGGTGAATCTCTCCTCCCCGGGGCTATGGAATGACGGCGCAGGGGTGATCCGCGTCGAGGCCGGCTACCAATACCGCGATCATGAGGGGATTTCGGCTCCGAATCCGATCGCCCAGGCGGGCGAGGATAGCGCGAGCCCGGGAATTCCCGTTCTTCCGACCGTGGGAAGCTACGCTACAAACTCGGTGTTTGCATCCGCCAACCTGCCTCTCCTCCGTGATGCGCCCGGTTTTCGCAATCTGATGCTGGATGTGGCCCAGCGCTATTCGCACTACAACACGTTCGGCTCGATCCCGCTCACCCAGATCGCGCTCCGTGACGAGATCGACCGCGCCTGGACCCTGCGTGCGGTCTGGGGCCAGAGCTTCCGTACCCCCGACCTCCATGAGACGAATGCAGCTCTTGTGGAAGAGCCGATCGCAATCTCCGACCCCTGCAGCAACTATGAACACTCCGGAGTATCCGCTGCGGTCCAGACTGCCTGTGCCGAGGCCGGTGTCCCGACGTCCTACATCCAGCCGAATGCCCTGGTCAACGAACTGGCCGGCGGAAACGCCAGTCTGGCTCCGGAAACCGCGATCGACCGCACTCTGGGTTTCGTGTGGACACCTCCGAGCCTTCCGCTTGATATCGAAGCCGACTATTACCGGATCACGATCAACAACGCGATCGGCGCACCCGGCGCCCAGGAAATCCTGGATGGCTGCTATGAGTCGGGAGACCCGCTTGACTGCAGCCGGATCACGCGTGCGCCCGATGGCACACTCGGACTGGTGGACAATGTTGATGCCAATCTGGGCGGGATCATGACGGACGGGGTGGATGCCCTCGCACAGTATCACTGGCCCCCCTTACCGTCCGGGAGCTTCACCGCAAGCCTCATGGTGAGCTGGGTGCACAACTACCTCGAAACCACCTCCGCCTTTCCGACCGGCACGATGACGACCAATCTCGTGGGGGTGGAGCGGGGAGGCACGTCGTTTCCGCTCGGCGTCCCCCGTCTCAAGGCGACCTATGTGCTGGCCTGGCGGCGCTGGCCCTGGCTCGCAAGCCTCACTTTCCGCTACATCAGCCCGCTTACGGAGCGCTGCAGTGATTTCCTGAACGGCACACCGGAGAGTCTCACGAACCTCGGACTCTGTTCTGAGCCCGACTATCAGAACAACTCCCTGTCTCAAAACGTGCTCGGCAGCACGGTCTACACCGATCTCCAGGTGGGGTACGCGCTTGCGCGCTATGACACCGTGGTCCGCATCGGGGTACGCAACCTCCTCGACCGCAATCCCCCAGTCTCCACCCAGCAGGTGATCGACAGTTACGACTCCTCCATCTATGACATACCGGGCCGCTTCATCTACGTCAACGTGACGAGTCAGTTCTAGCCGGACCGGGCGAGCGTCGGTCCCTCGCCCGGGGCGTGAGAGAATGGGGGACATGAAGCGTTCCCGATCGGGCCGTAGAGACCCCCCGCCACCGATGTCAGCCGGCACCTTTGACTCGCTCATCGAGTCCATCCGATCGTGCAGAGCGTGCCAGGGACTCCTCCCGGAGCCGCGCCCCATTCTCCGCGCGCACCCCGAAGCACGTCTGCTCATCGTGGGGCAGGCCCCCGGCCTGGCCGTGCACCGGACCGGCATCCCCTGGAACGATCCGAGCGGAAAGACTCTTCGGCAATGGATGGAGATCGACCGGTCACATTTTTATGACCCGACCCGTGTGGCCATTCTGCCTGCGGGCTTCTGCTATCCCGGGCGGTCGGCACACGGGGATCTCCCGCCCCGCCCGGAGTGTGCCCGGCTCTGGAAAGCGCCGCTGCTGGCAAGACTCCCCGCCATCCGTCTCACGCTGCTTCTCGGCCGCTATGCGCATCTCCTTTACCTGCCGGAAACCCGGTCTCAGCGTCTCACCGATACGGTCCGGGAGGCGCCCCGCTGGCTTCCCGGCTATTTCCCGCTCCCGCATCCTTCTCCGCGCAACCGGCTCTGGCTGAAGCGTCATCCCTGGTTCGAAGCGGACATCCTGCCCCTCCTGCGATCCCGATTGCGCGCGCTCTGGGAGGATGATGAGAAACAATCCACTCCGGCCGGCAATCCGCACGCCAGCCCCCCTTTCATACCTACCGGAGACCTCCGCCCATGATCCCCTTCTACCACGTGGATGCATTCACGACCGAGCTTTTCCGCGGCAACCCCGCGGGCGTCTGTCTGCTGGATGGATGGCTTCCCGATGCGACTCTCGCCTCCATCGCCCGCGAAAACCAGTGTCCGGAAACCGCCTTCGTCCTGAACCGCGAGGATCCCGCTCCGTTGCGCTGGTTCTCGCCCAGGATTGAGGTGCCGCTCTGTGGCCATGCGACACTTGCCACCGGTTTCACCCTGCTCACGCTCGAGCCCGCCCGCTCCCGGGTGGATTTCACGACCGCAAGCGGCCCGCTCTCGGTCGAGCGGGCAGGCCGCCACTATGCGCTCAGCCTGCCCGCGTTGCCGCTCGGAACCCCGATGCCGGAGACGGCATCCCGTGCCCTCTGCGAGGCCCTTCGTCTCGGCACCGCCGGTCTTTTCTATGAAAACCCCCGTCACCGCGTCTGCGTGTTCGCGGACGAGGAGACCGTTCTCGGGATCCGTCCGGATTTTGCAAGACTCGTGACCGAAGACGAACGTGATGTCATCGTGACCGCTCCCGGACAAACGCATGATTTCGTCTCGCGCTACTTCGCACCCGCACTCGGCATCCCTGAAGATCCCGTCACTGGGTCCGCACAGGGTCTGCTCATTCCTTATTGGTCCAGCCGACTTGGCCGCACGCGACTCCGTGCCCGCCAGTGTTCCGAACGCGGCGGAGAACTCACGGGCGAGGTGCGCGGGGATCGTGTCTGGCTTGAGGCCGACTGCAGGCTCTACCTCCGGGGTGAGCTCATGCTCAGCCCGAATCCCTCCTGAGATGCAAAACATTACTCACGCATGGGGATCGGCACGCCGGTTGTGGCGGTGGGCCTGCTGCCAGACGAAGTAGACCGGGACGCCCAAGAGCGTGAGCCCGAGACTCAGGATGACATCCCCGGGTTTCTGCCAGGCGGCCCCGATGAGCACCAGCAACGAAGCCAGAAGAAAGACGGCCGGCACCACGGGATAGCCCCAGGCCCGATAGGGGCGAGGCTGATCGGGGCGCTCGTGCCTCAGCCAGAACAGTCCTGCGACCGCGAGCATGAGAAAGGGCCAGATGCCAAGAACATAAGCGGAGGCGAGATCGGCAAAGTCTCTCAGGCTCACGAAGATCATGGCCAGCACGGCATCCATGATGATCGCCACCCAGGGTGTACGGAAACGCGCATGGGCCTGGCCGACCCTCCGGAAGAACAGGCCATCTTCGGCCATGGCGTAGAACACGCGGGGGTCGGACATGACGCTTCCATTCAACGAACCCAAAACCGAGATCATGACGAGTAGCGCCACGACGATGCTGGCAGCGGATCCCCCGATCGAGCCGAGCGCCGCCACCGCCACCGAGGGGTGGCTGGCCACACCCGGGAGGGTGAGGACGCGCAGATAACCGCCATTGATCACGAGATAGAGCAGCAGGACGAGCAGCGTGCCCGTGATCAGGGAGAGCGGCAGGTTGCGTTCGGGCTTGCGCACCTCTCCGGACAGGGCCGTAAGATTTTCCCAGCCATCATAGGCCCAGAGCACGGCCAGGAGTGCAAGAATGAAGCCGCCGGACGCGACTTTCACCGGGTGAAGCGCCACGTCCGGATACGCCACGGGATGGATCCAGAACCAGAGCGCAAGTCCCAGAATGAAGAGCGTCACGAGCTTGATCGTGCCAAAGAAGTTCTGGACAAAGGCGCCCATGCCGACCGAGCGGATCTGGACCCCAGCTACGATTCCAATGAGCACCACCGATGCCACGTGGCGCGCCAGGGAATCGAGGGGCACGAAGGTTACGAGATATTCGGAAAAAATGAGCGATTGTGCGGCCCATGAGATGGGGTCGGTCAAAAGCCACATCCATCCGAACAGAAAGGCCATAGGCTTGCCGAATGCTTCACGGATATAGACGTAAAGTCCACCCGCACGCGGAAACATGGCTGAAAGTTCCGCCACGGAAAGCGCCCCGCAAAGCGCGATGACGCCCCCGATCACCCAGATCAGATAAAAATCGGAAGTCGACCGGACATCGGATGCGACGAGCGCCGGCACCCGGTACAGGCCGGTGCCGATCACAATTCCCAGAACCACCATGATTCCGGTGAATGCCCCGAGCCGACGCGACAGGCCCGGTTCCGGAGGGGGCTCGACCGGATCGAGCAGGGCCATCTCAGTTCCCAACCATATCTTTTTCGAGATCCCCGGCCCGGATCGAAAGCTGTTCACTTCCTGCAGGAGTCGTGACCTGCCAGCGGAAATCCACTTCCTGGCCGTCCTGGAAGCGGCTTCTGATCACCAGCCGGATCCAGTCCCCGGCACGCACGACAACGGGGTTACGGACCGGCGCATAAATCTGTTCCCAGTGCGTGGGTGGCGCATCCGGGGCGGTGGACAACCGGATCCCCGGCGCAAGCTCGGCCTCCCACCAGATGGCAAAGCCGTGCAGCGTAAATCCACGCTCGAGGGTCCACTCGAGACGCCCTTCGCGGCGGGTCCGGAAACGCGCTGCAAAATCCACCCGGTCCCAGACGCCCGCTTCCGGAGTGCACGCGAAATCAGGTTCGGCAAAAGTGCGCACATAGAGGTTCTGCCGGCTGAGGGACGCGAGCGGCGTGAAATCGAGTTGCAGCGCGCCCGTGCTCCAGGGGTCGAGTTCCGCCCAGTAACGACTCGAACTGACCGGCCGGGCATAGAGGGTGAGCGCACGCGGAATCCGGATCCCGCCGGGGGCGAGAAATCTGCGGGCATCCCATAAAATCTCTCCGATCCCCTCTTCGAGAGCCAGGTTACCAAGCGTCTCGGAAACGATGATGTCATGCGGTTCGGGATCGATGATCGAGCGGGAGTCCTCGGGGTAAATCTGGATCCGGGAAAGACCGTTGCGGCGCGCGATTGCTTTCGAAATCCGGGCGAGAGCAGGCACCCGCTCATAGAGCGCGACGCTCCGGGCACCCAGCGCATGTGCCATGAAGCCGATCCAGCCCACACCGGAACCGAGATCGCCGACCCGGCTCACACCCGGCACGATCACCTGTTCGATTGCGCGGCGGAACGCATCACACCGGATCGGATCGGCAGCGAGCCTGCGGTGATAATCGATAAGCACAGGGGGTACTCCTGCCCGGGCCAGGCCGGCAACCGGGGGTACTTGACAAGGTCCGGGTGTTCATTATGATCAATGTGGAGTGGGGGTGCATGTTATGAAGGACACTGCGCGCAAGTCCGCTTACCGTCTGCTCTGGGCCACAGGGTTGCTGTTGTTTACAGGATGTGCTACCACCCCGGATCGCCTTCTGCCTCATCCGTCCGCCACACACCCCCTCCGCCCGCTCTGGATCTTTCAGATCACCCTTCCGGGCGTGCTGCGGAGCCCGAGACGCCGGCTCGTGGTCCCGATGGACGTGACGTTCATCAACACGAGCCGCCAGGTGATCCAGCACGTGCGCTTCACCTTCGCCGCCTACAACAGCCTCGGTCTGCCACTGCTCCAGCAATCAAGCGGCCTGCAGCTGGCTCTTGCGCTCATGGCACCGGGCCCCTTTGCGCCCGGTGCCGCCTACGAGATTTCTACCCAGCCACGCGGCTTCCCGAGCATGGGAACATCCTGTGTCGAGCTCAAGGCGCTCACAATCACGCCCATCGGAGCTCCCTCATTCCGGGTGGCCGGGAGCAAAGCGATCGAGCCTTATCTTGCTCCCACGCTGCGCGGGACTTGCCGGGATCTCGGGCCTGCCATCTTCATCCTGCCTCAGAACGGCCGCTGAGACGAGCAACCGGGGCACGGCCCTCCCAAGCCCCTGAACGAGTGGCCTTATGAACCCTTCCCGGAGGCGTTCAACGCCTTGAGGATCGCCGCCGTCAGAATATCCGCACGTGTCGCGTAGATCGTGCCTGCTCCGGTATCGAAAATGATGGCGAACTCATGGGTCTTCGCGTAGTGTCGGATCAATCCGACGAGTTTATGCTGGATCGGGTTGAGCAGTGCATCACGCTTGGCCGTGATCCGGTTGTGGGTTTTGAGATAGGTGGCGCGCAGCGCGAGCTCACCGTGCTGGAATGCGGCAATATCCTTTTTCTGTTGGGCTTTGGTTTCATGCGGCAGGTTCTTCTGAAGAAGCGTACGTTCTTCAGTAAGACGCTGCTCCGCACGTTTGAACGCCGCACTCTGTGCCTGCACGTAGGCTTTGAGCTCATGGGCGGCCGCTTTTCCCGCAGTGGAGTGGGCAATCACGTAGGCCAGGTCGACGACGCCAATGCGTTCAGGCTGTGCAGAGGCTACGCCCGTGAGGCAGGGCAGCAGTCCGCAAAGAGTCATAGTCAGCAGGAAGAAAAAATTGCGCATGGATTGGGAACTCCGCGTTGTAGGTTCGTGACGTCAGGTCAGGGGCGTGGGTTGCCGATGCACCAGAAGCCTTCATGGTATGCGAGACTTCCCCCTCCGCACTAGTTTAACGTAGCGTTCGACCCTTGTCTCTATCTCTCCCGGAATCGCCCGGGCGCCGCGCCAAACCGCAAACGTCTGACATTTCTGCCACGAGCCGGCCCAAGCGGGTCCCCCGGGGCTCCGTCTCGATTGGAAGACCGGCTAGAATGGGACCTATCGGTACAAGCCGGGTTCACCTATGCCCATCACTCTCGCGAGCTGGAATGTCAACTCGATCCGGGCACGGATGCTGCAGATTGAGACCTGGCTCACGAACCGTCCAAACGACATCCTGGCGCTCCAGGAGACCAAGGTGCCCGATCCACTGTTCCCCGCAGAGGGTTTCCGCGCACGAGGTCTCACCAGCGTCTTTCGAGGACAGGCCGCCTATAACGGCGTGGCCCTCCTGAGCCGGGAGCCGGTCGGTTCGATCGAAGACGCACTCGACCCGGCCTTCCCGACCGTCGCTTCCTCTCGGTTGCGACCCCATTCGGCTTCCACCTCGTGAACCTCTATGCACCGAACGGCGAATCGCTCGAATCCGACAAGTTCCGTTACAAATGCGCTTGGTATGCGGCGCTCATCGAGCGCATCCGTGGGCTCCTCCGGATTCATCCGAATCTGGCCATCGTCGGAGACTTCAATCTGGCTCCGGCTGATTGCGATGTCTACGATCCCGAGGCCTTCCGGGGATCGGTGCTCACTGACGCGCGCGTCCGCAGCTTCCTCGCGGAACTTGAATCATTTGGCCTGGTCGACGCCTTTCGTTACCAGCATCCCAAGGCAACCGCCTATTCCTGGTGGGATTACAGAAGGAATGCCGCACGACGAGGCGAAGGATTGCGCATCGACCTCATCCTCCTGTCACAAGCCCTGCTACCGAGGCTCTGTCAATCCGGCATTGCCGAGGAGATCCGATTGCTTCCGCACCCATCGGATCATGCGCCGGTCTGGATCGAGCTCGATTCATGAATCCCCACCTCGAAACCGTCCGGCTGGCTGCGGATCGACTCACCCTCCATCTCGAGTTTTCCGACGGCGTGTCCTTTGCCCTGCCGAGCCTTTACCTCCGGATCTTCAGCCCCTCGGCCGAAACCGGTGCCGCATCGGGCCGCGATCCCGCGCTGCTCCTCGTCCCCGACCGACCGGTCCGGATCGCGGACATCGAGCCTGTTGGGCACTATGCTTTGCGCCTCGTCTTCGACGACGGACATGCGAGCGGACTCTACGCATATGATTTCCTGCGCGAACTGGGGGAGACCCGGGCCGAGCGGTGGGCCCGCTACGAGCAGCGGGTGGCTTTGGCCCAGAGCCGTCCGGGCACGGACGGGGAGGGGCCGCCATGACCCGCAAGGACAACGATTCGCTCACGGACTTTGGATTCGAAGCAGTCCCCTTCGAAGAGAAAACCCGCCGGGTTCGCGCCGTTTTCGATTCCGTCGCCGATCGTTACGACCTCATGAACGATCTCATGTCAGTCGGACTCCACCGTTTCTGGAAACGGTTTTTGGGTACCCTGGCGCGTCCCACGCGACCGCATCCCTCTCTACTTGATCTTGCCTCGGGAACAGGCGATCTTCTGAGCGTTCTGGACCGCGTGATTCCGGATCCTGCCTGCCGGATCGCATCCGACATCAACTACGAGATGCTCTGCAGGGGACGCGCCAAACTTTCTGGCAGGAGCCGGTTCAGGGACGTCTTCTGGATCGAGGCGAATGCGGAACAGCTGCCGTTTGCGGATCGCACCTTCGATCTCGTCACCATGGCCTTCGGGCTGAGAAACGTGACCGACAAGGAGGCAGTGCTCACGGAGATTCATCGCGTCCTTCGTCCGGGCGGGGTGGTCCTCATCCTCGAGTTTTCCCATCCCAAGAACGCTTCCTTCCGGAAACTCTACGACCGGTATTCCTTCGAGGTGCTGCCCCGGCTCGGCCGCTGGGTCGCACGGGATGAGGCGAGCTACCGCTACCTGGCCGAATCGATCCGGCGGCATCCGGACCCGCCCACCCTCAAGCGGATGATGGAGGAGGCAGGACTTGCCCGTGTCGACTATTTCAACCTGAGCCTCGGCATCGTGGCCCTGCACCGGGGCTACCGGCTGTGAATCCGCAAGCCGCTGCGCGCGCCTGGATGGAGCGGGAACTCGGCCGGATCGTGGATCGGGCATTCCCCGATCCAGACGCACGCAAAGTGCTGGCCGGACGGCATCTCGCCATCCATCTCCTGGTCCCGAAGCTCGACCTCTACCTGGCCCTGGGACATCTCGGGGTGCACCTCGAGGAGCCGCCCGGTTCTCCGCCCGACCTTTCGCTCACGGGATCGATCGCAGATTTTTGCATGCTGTTCAGGGGCGAAACCCCACCCGGTCTCCGGATGGCGGGCGATCTCGGATGGATCCGGGCCGTGGAGACGCTCACCCAGACACTTTCACACGAGCGACCGGCTTGGATTGTCCTTCTCCTGGGTGAAGGACCCGCTGCCCTGATCAACCCGGGCATCGACCGGCTGGAAGCACTCACTCACCAGGTCGCCGGGACGCTCCAACCCTGGATGACCCGGGCACTGGTTACGAGCGGCTGCGGTGTCGATCGGCGCGAGGGCATCCGCCTCAAAGAGGCTCTGGACATACTCACCCAGCGGATCGAGGATCTCGAAAGACGACTCGGCATCGTGAACGATACGGAACCGGCATGAGAATCGGACACGGATGGCGTCTTGCCTGGATCCAGTGGATCCTCATCAAGCACGGACTCGACGATCTTCTTTTCGAATGGACCCCACTGCGCCACATCCGTCCGGCGCGACGCCTCCTGCCCTGGCACTGGTGGCTGCGCAAAACACCGCTCGCGATCCGCCTCCGTCTGACCCTCGAGGACCTAGGCCCCCTCTATGTGAAGTTCGGACAGGTGCTGTCCACGCGGCGCGATCTTCTGCCGCAAGACTTCATTGACGAACTCACCAAACTTCAGGATCGTGTGCCGCCATTTCCCACCGCACTCGCCCAAAGCGCGATCGAGAACGCGCTGAAGGCCCCTCTCGCAACACATTTTGTGCATTTCGACGAGACTCCACTCGCCTCAGCCTCGATTGCCCAGGTTCACGCAGCGACTCTGCACGACGGGCGAGACGTGATCGTCAAGATCATCCGCCCGGACATCGACCGGCTCATCGCGCGTGATCTCGCACTGCTCGACCAGCTCGCAGCCTGGGTTGAACGCTACTGGGCGCCCGGCGCCCGCCTCCATCCGCGCGCGATCGTCGCAAAGTTTGCACAGACGCTGCGGACGGAACTCAACCTTTTGGAGGAAGCCGGCCACGCCAGCCGTCTCAGGCGGAACTTCAAGGACAGCCCGATCCTGGGCGTTCCGGAAGTGGTCTGGGAGCTCACCCGCGAACGGGTCATGGTCCAGGAACGCATCTACGGTATTCCGATCCACGACTTTGCCACTCTCAAGGCTCACGGTGTCGATCTGAAGACGCTCGCGAGACATGGAGTATCGATTTTTTTCACACAGGTATTTCGCGACAATTTCTTCCATGCCGACATGCATCCAGGCAATCTCTTCGTCGATGCAACAGATCCGCGCAAACCCCGCTATCTGGCCGTCGACTTCGGCATCATGGGCACGCTGTCCCAGGAGGACCGCCACTACCTCGCAGCCAACTTCCTGGCCTTTTTCAACCGTGACTACGGCCAGGTGGCTCGACTCCATCTTGCATCCGGTTGGGTGCCGCCGGACACCCCCATGGACGAACTCGAGGCCGCGATCCAAAGCGTGTGTGAGCCGATTTTCAACCGGCCTCTCAAGGAAATTTCCCTTGGTCAGCTTCTGATCCGCCTCTTTCAGACGGCACGGCGCTTCGAGGTGGAACTCAAGGCGGAACTGGTGCTGCTGCAAAAGACCCTGATCGCCGTGGAGGGTCTGGGCCGCCAGCTGGATCCCGATCTCGATCTCTGGAAAACCGCAAAACCGCTTCTCGAGAAGTGGATGAAAAAGGAGATCAGCCCGCTGACCATTCTCAAGAAGGGGGCTGATAACTGGCCGGCACTGGCCTGGGCGCTCCAGAACTGGATCGATCAGGCCCCCAGTCGCCTGAATCATCCCGACCAGGCGAGATCCCACACACCGGCAGATCCGTCTGCCTCCCGGAGCCGGACCGGTGCCATCCGGCTCGGGATCGCGGCGCTCACCCTCCTTGCCGGATTTGCATGGGTGAGACTCGGTCTCGCCCCGCCCTTCGTGGGTCCGCTTCTTCTCGCGCTCGGCGGTGTGCTGTTGGCCGTCCTCTGGTGGCAGGCCTGATCATCGGCTGAGCCGCCCCACGGCCAAAGTCCAGGGGTGCGGGTGTAGGGTGTAGATGAAGATGATGAGGATCTCCCCGGCTCCAGCTATCTGCCACCTGTCGGGCTGGACGACACCATCCAGGACTGCACTCCGGCTGCGCTCGCCTTCTGGATCCATGCAGGGGCTTGCGCGGCGCTTTTGGGTCAGAGCCGATCGCTCTGGTCACAGGATGCGAAGGCTGCAACATCCGGAACCGCTCCTTTCGCGAACATCATGACTTTGAATAGTTCGCCGGTTTCGTGGGGATCGGTCAGCCGGAGTACCTCGCGCACCCAACGGGTGTGTTCGACTCCATCAGCCCTATTGGGTCTACCTGAATTCTCTGCCCCGACCAGGCCTGCGGCCAAGAGAAACGGTGCGAGTGGAGCATAGCCTGCAAGCTCGAATCCGGCATCCACAGCGGCCTGGGCGAGCGCAGTGAAATCCACCATGGCAGTCAAGTCCTCAACCCCCGGGGCATGGAGCGGATCCTCGTGGACGAGCTGGCGGAAATAGCACTGGAGCGTTCCCATCCTGCGGTCCGGATGATAATAGTGGCGCCTGCTGTAACCATAATCGACGACGAGGGCACAGCCGTTCGCACAGCCCGACAGGATGGCGCCGAGCCGGGTACCGAGCGTGGGATTGCACTCGGTGCGGTAGCCGGCTGCGAGAGGACCGAGCGCCTCTTCGATCTCCTCGAGCGCATGCCTGACCGGCGCACGCAAAGTCAGGGGTTCGAAGATGAGCCGCCCCGCGCGAACCCTCACCCCCCATTCGAACCATCCCGATCCCCCCTTTTCGACCAGCGCAACCGGGAAGGCATCTACAATCTCATTCATGACGAGGAGCCCGGACCACTCGGGAGGCGGATTCGTGCACCACTCGAAAGGGGTGCCTTCTGTACCCCGGAGGGTGGAGAGGAAGGCCTGCTGCCGGGGCCAAAGACCCCGATCCGGCTCAACCAGGATGCAGTGGTCGAGCGGCGTGCCGGCACGCGCGAGCGCGCCTGCGATCTGACCCGCGAGCCGGCCGGTCCCGGGACCGATTTCGACGAGCGTCCGTTCAAGCCCGGCTTCATAAAGCGGCGCGAACATTCGCGAGAGCGTCTCCCCGAAAAGCGGAGTCGTCTCGGGAAGCGTCACGAAATCGCCCGCCGTCCCGATCGGGCTCTGTCCCTGCCGGTAATAGCCCAGACTGGGGTCGTAGAGCACGCACTCCATGTAGCGGTCGAAATAGAGAGGGCCTTCCGTTTCCCGGAGGAGCCCCAGGCGCTCGATCATCGCGCACACACGGCCTGCTTCTTCGGCCGTGAGTGGCGGCAGGTCCCGGGTGCGGAACCCGAGGCTCAAGGAACCCTCGTGAGCCGGCTCATCCAGCCGATCGATTGTGACCCATTTCCGCTATGCTAGCAGAGCACCACCGGACTTCCGCGCGGATGACCACGCCCAGCGCACCACCCCAGGCCCAAGACCGTGACGGCGCGGTCGCACTCGTCACGGGAGCAGCGCGACGCCTCGGCGCGGCCACTGTGGTCATGCTTCACGGCGCAGGGATGCGCGTCGCCGTTCACTACCACCGCTCTGAAGCGGATGCGCTCGCGCTCACAGCCTCACTCAACCGTCTGCGGCCCGACTCGGCGCGCGCGATCCAGACCGACCTCACCGATTGCGCAAGGATCCGTCCGCTGGTCGAGACCGTTCACGCCTTCTGGGGCCGGCTCGACGTCCTCGTGAACAATGCCTCGTCGTTTTATGCAACTCCGCTCGAGGCGGTCTCGGAACGGTCCTTCAACGATCTCGTGGGAACCAATCTCAAAGCGCCTCTTTTCCTGATCCAGGCGGCCGCCCCCTTTCTCCGGATCCAGGGCGGATCGATCGTGAACCTGATCGATATTCATGCAAAACGCCCGCTCCGGGGCTATCTCGTTTACGGATCGGCCAAGGCCGGGCTCGAGATGCTGACCCGGGCGCTCGCCCGCGAACTCGCCCCCGACATCCGTGTGAACGGCATCGCACCGGGGTCGATCCTGTGGCAGGAGTCGGATCTGCCCGATGCGCTCAAGCGACAGATTTTGAAGCGCACGCCGCTCGGCCGGCTCGGTACCCCGGACGACATCGCGCGTACGGTGCTGTTTTTGGTCCGGGACGCACCCTATGTGACGGGCGCGATCCTGCCGGTCGACGGTGGCCGGAGCATCGGCTGGTAGGCGCGGAAGACGGCTTCAGTTTTCACTGGGCGTGCGGGTGCGCTCGATGACCACTCCGACATTCACTGCGCCCCGCACGGCACCCGGCTTGGCCACAACGAGTCGGACCGATGCAGCACCGAAATCATCCAGAATGATTCGCGCCACCACTTCGGCGAGTGTCTCGACCAGTGCGAAGCGCCTGTCTTTTGCGAGCGCCTGGATCGTCTCGGCCACCTGCTTGTAGTCGATCGTCTCCTCGAGTCGCCCACTTGCGGCTGCAGGTGCCAGATCGACAGCCATCTCGACATCAAGAACGAGTCTCTGACGCAGGGGCTGTTCGTAGGCATGAACGCCGATTGCGGCATCCAGGGTCAGTCCGTTGATGAAAACTCGATCGGTCTGGTTTGTCACGCTCGGGTTCCAGGCGGCGTGAGCGACTCGAGCGGCCAGCGCGGTCTGACCGGCACGGAGTCAGCCGGACGTTCCCCTGCTTCGAGCCTGAGCCAAGCGACGTGAGCGATCATGGCAGCGTTATCCGTGCAGAACTCGGGCGACGGGAATACAACCCGGACAGCGGATGCCTCGGCCCTCGCACAAAGCGCCTCCCGGAGCCGTTCGTTGGCACTCACTCCCCCGCAGACCACGAGTTTCGAGTATCCGGTCTCCGTGAGGGTGCGGAAACTCTTTTCGACGAGCACCTCGACCACGGAAGTCTCGAACGCTAGAGCAAGATCCGCCCGATCCGCCGCGGTCGGTTTGGGCAACGTCCGAAGCATATAGAGCAGCGCTGTCTTGAGGCCACTGAAACTCATCTCGCACCCGCTCTGGTCGAGCATGGGCCGGGGCAGTTCAAAGCGCTCCCTGTGCCCTTCCCGTGCGAGTCTCGAAAGCGCGGCTCCACCGGGGTAGGGCAACCCAAGCAGAAGCGCCGCCTTGTCGAACGCCTCTCCAGCCGCATCGTCGCGCGTGGCACCGAGCAGCTGGTAACGGCCGAGAGCCCGCACGGCGACGAGTTCCGTATGCCCGCCAGAGACGACGAGCGCGACGAAGGGCGGATCCAGCCGCCTGGATCCGAGATCGGCCGAGAAGATGTGGGCCTCGAGATGGTGAATCCCGAAAAACGGAATCCCGCGCGCAAAGGCCACACTTTGTCCGAGGGCATGGGCGACATGGAGGGCGCCGGGCAATCCGGGTCCGGCTGTGGCCGCCACGGCGGTGAGATCCCGAAGCCTCTTCCCGGTTCCTCGAAACAACTGCTCGATGAGGGGCAGCAGATCACGCGCGTGATCGCGCGAGGCCAGTTCAGGAACCACACCGCCAAAACGTGCGTGTCGGGCCGCCTGGCTTTGAATCCGGTGGCCGACGAGCCCCGCCCGGTCGTAGAGCGCCACGGCAGTCTCGTCACAGGAGGTTTCAAGCGCGAGGAGGGTCACGATCCAGTTGGCAGTTGCAGGACATTCTGGTAAAATACCACGTTTTCCCCATGTCGCCGGTCAGGAGTCTCCGTTCCACCCATGCCAACGATTCGCATCAAAGAAAATGAACATTTCGACGCCGCTTTGAGACGTTTCAAGCGGGCCTGCGAAAAAGCGGGGATCCTGTCCGAACTCCGCCGGCGTGAGTTTTACGAGAAGCCGACCCAGGAGCGCAAACGCCGCCGTGCGGCCGCCGTCAAACGTCACATCAAAAAGAGCGCACGGGACGTTTCGCGGGTCGCGCGATCCTTCTGAACGCCTCTCCCCTGATGTCGATCAAGGAACGTCTGGGCGAGGATATCAAAAGCGCCATGAAGGCCCATGATGAAAGCCGTCTCGGGACCCTTCGTTACGCGCTGGCCGCTATCCGTCAGCGCGAAGTCGACACCCGGCGCACACTGGATGAGTCCGAACTGATTGCGATCCTGGACAAACTCATCCGCCAGCACCGCGAATCCGCCGCGGCCTTTGCGGCAGGCAACCGGGTCGACCTCGTCAAGGCGGCCGAGGCTGAAATCGCCCTCGTTTCGAGCTACCTCCCTCCGCGCCTGTCAGATGCGGAGCGCGACCGGATCATCGAACAGGCGATTGACGCTCTGGGTGCCCAAAGCCTCAAGGACATGGGACGCGTGATGAACCGCCTCAAGGAAGAACTCGCCGGCCGGGCTGATCTGTCGAAGGTAAGCCTCGAGGTCCGCTCCCGACTCGGCGGTTAAGCAGGACGGGGCGAGCCCGGGAATGGCTGGCGAGCGTATCCCACAGGCCTTTATCGACGAGGTTCTCGCCAGAATCGATCTCGTGGCCCTGATCGGGACACGGGTCGAACTCAAGAAAAGCGGACGCGACTTCACCGGTCGCTGTCCGTTTCACGAGGAACGTACCCCTTCCTTCACCGTGAGCCCGACCAAGCAGTTTTATCACTGCTTCGGCTGTGGTGCCCATGGCAGCGCCGTCGGCTTCCTCATGGCCTTCGACCGGGTCAGCTTTCCCGAAGCCCTGAAATCTTTGGCCCATGAGGTCGGACTCGAACTGCCTGACCGGGCACAGACGGCCCCCGACCCCGAGCGCGTTCGAGCACTCCACCTCAACGAGGAGGCCACGGAATTCTTCAGGCAAGCCCTTGCAAAATCCGCTCCGGCAACAAGCTACCTCGACCAACGCGGGGTCAGCCGGGAGATCGCAGAGCGTTTCCGTCTGGGGTATGCCCCCGCCGGAGGGGCGCTCATCCAGGCACTCGGCAAGGATGCCGAACACCTGGCGCGCCTCGCGAAGATCGGCCTCAGCGTGAATCGCGGGGACCGGTTCCGGAACCGGATCATGTTCCCGATCCGCAACGCTCGCGGAGAGATTCTCGGATTCGGTGGCCGCGCCATCCAGTCTGGCGACCAGCCGAAATATCTGAACTCGCCCGAAACCCAGCTTTTCCACAAGGGTTCCGAGCTTTACGGACTGTATGAAGCGCGCGCCGGGGGAGAACGTCTCACGCGCCTGATCGTGGTCGAAGGCTACCTTGACGTTATCGCGCTCGCCCAGGCCGGACTCACCGAGACGGTTGCGACACTCGGCACAGCCCTGACGGCCGAGCAGGTCCAGAAACTGGTCGGAGTGAGCCCCGAGATCGTGTTCTGTTTTGACGGTGATGCCGCTGGACGGCGGGCGTCCTTTCGCGCGCTCGAAACTGCGCTGCACTTCGCCCGTGACGGACGCAGCTTCCGGTTTCTCGGCCTGCCTCAAGACGAAGACCCGGACAGTTTCGTGCGCCGGGAAGGACCGCAGGCGTTTCACGCGCGACTCGACCGCAGTCGGAGCCTGTCTGAAGCACTCTTTTTTGCCCTGGAAAAGCGCTTCGACCCTAAAACCATCGAAGGCCGGGTCGCGCTCGCGCGCGAGGCCCAGAGACTTGCGGGGCTCGTACGGGATCCGCTTTACCGGGAACTGCTGGTGCAGGGGGTCACCGAACGCTTTCACCTGCCCGAACGGGCGCTTGCCTCGCCGGACGTCATCCGGGCCCCTGCGCGCAGTTCGGCAACCCCTCCTTCCCGGGCACCTCGCGTTGCGCGCGGCCGGGGCGGCCTCGTCCACCAGTTGCTCACCCACCTCCTCCACCAGCCGCGCCTCATCCGCCTCATTCCTCCCGCATCCGAACTCCGGACCTTCCCGATGCCCGGTCTGGAACATGTGGGCAACATTCAGGCTGCCTGGGCCGAGCGCGGTGATTTTACGACCGGGCGCCTGCTCGAATATTTCCGGGGGACGCCGACGGGGGAGGCGCTCAATGCGCTTGTGGATTCGGCCAACCCTCTCGACGAGGAGGCCAGCCAGGAGGAGGTTATGGCCCTCATCGACCAGATCCGGGCTCAAAACACCACTGCCGTGCGGCTCGAGAAGCTCCTCGCGCTATCCCGGCAGCGCGCACTCACGACTGATGAAAAGAAGGAAATTCAATCACTTGAGTTGCTTTCCAAGCGAACGGGCAAGCCCTCGGGATCAGAGAGCCCAAGTGGGTGAGTGAATCTTCCAAAGCGCGTTATAATTACAGGTTCCGCTCCATGTTTCCCAAACCCAGAGGTTAGCCCTCATGAGTGATGACCGTAACACCCAGCTTCGCCAGCTCATCGCCAAAGGGAAGGAACAGGGTTATCTGACCTACAGCGAGGTCAATGATTTCCTGCCACGGGATATCGTCGATCCGGAGCAGCTCGATGAGATCATTTCCGTCATCAATGACATGGGTATCGCGGTTCACGACACGGTGCCTGACGCTGCACTCGAACTTCTGCTATTGGCCGATCACCAGGTCAACGAAGACGATGAGGCGATGGAAGAAGCAGCCGCCGCGCTGGCTTCGGTCGATTCGGCACTCGGTCGCACGACCGACCCGGTCCGGATGTACATGCGCGAAATGGGACAGGTGGATCTCCTCACGCGCGAGGGAGAAATCGGGATCGCCAAGCGGATCGAGGAGGGCCTGAACCAGAAATTTGCAGCGCTCGCGACCTTCCCCGGTGTCATCGGACGCTTTTTGGCCGAACATGAACTCGTGATGTCCGGCCAGATCAAGCTGGCGGAGCTGATTCAGGGTTTCCGGGATCCGGAAAGCGGGGCGCCGCTTTCGGACGACAACGGCCAGCCGCTTCCCATCATCGAACCCGGCAATGAGCCCGCACACGAAGAGGAGGATGAACTCCCGCCGGTCGTCGATGAAGAGGACCTGCCGGCAGTCGGGCCGAACCCCGAACTGGTCTCAGAGATGATCCGCAAACTCGAGCGTGCCTACGCCAAAGCCTGCCGCGCGCTCAGCGCCAGCAAACGGGATGTCCGGACATTCAAAACGCTTCAGCAGGCTGCCATCGCCTTGCAACGGTTCCGGCTGACCCCGCGAACCATGGAGACCTTGACCCAGACCCTGCGCCAGACCATCGAGAGCATCCGGAAGATCGAGCGCGAGATCATGCATCTTTGCGTCGAACGCGTCGGCATGCCCAAAAAGGATTTTATCAAGAGCTTTCCGCAGCGTGAGACCACAACGACCTGGATCGATGCGCACATTCGTGCGAAACGCAAATGGTCCTCAGCACTCCGTGAAATCAAGCCCGACGTCCTGGGTCTCCAGGAACGTCTGATCGCGATCGAGACCCTTCATCACCTCAAGATCGCCGAGATCAAGGAAATCTACCGCCAGATGATGATCGGGGAAACCAAGGCCCGTCGTGCAAAAAAGGAGATGGTGGAGGCTAATTTGCGCCTGGTAATCTCGATCGCGAAGAAATACACAAATCGGGGGCTCCAGTTCCTTGATCTCATCCAGGAAGGCAATATTGGTCTCATGAAGGCGGTCGACAAATTTGAATACCGCCGGGGTTACAAGTTTTCAACCTATGCGACTTGGTGGATCCGCCAGGCCATCACCCGCTCCATTGCCGACCAGGCGCGCACGATCCGCATACCGGTTCATATGATCGAAACCATCAACAAACTCAACCGGATTTCGCGCCAGCTGCTTCAGGAGAAAGGCCGCGAACCCACGCCGGATGAGCTGGCCAAGCGCATGGACATGCCCGAGGACAAGGTCCGCAAGGTCATGCGGATCGCCAAGGAACCTATTTCGATGGAAACCCCGGTCAGCGACGATGAGGATTCGCACCTCGGGGATTTTATCGAGGATGTGAACATGCCTGCGCCGATTGAACAGGCCACCTCCGAGAGTCTCCGCCATACCACACATTCGGTCCTGTCGACCCTGACGCCCCGAGAAGCCAAGGTTCTGCGTATGCGGTTCGGGATCGACATGAATACCGACCATACACTTGAAGAAGTCGGCAAACAGTTCGATGTGACCCGTGAGCGGATTCGCCAGATCGAAGCCAAGGCGCTCCGGAAGCTCCGTCACCCATCCCGTGCCACCCGGCTCAAAAGTTTTATCGACGAATCCTCATCCTGATCAGAGTCCGGATCGGGCGGATCAGTCGTCCGCCCAGATCCGGATCAGGTTTGCGTGGATCTTGTTGGCGAGCCGGGCCTCCTCTGACTGGGGCGCCTGATCCTGCACCCAGCGCATGAGTCTCAGCAGATCCGCAATGAGGTCGCGTTTGACTTCCTCGCGGATGAAGCTCTGTACGGTTGTGATGGCTGCGATGCGGGATCCGCGTGTGACCGGGTTGACCCGGTGGGAATAGTAGGCAGGATAGACAATCGCCTGCCCGGCTTCGAGCTTGAACGCCTCGGTTCCGAGAGGGGTCTCCACCACGAGTTCCCCGCCGTCGTATTCGTCCGGGCGGCTCACGAAGAGGGTGATCGACAGGTCTGCGCGCATTTTCGTATCCCCAGGCCCACCGACCAGCGGAAAGTCGATGTGATCCTGGTAGAACATCCCGACATCATAGCGGTTGAAAAGCGGGCGCATGATCACCTGGGGCATGGCGAGAAACTGGAACAGGGAATGGCGGGACAGGGCATCCAGGATGACCCTCCGCAGGGGTTCTGCGCGAACGTCCGAATCGCTCAGTTGGAGGTTATGCTTGCGCCCGCGTGCACCAGGACCTGTGGTCCGTGCACCATCCTCAAAGGGTAACGCAAGGACACCTCGGTAGACCGCCTCGCGTTCGGCGGGCGTGAGGACATCGGGCAATACCAGAAACATCTTATCCTCCTCGGGTGGATGGAACCCTGTTCGTGGTTTCAACGGATGTGGAACTCAGCATGTCAAGACGGGCCCGGACATGTGCGGTTCCCATTGTAATCCTGGACGTGATTCCATCCTTGCATCCGTGCCGGGCGGGAGATTCACCTCCCGGGAGCCCCCCCGGCGCAGTTGCTGGCTGAGTTGACAATATTTAGTTAAATATCTAAACTTGTACTCCATGAAGCAGCAGGACATCTTTCGCGCATTGTCCGATCCGAGTCGCCGGCGCGTCCTTAAGGCGCTTCAGAAGGGATCGATGACGGCAGGCGAGATCGGCGCACTTTTCGAGTTCACAGGTGCCTCGCTCTCCCATCATTTATCGATTTTGAAGTCTGCCGGCCTGGTTCGCGCCGAGCGCCGCGGGCAGCACATCCTCTATTCCCTGAACAGCACAGTCTTAGAGGATGTCTCGCGCATCGTGCTGGATCTTTTTTCCATAAGGAGGCCCAAACCATGACTTTCAGACGCGCCACCCTGTTGGGATCCGTACTCGTCGTGATCGCTTTCGCCTTCGCGATCTGGCTTTACCCTTCGCTCCCGAACCCCGTTCCGATCCACTGGGGTCCGACCGGCCTGCCGAATGGCTACGCGCCCAAACCCTGGGGAGCGTTCATCGGTCCATTCTCTCTCCTCGGGATCTGGATCGTCTTCTGGATCCTGCCGCATATCTCCCCCCGGGGCTACCGCCTGGAGCCCTTCCAGGCTGTGTATGGAACACTCGCACTGATCCTGCTCGGCCTGATCCTGATCCTGGAAGTGGCCAGCCTGCTGGCCGCAGCAGGACATGCCGTCAACATCGCCCTGATTGTACCGCTCACGGTGGGAGTTCTTTTTGTGATTCTCGGCAACTACATGGGCAAGATGACCCGAAACTTCTTCATCGGCATCCGCACCCCCTGGACCCTCGCGAGCGATGAAGTCTGGATCCGGAGCCACCGTCTCGGTGGGTGGCTTTTCGTCCTGACGGGATTCGCCCTGATCGTCGAGGCACTCATTCGCATCGCGCCCGGCATCTATCTCGTGACCGCTCTCTTCCCGGCCCTCGTACCGGTTCTCTATTCGTATGTTCTTTACAGGCGGATCGAGGGCTTGGGACCCAAAGCCCCGGGTTCCCCATGAGGGGGACGGCCTGCACTGACCCCCAGTGGCTTTATGTGAACCTTCTGGTCGATGCTTTGACTCCCTCACATACGCTGATCCGGTCCATACTGATAATCCGATGGAGTCCATCGGACCCATCCCTCACTGCCCTCGACAGGATCAGGAGACATCATGGCAGTCAAAACGAAGCGCGTCTATCTTCCCGCTGAAAAAACGGACGGCTACCGAGTGCTCGTAGACCGGATCTGGCCCCGCGGACTCACTCAAAAACAGGCTGCCCTGGATCTTTGGATCCGGGATGTGGCACCAAGCACGGGACTCAGAAAATGGTTTGGTCATGACGTTGGGAAATGGGTTGAATTCAAGCGCCGCTATCAAGACGAGCTTGGCGCCAATCCCGAAGCCGTGGCCTCTCTCTTAGCAGTCCTGAAATCGCATGCTACGGTTACTCTGCTTTTCGGCGCCGCAGATGAGGAACACAACCAGGCCGTGGTGCTCGCGGCTTACCTCAGAATATTCCTCAACCGCTGATTGCAGATCCAGTAGAGCTGGCTCAGGGACCGGACAGATCTTGTCTTCCCCATCTCAGATCTTCACCCTCCCGCAAGCAACCTTCCGGCTGTTCCCTGAGACCCGGGGGTCATGAGCCAGCCGGCATTCACCGACGATGTCCTGAACGACGGGAGGCCTGCATTCGCCTTCATGCCCGCGCCCGACCGAGTGCCCGATCCGGCGCTCGCGCCACGCCGTCTCGCAGATACAATGGAGCTGGGGTGAGCCGCGATCGGGTCATAGTGAATAATAGAGCTCAAACTCGACCGGGTGCGTGCACATGCGTACCCGGGTGAGTTCCTCATGTTTGATCTCAAGATAGGCCCCAAGCAAATCTTCGCTGAAAACGCCACCCGAGAGGAGGAACGCATGATCGGACTCGAGTGCGTGGAGCGCCTCCTCGAGTGAATAGGCCACCTGCGGGATTTTGCGATCCTCGTCCGGGGGGAGATCATAAAGATCGCGATCCTGGGGTTCTCCGGGGTGGCGGCGGTTTTGGATGCCGTCGATTCCGGCCATGAGCAGAGCCGCGAAGGCGAGATAGGGATTGGCCATGCTATCCGGGAACCGGATTTCGACTCGCCGACCCTTGGGATTCTGGGTGAAGGGTATCCGGATCGCGGCCGAGCGGTTGCGCGCCGAGTAGGCCAGCTTGACCGGTGCTTCAAACCCCGGCACGAGTCTGCGATAGCTGTTGGTTGAGGGGTTGGTCAGGGCATTCAGGGCCTTTGCATGATGGATGATTCCGCCCACGAAGTGGAGGGCAAGTTCGGAAAGGCCCGCATAACCCTTGCCGGTGAAGAGGTTCTGACCTCCCTTCACGAGAGAGGTGTGGACGTGCATGCCGCTGCCGTTGTCACCGACGAGCGGCTTGGGCATGAAGGTTGCCGTCTTGTTGTGGCGCGCGGCCACATTCATCACGACGTACTTGAAGAGCTGTACTTCGTCCGCCTTGCGCACCAGACCGCTGAATCCGACACCAATCTCGCACTGCCCGGCGGTCGCAACCTCATGATGGTGCACTTCGACCTTGAGCCCGAATGCAGTGAGCGCACTGCAGATCTCGGAGCGAAGATCCTGGAGTGAATCGACCGGCGGAACCGGGAAATAACCGCCCTTGACCGGAGGCCGGTGGCCACTGTTCTGCCCGGTGGCGCCCTCGCTCCCGCTGTTCCAGGACCCTTCCAGTGAATCGATTTCATAAAATGCCCCGTTCAGGCCGTGCTCCCAGCGGACACTGTCGAAAATGAAGAACTCGTTTTCGGGCCCGATCATCACCTCATCCGCGATGCCGCTGTCCTTGAGATAAGCCTCGGCCCGTTTGGCGAGCGAGCGTGGATCACGCCCATAGGGCTTTCGTGTAGCCGGCTCATATACATCTGCACGGAAAAGCGCTGTCTTCTCGCTACGGAACCCATCCAGAACCGCGCTGTCGGCATCCGGCATGAGGATCATGTCGGAGTCCTGGATTCTGCGCCAACCCGCGATCGATGAACCATCGAACATCTTGCCGTCCGCAAAGAACGCCTCGCTCATGACCGTGGCCGGAAGCGTCACGTGCTGCTCCTTGCCGCGGGTGTCCGTGAACCGGAGATCGATATAACGCACCTCGTTCTTCGTAAGCCAGTCGAGTGTTTCGCTTGGGGTCATAGGAGTTTCTCCAGAAGTGGTCGGGGGCGTGAAGGAAGCCGGTCGATATTCATGTTGCAGGGATCGTGCCAGACTCGTGAGCCCCGAAGGGTCAGATGAGCCCTATGTTCTTGTGCACCAGGACGGGGGCTTCTGATCGATTCCTGCACCCGGTTGGTGCAGTCGGCGTTCACAATGGAACGCGGTATACTTTGCACGCCCGTCTCCCAGGTCAACGCCGTCATGGCCGCCTTCCAAGACATGGTTTTCAACCTCAACCAGTTCTGGACCGGCCAGGGGTGTAACTGGATCCCATCCTATGACCGGCCCATGGGTGCTGCGACGTTTCATCCCGCAACTTTTTTCCGGGCACTCGACGACCAGCCGTGGGCTGTCGCATTCCTGCAACCTTGCCGGCGCCCCCAGGATGGGCGCTATGGAGAAAATCCGAACCGGGGGCAGCAGTATTTCCAGTACCAGGTCCTCATGAAGCCCACCCCAGGGGACTTCCAGGAACGATTCCTGGCCTCCTTGGAAGCCACAGGCGTCAACCGGACGGCGGTCGATGTGCGTTTTGTCGAAGATAACTGGGAATCCCCCACGCTGGGCGCCTGGGGACTCGGCTGGGAGGTCTGGCTGGATGGTATGGAAGTGGCCCAGTTCACCTATTTCCAGCAGATGGGTGGCTTCGACTGCGAGCCGGTCATGGGCGAGATCACCTACGGTCTCGAACGGCTGCTTATGTATCTTTCGGGATCGGCTGACATGTTTGCACTCGACTGGAGTGAGACTGGAGGAGCCTCGAGCGTCCGGTACGGAGATCTTTTTAAGTCCAATGAGGCGGAAATGTCACGTTACAACTTCAATTTTACGGACCCTGCGTCGCTTGCGTCGCGTTTCGCGTCTCTTGAAAAAGAGGTTGCAGCGCTCCTTGGAGAAGGACTGTTGCGCCCGGCTTACGAGCAGGTGATCGAAGCCTCGCACCTATTCAATCTGCTGGATGCGCGTCATGCGCTCTCCGTGAGCGAACGGCAACGCTATGTCCTCCGGATTCGCAAGCTGTCCCAGGCTGTCGCCACCGAATATCGGAAGCCATCCCGATGAGCGATGATGCCCACGCAACTGAGACGCTACTTGTAGAAATCGGCACGCTTGAACTTCCCGCACGCCTTTTGCCCGGCCTGGCGCAGAGTTTTGCCGACCGGCTCGGCGAGCGACTCGCACAGGATGGATGGATGGTCGGAACGGAGAAAACCATTGAAGCCTTCTATACTCCGCGCCGCCTGGCCGTTCGAATTCCGGGTATCGTACGGGTCCGGCCTGGACAGGCCCGGATCCAGCGCGGGCCGACACGGGCCCAGGCGTTTGATGCGACTGGCCAGCCGCGCTCCGCCGCTTTGGGATTTGCGAAGAGCGTGGGCGTGAGCCTTGATGCGCTCACGATCGAATCCGGCCGGCTGATCCACCGGGCATCCGAGCCCCCCGCCAAGCTCACGGACCGTCTGCCCGTCTTTATCGAAGAAACGCTGCACAGCCTTCCGGCCGACCGGCAGATGCGTTGGGCCACGGGCACGCCTCCCTTCGTCAGACCGATCCGTTCGGTCCTCCTTCTCCACGGGACATCGCTCGTCCCCGGCCGGATATATGGACTCGATACCGGACGCCTCGCCCAGGGCCACCCGATCCACCACCCCGACCCCGTCCGGATCAACCATCCTGAGGAATACGAATCGGCACTGGAGTCCGCCTGTGTCCGCCTCAACCGTCCCGGAACAGGAACGCTTCGCGAGCATATCTGGACTCTCATTGAACGCTCTGTAAGCAGCTGGAACCGGGATTGGCATCCACTGCCCAGTGCAGCCACCCTCGATGAAGTGAGCAACCTGGTCGAATGGCCTCAGGCGATTGCCGGGTCTTTCCCGGCACCGTTTCTCGATCTCCCGGAACCGGTCATCCGGGCCGTTCTGTGTGGGCAGCAGCGCGTCTTTCCGCTCGCCGATGCTGTGGGGCATCTCGCACCCGGTTTTGTGGCGGTCGTCAATCTCGAAAGCACCGATGTGGACCGCGTTCGTGCGGGTGAGGAACGGGTCATTTTGCCGCGCCTTGCAGACGCCCTTTTCTTTTTCGAGAAAGATCGCCTGCGTCCACTTGCCGAACGGGCCGGAGAGCTTGACGGCATCATATTCGAGAAACGCCTAGGTCATCTTGGGCAAAGGCGTGATCGGCTGATGCGGTGGATGGATCACTGGTCCGCCTCGCTCAGACTGGACTCCAGACTGGCCCAGGAAGCGGCCTCGCTCGTGCTCTGTGATCTCACAACCACCCTGGTGCGCGAGTTTCCGGAGCTGGCCGGTGAAGCGGGTGCCCATTACGCCATGATTCAGGGATACCAATCGCCCGTAGTGCAGGCGCTTCGGGAGGCCTACCTGCCCAAGACGGCCGAAGGCCCCCTTCCCGGAAGTGCGCTCGGCGCACTCTTGTCGCTCGCTCTCAGGGTCGACCTTCTGGCTGGATACTTCTTGATTGGGGACAAACCCAGTGGACAACGCGATCCCTTCGCGCTGAGACGTGCCGCGCAGGGCATCGTCGGCATTCTCGATCCGGGACCCCATTCCGCATCCTCACAGCCGACACCAGGATCCCCGCCGCTTGCGCTCGAAACCCTTTTTGAAACGGCCCTGGCCGGCTATCCTCACACCATGCACGCCCGTGGTGCAATCGCCGCCCTCGCCGCCGAACTCTATGATTTCACGCTGGATCGAATGCGCGCTCGCCATCTCGAGCAGGGTGGCAGGATCGATGTTTTCGAGGCGGTGGTGGCCCTGCGCCCCAGCACGCTTGCGGATTTCCGGACCCGACTCGATGCTCTTGAAGCTCTGCAAGCACGCCCCGAGCTTCAAACACTGGTCCAGATGATGAAGCGTGTGGGCCATCTTCTCAAAAAAAGTCCAGAGGATGCCTCCCCTCCACACGCATCGGGCACGCCACACATACCGGATCCGGCTGAAGCTGTGCTCGCTACGCACCTTGCTGATCTCGAATCCCGGGTTCAATCCGCTGTTGCCCAAGGCTGCTATCGGCCCGCACTCGAGGCACTTCTTACACTCGAGACGCCGCTTGCCGCTTTTTTCGAATCGGTACTGGTCCTCACGGAAGATCGGGCGATCCGCAAACGGCGCCTCGCCCTGCTTGAGCGCATCGCGGCCCTGCTCCGCACAGTCGCCGATCTCGAACGGCTACAGGGAGATTGAGCATTTTGTCCCACCCAACGGCTGCATACACCCGGATGGATTTCCAGCGGTTCATCCTGCTCGATCGGGATGGGGTCATCAATGAGGACTCGCCGCACTACATCCGGTCACCTGCGGAATGGATCCCGATACCGGGCAGCCTTGAGGCGATCGCGACGTTCACGCAGAAACGGATCGGAGTCGTGATACTCACGAACCAGTCTACCATCGGAAGGGGGTTCATGACAGAATCCGACCTCGACTCCATTCACCAATGCATGCGTCACGCAGTCGAGCAGGCGGGCGGGCGGATTGCGGCGATCTATCACTGCCCTCACACACCCGAAGCAGGCTGCGACTGTCGCAAACCCAAACCCGGTCTCTTTCTTCGTTTCGCACAGGACTTCGGGGTGCCCCTGGATGGAATTCCGGCCATAGGCGACAGCCTCCGCGATCTCGAGGCTGCCCTCCATTCGGGTGCACGCCCGGTTCTGGTCCTGACCGGCCATGGCCAGGAAACCCGTGCTGCACTCGCCCGATCGACTCTCGAAGGGATCGAGATCCAGCCGGATCTGGCCGCCTTCGCAGCCTCCCTGGGCATCTGAGGGAGCCGTGAACGACTCTCTGCGTGCGAAACGAGCGCACTCCACACCCCGCACTGCGCAAACCTGTCCGGATATGCCTTCGGAGACGATCCCGAAACGAGTGATCCTCATCTTGCGCTCGTGCACGTTCACCGCGCTCATGGCAATCAGCGTTGTATTCTTTGCAGGGCTGGTTCTTGCGACCCTTGGCCTTCCGAGACTCGAGCGCTGGCGCTTCAATATCGGAGATGGCTGCTGCCGCTTCGAACTGTGGTTGCTCGAAAAAATCTGCGGACTCCGCTATGTTCTCGAAGGCACAGCACATCTGCCTCGCTCAGGTGGCATCCTGTTCTGGCGGCACGAGTCGGCCTGGGAGACATTCCTCTCCTTTACTTTATCGGCGCGACCCACCTGGGTTCTTAAACGGGAGCTCTACTGGATTCCGGTCATCGGGTGGGCCATCGCCGCACTGAGACCGATTGCCATCGATCGGGGTGCTCGCCGCCGCGCAGTAAACCAGATCCTGCAAAAAGGCCCCATCCAGATCAGTCAGGGACGCACCCTCAACTTCTTCCCGGAGGGTACCCGTCTCGCACCTTGCGAGCGACGGCGCTATGGCCTGAGCGGCGCATTACTCGCCAAGAAACTCAATTGTCCCGTGGTTCCGGTGGCTCACAATGCAGGTAGTTTTTGGCGCCGGCGGGGGTGGATCAAACGACCGGGCGTAATCCAGGTCCGGATCGGCGCTCCGATCGACGTGAACGGACGGTCTCCCGAAGCGTTCAACGCAGCCGTCCAGCGCTGGATTGAGGAAGCGCTTGCAACGATGAGGGTAAACGCCTAGATGTCCAGATTGGCTACATCGAGCGCGTTGCGCTCAATGAACTCGCGCCTGCGCTCGACCTGCTCTCCCATGAGCGTCGTGAAAAGATCGTCCGCCTCAAGTGCATTTTCGATACGCACCTGGAGCAGGCGCCGGCTCGCCTGGTTCATCGTGGTATCAGCGAGCTGCTCAGGATTCATTTCACCAAGCCCCTTGTATCGCTGGATCACCGATCCCCGGCGTGCCTCCGCATAAAGCCACTCGAGCGTGGCTTCGAAATCCAGGAGCGTGGTTTCCCGCTCACCCCGGCGGACGCGGAAAGGTCCCCGCCCGAGTCCCCCGATCCGTTCATGTGCCGCCCGGAGTTCTCGGTAATCTGGGCTCTGGAAAAATTCCCGGCGCACCGTGCGTTGGCTTTCAACTCCATGTTCACTCCGGCTGATACGAATGGCCTGCTCATCCGGGAGGAGGGTATAGCACGCGTGCGGAAACCGCGCAGTGAGCGCCGTATGGATCGCCTGGGTCCATCTGGTGAGACCCTCGAGATCACTGAATAGCAGGGGATCCAGGGTCGGACCCATGAGGAGCGCCCAGAGAAACCCATGATCGTATCGCTGCCCCCACCGATCGATGAGCCGCCTGGCACGCAAAAGCGAACGTGCGACATGCGCAAGCGTTTCGACCGGAACCGGCACGGGCTGATCTGCGTTCGTGAGTTCTGCTCCATCAAGCGCTGCCGTGAGCAGATAGTCGTCGAGCTCCTGCTCATCCTTGAGGTATATTTCCTGCTTGCCACGTCGCACTTTATAGAGTGGCGGCTGCGCGATATAGATGTGTCCGCGCTCAACTAGTGCCGTCATTTGCCGGTAAAAGAAGGTGAGCAGCAGCGTCCGGATGTGCGCACCATCAACGTCCGCATCGGTCATGATGATAATGCGGTGGTAGCGCAGACGACTGACATCAAAATCATCCTTGCCGATGCCGCACCCGAGCGCAGTGATGAGCGCGACGATCTCCCCTGAGGACAGGACTCGCTCGAATGAGGCCTTCTCGACGTTGATGATTTTTCCCTTGAGCGGAAGGATCGCCTGGAAACGCCGGTCGCGGGCCTGCTTCGCCGAGCCGCCCGCGGAATCTCCTTCCACCAGGAAGAGCTCACACAGCGCCGGATCTTTCTCCTGGCAATCGGCCAGTTTTCCAGGCAGTCCCGCAACATCAAGCGCCCCCTTGCGCCGGGTCAGCTCGCGCGCACGTCGGGCTGCCTCGCGTGCGCGCCCGGCTTCCATCATTTTTTCCGCGATGACGCGCCCTTCCTGCGGATGCTCCCAGAGAAAATTCTTGAGCCGGTCCGCGAGGAGCCCCTCAACGATCGGTTTGACTTCGGAGGAGACAAGCTTATCTTTGGTCTGGGAACTGAATTTGGGGTCTGGCACTTTGAGAGAGAGAACGGCCGTGAGTCCCTCACGTGCGTCATCGCCCGTGGCCTGGACTTTTTCACGTTTCGCGTAGCCTGATTCTTCGAGAAAGCCAGTGAGCGTGCGCGTGAGCGCACTCCTGAAGCCGGTGAGGTGGGTTCCGCCGTCGCGCTGCGGCACGTTGTTCGTGAAACAGAACACGGTTTCCTGATAGGACTTGGTCCACTGCAGGGCGACCTCGACCCCGATCCCACCTTCTTCGGCATTGAAGTGGAACACGCTCGGATGGAGCGGTGTCCGATTCCGGTTCAAGTATTCGACGAATGCGCGGATCCCGCCTTCGGCCCAGAAAAGATCCTCCCGCTCGTCCCGCTCATCGCGGAAGAATATCTTAACCCCTGAATTTAAAAAAGAAATTTCCTTAAGACGGCGCGCAATCGTATCATAATCAAACCGGGTATCCGTGAAAATTTTGGGACTAGGCAAAAAGCGGATCTCGGTACCGGTTCCTTCGCAGCTCTCGATGCGCCGGATGGGATAGATCGGGTTTCCCATCTGGTATTCCTGCTCGTAGAGCGCACCACCACGGCGGATGCGAAGCAGGAGGTGTTCGGAGAGGGCATTCACCACCGAGACCCCGACGCCGTGCAACCCACCCGAAACCTTGTAGGTGTTGTCGTCAAACTTGGCACCCGAGTGCAGAATGGTCATGATCACTTCAGCCGCCGATCTTCCTTCCTCCGGATGAATCTCGACCGGGATGCCCCGCCCGTCGTCGCGTACCGTCACTGTCCCATCTAGGTGGATGGTCACCTGAATCTCGTGACAGTAGCCAGCCAGCGCCTCATCGACGGAGTTGTCGACCAGTTCATAGACCATGTGATGCAGTCCGGTGCCATCATCCGTGTCCCCGATGTACATGCCAGGTCTGCGGCGTACCGCATCCAGCCCCCGCAGGACCTTGATGCTGCTCGTTTCATAGGTCATGGCAGGCTGATTCATGAGGATCCGGTCTCAGTCCATTTAACGTGCAATTTTACCATGAAGCCCTGGTCCGGATACAGCCATGTTCCACGTGGAACAAGCGATAGGCGTTAGGCGTGTCCTCCTTCCGCGGCGGTTGAACGGTGGTCACCACGACCTGTACCGGTTCGTGTGCCAGAAGGTTAAGGAGCCGGATTTGCGCAAGGCCATCAAGCTCAGACGAAAAATCATCGATCAGAAGGAGCGGTGCCGCGCCCAGGTGCCGGGCCAGGAGGTGCGCACCACCCCACATGAGTCCGGTCGCCAGAAGTTTAGCCTGGCCACGAGACAGGATTTGACGCGCGGGCACGCCATCAATTCCAATCTCTATGTCCGCCCGGTGTGGACCTGGGGCGTACGGCCGCTCCGCACGCTCGGGATTCCAGTTTTGAAAAGCTTCCTCCAGAGTCATGCCTGAGGGAATACCTGTCCGGTAATCGAGACTCCAGTCGATCCCCGGGAACAGTGCTTCGAACGCCCGTTGCCAAAAGGGCATGCAGGCCTCAATCAGGCGTTTTCTGGCCACCTCGATCTGTGGAATCCTCTCCATCATGCGTTCAATCCAGATCGTCCCATCCATGCCGGTTCGAAGCGCCCACTGCCACTGTCTCAGCGCCCTGCGATATTGTTTCCAATGACTCCAGCCTTCCTGTTCCACGTGAAACATGAGCCAGTCGAGAAGCTTCCGTCTTTGTTCCGGCCCACCTAGGACGATCTCGGTAATCCCGGCCTCGAGGAGAGTGAGTGGAAGAATCTCGCTGACCTCCCGGGTGGTCGCCGTTTGCCGGTCGATCGTAATGTTGATTTTTTGATCATAAATGAGGCGAACGGATCGGAAACCTTGGGAAACCGGTATAACAGCCTCAATACCAAATGCTTTGCATCCATGCCGGGTGAGTTGTTGCGGATAACCGGTCCGGAACGACCGCCCACGCGCAAGAAGGTAGAGTGCCTCAAGTAGGGTTGTCTTTCCAGAACCATTCATGCCAGACAGAATGGTCGGCGCACCTCCAAAATCCACCTCGCCCCATTCAAAGCAACGGAGGCACTCGAGGCGGAGTCCCGCAACAGGCATTCAGAGTCGCATCGGCATGATCACATAGCGGTAGTTTATATTTTTGACCGAGTCGATGAGACAGCTGCTGTTGGGATCATTGATCAGTAGCTGAATCTCCTGATCCTCCATGGCATTCATGACATCGAGCAGGTAGGAGACATTGAAGCCGACCTCAAAGCTTTCGCCGCTATAGCTCACCTCCACGAGATCCTCGGCTTCTTCCTGCTCAGTATTGTGTCCAATGACCCGCAGACCCTCAGACTCAAAGCAAAGTCGCACACCCCGGACCTTTTCATTGACCAGAATCGCAGCACGTGAGAGTGCAAGTTTGAGGCGTTCACGTTCGATCACAAGCCGGTGTTGACCCTCTTTGGGAATGACACTTTGATAATCCGGAAAGCGACCCTCGACCAGCTTGCTCGTGATGACGAGTTCTCCAAGATCGATTTTCAGGTGGTTGGCACCGAAAGCAATGCGGATCTCGCGTTCCTCGTCCGTAATCAGGCGTTCAAGTTCGAGAATGCCTTTTCTGGGAACGATCACTCCCATTCCCTCCTGGATCCCCTCTGAGGAGATGATCTCGATCTCGCCCAAGGCGAGCCGGTGTCCATCCGTTGCCACGGCGCGCATGTGTTTGTTCATAAACTCGATTCTGAGTCCGTTCAGGTAATAACGGACATCGTTCTGCGCCATTGAAAAGTGGGTTCCCCTGATCAGTTCACGGAGCTTGCGTTGAGACACAATGGCATGGGATGGGGTCTCGGGATCACCTACCAAGGGAAAATCATCTACCGACTGCGTGACGAGATTGAATCGGCTTCGTCCCGCTTTGAGATGAAGGCGGTCTCCTTCGAGTGCCAGGGTAACCTCCTGTCCTTCTGGAAACGAGCGCAGGATATCGGCAAACTTCCGACCCGGTACCGTAGTCTCCAGCTGACCGGTTGCACCAGCATGGGATTCGATAGCCACCAACTCGACCTCAAGATCGGTTCCAGTTGCTGAAATAGAATTATTACTTATATTTATTAATATGTTAGAAAGTATCGGCATCGTCTGTTTGCGTTCTACAACGCCCAGTACGGCTAATACCGGTTTCAGAATGCTTTCACGCTTGACGGTTATGTTCATTGTTCCACTCACTAGTACAAATATAAATTCTAATCAGAATTATGATAGTTATAGTAGAGGCTCCAGGATGTGAAGAGTCCCAATTCCGTAAGTCTCCATTAGCTGATCCGCCTTTCCTAGAAGTCCGGCAACCTGTGGATAACCTGTTTGGGGAAAACCAGAGCGAACGTTTTGCAGCATTGTGTACCGGTTATGCACAGGTTGTTATCCAGTCAACGTACGTAGCAGGTTGTCGTAATCATCGCGCAGCTTAGAATCGGCACGTGTAAGTTCCCTGACCTTCTGGTGGGCATGAAGGACTGTCGTGTGGTCACGTCCGCCAAAAGCACTCCCGATCTCAGGCAGGCTGTGTTCGGTCAGTTCCTTGGCGAGAGTCATGGCGATCTGGCGGGGCCGGACAATAGACCGCTTGCGACTTTTGGATATGAGATCGGAAACGCGGATCCTGTAGTAGGCCGCAACGGTGCGCTGGATGTTCTCAAGGCTTACCAGCCGCTGCTGAAGTGCGATCAGGTCCTTGAGTGCTTCTTTTGCAAGCGGCAGGCTGATGGGTTGCCCGGTGAATCGCGCATAAGCCACCACTCGATGGAGTGCACCCTCAAGTTCACGGATATTGGTACGGATCCGTTGGGCGATGAAAAACGAAACCTCTGGCAGCAAATCAACCTTGAGCCGCTCCGCCTTGCGGGTAATGATGGCAACACTGGTCTCGAGCTCAGGCGGTTCGATCGCTACCGTGAGACCCCAGCTGAACCTGGATTTTAGTCGTTCCTCGAGCCCTTCCACTTCCTTGGGATAACGGTCACAACTCACAATGACCTGGTGATGCCCATCGATCAGATTATTGAGCGTGTGAAAGAACTCCTCCTGTGAGCGGTCTTTGCCAGCAAAAAACTGAATGTCGTCGATGAGAAGAACATCCAGCGAACGGTAGCGCGTTTTGAACTCATTCATGGTGTTGTGACGCAGTGCACTCACCATATCTCCCACAAACCGTTCCGAGTGGACGTAAGCCACTTGCCTCCTGTTTCGAATCCCGTTCATGTGGTGCCCGACTGCCTGCATGAGATGTGTCTTGCCAAGACCCACACCACCGTAGATTAAAAGCGGGTTGTAGGCTGTCCCTGGGTGATCAGCAACCTGCAGTGCAGCCGCACGCGCGACCTGGTTGCATTTTCCTTCGACAAAGTTCTCGAACACGTAATCCACATTGAGCGGGCTTCCGATCACCTCATCGCGATATTTGGTGCTCCCACCCTGGTCCCGTAGGGAATCCGGTTCCGCTTTTCCGATCAGCAACTGGACATCTGGCCCCACACCCTGGTTCAGTTCCATGACTATGGACTGGATTCGAGAAAGGCAGTTTTCCTGAAGCCAGTCCGCAACAATGATATTCGGTGCAAAAAGAAAGAGTGTCCCATCGGACTCACGTGACTGGATCGGATCAATCCAGCGCGAAAAATCCTGGTGTGAAAGTTCCTTTTTCAACCGTTCGAGGCAGTCTTTCCATATGCCGTTTGTCATGGGATCCCGCCTCGAGTGAAATGACGCAAGGAGTGTGGGTGGGCTGTTCAGTCTAGCAAGACAAGACGGCATTGCCAACC
>AUZY01011541.1_pt1 | contig 34768 bp, 31 predicted proteins | sample 49821 | NCBI WGS metagenome assembly AUZY01 (sample SAMN02954279, study PRJNA193664) | mine drainage metagenome | biome: terrestrial; feature: abandoned Hg mine; material: sediment; isolation source: lowermost (B1B) sediment-attached strata from acid streamer/mats thriving at... | place: Spain ...
GATTGGGCTCGCCTGATCGGAAATATTCTGCTATGGGCATTGCTGCCACAGCTCTGACTAGCTGCCCGGACGGTAGTGCTTTTGCTGTGAAAACTTCGGTCGGGTCGGGGCCGTGTGATTCCAGTGCGTCACTGAGCCGGGCAGTCGTTTGTGAGGTTCCAGCTCGACCGCTTCCGGTCCAAAATGAGCACGCAAATCCAGGAGGAGCGCATCCGTGACCTCCACCGAATCCGTTTCCGCCAGATCCAGAACCATCCGCCCGGAAGGGGTTTCGTAATGTACGCTGACACGACACAGCTGGCCCCGATGCCGTTCCAGGATGATTTTGAGCGCGTCCATGCGGGCATCGGCATCCGGATTTTCACTCTTCCAGGCGAGAATCAGGCGACGACAGGAGGCGCCGCGCCAATGGGTATAGGACTGGATTTCGCGGACACGGATCCTGAAGTTGCCTGTGAAATCATCAAAGCTGATCTGCCCCTCTGCAACCACCGGCTCGCCTGTGGGAAGCGACCTGATCTTTGCAAGCAGCGCTTCCCCGAAAATCACGCAGTCCAGGCGTCCCGTTCCATCATCCAGGTAGCCCTGCCCTCTCTCGCCTCTTCTGCGTATGCCTTCGATCAGCCCGCAAGCCTGGATGGTCCCGGAAACATTCTGCGCTTCAGCAAGATTGAGCAGGCTCTCAATGGTCGGGAGGCCTAACGATTTCCACTCGCTTCGGTACTGGTCGAGCGGATGGCCACTCAGATAGAGACCAAGCACCTCTTTCTCGGATTCAAGAAGTACGCGCGTCGGCTGATTCGTCACGTCCGGCGCTTTGGGCTGCACCGCCCGACCCATCAAGGATCCGGAATCCGACCGGGGCAACCCGAAAAGATCGACCTGGCGCGCTGAACGGGCATACTGATCTGCCATGGCAATCAGGGAATCCATGCGTTCAATGAGCTGGATCCGTTCAGTTCCGAGACTGTCGAACGAACCCGCCTTGATCAGCGCTTCCAGCGCGCGCCGGTTGAGATGCGAACCCATCCGTTCGCAGAAATCCTCAAGGCTGACAAACGAGGTTTCGAGACGGGCCTGTTCAATCGATTCCACAATCGATTGGCCGACACCCTTGATGGCACCCAGCCCATATCGGATATCACGTTCCTCCACCGCAAATCCATAAGCTGAACGGTTGATGTCAGGCGGGAGGATCTTCACGCCCATCCGGCGGCAGTCCAAAAGCAAGGGCAGCAGCTTTTCCGTATGGTCCATATCGCCGGTCAAAACCGACGCCATGAAGGCAGCCGGGTGGTGGGCCTTCAGCCATGCGGTCTGGTAGGCCAGGAGTGCATAGGCGACTGAATGGGATTTATTGAAGCCGTAACCGGCAAACTTTTCCATGAGATCAAAAATTTCTTGAGCCTTCCTGGCCGGCACGCCACGTTTCTCGGCTCCTGTGACAAATACGCTGCGTTGCAGCGCCATCTCTTCCGGTTTCTTTTTGCCCATGGCGCGCCGCAGGAGATCGGCCGCTCCGAGGCTGTATCCGGCCAGTTCCTGCGCGATCTGCATGACCTGTTCCTGATAAAGAATGACCCCATACGTATCTTCGAGAATTGACTTCAGGGTTGGATGTGAATAGACAATTGGAGCCTGCCCATGTTTGCGACTGATGAAATCGTTGACCATCCCGGACTGGAGCGGGCCCGGGCGGAACAGGGCAACCAGTGCCACGATGTCTTCAAAGCGGTCCGGTTGCAGGCGCCGGATGAGATCCCGCATGCCATGGGATTCCAGCTGAAAAATGGCCGTGGTCTCGCAGGATTGCAGAAGCCGGAAGGTCTCGGCATCGCGCATGGAGATGGCATCCAGCGAAAATGATGCGCCCGCGTTGCCCGTATCCTTGTGCCTGATCGTTTTCAGGGTACGGTTGATGATCGTGAGCGTCTTGAGTCCCAGGAAATCGAACTTGACAAGACCGAGATGCTCAAGATCATCTTTATCGAACTGCGTGATATATCCATCGGATTCCGTATCACTGAACAGCGGAAGATGGTTGGTGAGGGCCTGCGGTGCGATCACCACACCGCCCGCATGTTTGCCGACCGAGCGGACGCGTCCTTCTATTTTTTTAGCCAGATCGATCACGGTGTGGACATTTTCATCCGACTCATACCATGCCTTGAGCTCCGGTTCGCTCTCAAGCGCCCGCTCGAGTGTCATGTGGATCTCAAACGGGATGAGCTTGGCCAGGCGGTCTGCAAACCCATATGGCAGGCCCAGAACCCGCACCACGTCACGAACGACTGCGCGTGCCGCCATAGTTCCAAACGTGGCGATCTGGGCCACACAATCCTTTCCGTAACGTTCTTCGACATAGCGGATCACCCGGTCACGTCCTTCAATGCAGAAATCAATATCGAAGTCCGGCATGGTCACCCGTTCCGGGTTCAGGAACCGTTCGAATAAAAGTCCATGTTCGAGCGGGTCGAGATCCGTTATGCCCAGTGAATAGGCAACCAGCGAGCCGGCACCCGAACCACGACCCGGACCAACCGGGATGTCATGAGCCTTTGCCCAGTCGATAAAGTCAGCCACAATCAGGAAATACCCGGCAAACCCCATGTGTTCAATCACGCTGATCTCGGCAGCCAGACGTGAGGTGTATTCGTGTGTGGCGCGCATGCTGGGTGTTTTCTGGCTCAGCGCAGTAAGTCGTTCGCGGAGTCCGGTTTCGGCTTTCTCCCGGAGCAGCTGCTCCGGGCTCTGACCAGACGGGACCGGATAAGCCGGGAGCAGGATCCGGTCCAGTTCGAACTCGAAATTGCAGCATCGTGCGAGATCCACAGTGTTGTCGAGCGCATCAGACCGGTCTGCAAACAAGGCCGACATTTCGTCCGAGGACTTGAGATACTGATGTTCGGTAAACCTGCGTTCACGGCTGCGATCATTGAGCGTCCAGCCACTCTGGATACAGACCCTGGCTTCGTGGGCTTCATACTCGTCGGGCAAAAGGAAACGAACTTCGTTGGTGGCAACAAGCGGAACGCCAGTGCCTCCAGCGAGTGTTTCAAGCCCGTCGTTGACCAGGGCTTCCTGGGGGATACCGATCCGTGAAACAGCCAGGGACACATCCTGACCATAGCGTTTCTGCCAGATTTCCAGCTCTGCCCGGGCCGAACCAGCCTGCTCCAGCAGCAGTAATCGCCCGACTTCGCTTTCATAGCCGAGGATCAGCATCAGTCCCTCGAGCCGGGTATCGAACAGGTGTTCACGTGGAATCGCTCTGCCGATGCCGCCTCCTGAATCTGCCTGGCAGCTCAGCAAGCGGCAAAGATGGGTATAGCCAACACGGTTTTTGCAGAACACGAGCACATGCTCGGACCCCTTGAGCGGCGAGGGTCTCGCAAGTGTCAGCTGTGCTCCGATGATTGGCTTGATACCAGCTGAAACGGCCTGTTCGTAAAACTTGACTGCGCCAAAAAGATTGCACCGATCGGTCAGCGCAATGGCATTCATATTATGTGCCTTCACCTGTCTGATCAGGTCCGGTATCCGGATCACGCTGTCTTCAAGCGAATATTCGGAATGCACGCCAAGATGAACAAACGGCTGCTTCACGAATGCACCGCCTGCAGTGGATTGCCCAGACGCCTGGCGATCGGTGCAAAGCTTTTACGGTGGATGGCACAGGGTCCCAGTGTATCAAGTGCAGCGAGATGGTCCGCTGTGGCATATCCCTTGTGTCGGGAAAACCCATAACCTGGGAATACCCGATCATAGCCTGCCATAAGCTGATCCCGATAGTGCTTGGCTACAATCGATGCCGCACTCACAGGAGGGTCCGTTTCGTCGGCTCGTGGATGCACAAAGACCTCAATTGAGAGAACCGGAGCAAAAAGACCGTCTATGAGAACGCCGGGTGGTATCGGAATAAGCGCTTCTACAGCCTGCTGCATGGCCCAGAGCGTGGCGCGATGGATATTCAGCCGGTCAATATCATCGGACGAAACCGTGACGATCGCAACAGCCCGCGCCACAGGCAGAATCCGGCCCGACAGCATTTGCCGCTGCAGCGGGCTCAGTTTCTTGGAATCGCGGAGCCCCTGGATGTCCTGATCGGGATCAAGCCAGACGGCCGCTGCAACCAGAGGCCCCGCAAGGGGTCCGCGGCCCACTTCGTCGACACCAGCCCAGTTGCTGCGATCCGTGCTGGGGTTCACGAGCCGTTTCCTTGACCGGAATCCGCAACCAGCATCCGGCCCAGTTCGGCGGCGACAGTCACACCAAAGTTGTGCCGCAGTTCTGCGCTGAGGATCTGGAATCGGGCGCGAATCATGTTTCTCCGGTCGGGATGCTGAAGGAGTGCGAGCAGGGCTTCAGCCAGGATCTTCGGGCGAACCTGTTCCTGCAGACATTCTGGAACCAGGAATTCGCGTGCCAGGAGATTGGGAATGGAAACCCAGCGAACATGGAATCCAAGAACGTTTCTTGCAATCCAGGCAGTCACGCCTGATACACGGTAAGCGACCACCATCGGACAACCCACGAGAAGCCCTTCCAAAGTCGCGGTTCCGGATGCGACCCAGGCGGCATCCGCTACGGACAACGCGCGGGGTCCATCACGGTCGAGCAGCAGCAGGGACTGGTTGGGACCGTATTGCCTCCAGAGTGCTTCCAGCACGGGGCGGAAACCATCCTGTGCAACGGGCAAGATGAACTGAATCGGGCCAAAGTCTTGCTGAACGAGCCTCGCCGCCTGCATCATCACGCTACCGAGATTCTCAAGCTCGTGAAGTCGGCTGCCGGGAAGCAGGGCGACGGTGGTGCGATGAGGGTCGAGCCCCAAAGCCTGGCGTTCCGACTGGATCTCATCCAGCGGTTGTAACCGGTCAGCCAGGGGGTGACCCACAAACAGGCGACGTACCCGGGTCGCCCGGTAATAGTCGGGCTCGAAAGGAAAAAGACAAAAAAGCGTATCGGTCGCAGCTGCGACTTTCTGCACTCTTTTGGGACGCCAGGCCCAAACGCTCGGGCTCACGAGGTGTGCAACCCGGATCCCGTGTTGCCTCAAGGTCCGTTCCAGGCCAAGATTGAAGTCCGGTGCATCGACGCCCAGAAAAAGATCAGGCTTCCAGTCGAGGATCGTTCGGGTCAGCTGACGGCGCAAGTGCCACAGGCGCGGAAGATGGGCGATCGCCTCGGTCAGCCCGGAAACCGAAAGGGCTTCAACCGGCAGGATCGACTCGCACCCACAACCGCGAAGAGCCGGACCCGTTACTCCAAGGCACTTCAGATCCGAGTGCAAATCCCTGAGGTGACCCAGAACATCCGCTGCCAGGATATCACCTGACAGCTCACCGATACTGAAGGCAATTCTGGGCATCTCAACGCACGATACCACGCTTCGAGCTTCGGATGAGCTCAATAAACGGTGTGAGTTCGTGGTTTTCCTTGGTCAGTTCAGTGATCTGGTTGAGGGCTTCCTGCAACATGAGATTCCGGCGGTACAGAAGGCGATACGACTCCTTGATGACACTCAGCTGGGAAGCGGTGAAACCCCGGCGTCTCAGTCCCTCACTGTTGATACCACATGGCGCAGCTGGCGTCCCGGATACCGTGATGTAAGGTGGAACATCCTGCGTGACTCCGCTGTCAAAGCCGATGAACGCGTGGCAGCCAATGCGACAAAATTGGTAGACTTTCGCGAACGCGCCGATGCCGACATAATCATCAATTACAACATGGCCAGCGAACGCCGAGCCATTGGCTGCAATGGTATGGTTCCCGATCAGGCAGTCATGCGCTATGTGCACATAGGCCATGATCCAGTTGTCATCTCCGATTACGGTCTTTCCGCCGCCCTGTACCGTACCTCGATTGATCGTCGTATATTCACGAATGGTATTGTGATCACCTATGATCAGCCATGTGCGCTCACCCTGGTATTTCTTGTCTTGCGGGTCTCCACCGATTGACGCAAAGGAATAAATACGGTTGGAGGCACCAATTCGGGTAGGGCCTTCAATGACGGCATGAGAGCCAATTTCGGTCTCCGGTCCGATTTCGACATCCGCCCCGATGACGGCGAAAGGCCCGATCTTCACACTGGGATCGATTTTTGCTTCTGGATGAACGACCGCACGCCCATCAATCACGCATCAATCTCCTTTGTCGCACAAAGGAAATCGGCCTCGGCAACCAGCCGGCCATTGACTTCCGCCTTCCCGCTGAACTTCCAGATGTCCTTGACATGCCGCATGATACGAAGCGTCATGATCAGCTGGTCACCAGGAATCACTGCATTCTTAAAACGTGCATTATCGATCCCGGCGAGATAATACAGCGTGCGCGCAGATGGCTTGCCTCCCAACGTTGCATAGATCAGCACCCCTGTACACTGTGCCATCGATTCCAGAATCAGAACCCCCGGCATCACCGGATGATCCGGGAAATGTCCGGGGAAAAACCACTCGTTATAGGTCACATTCTTGAGGCCAACGACCTTCTCCCCTCCCGTGCACTCGATGATGCGGTCGACCAGAAGAAACGGATAACGATGAGGAATCTGTTCCAGGATGACATTGATATCAGGTGAAATATTCAGCATCATGGATCCTTGTCTAACTTTTTTTCAAGAATATGAAGCCGGTTGGCCATCTCATCGAGCTGCCTGAACCGGGCAGTATTGCGGCGCCAGCGTGCCGCATTATCGCTCGGGATGCCTCCGGAATACACACCTGGAGCATGAATCGACTGGGTGATCATGGATCGCGCGGTGATAATGACGTGATCGGCGATTTCAAGGTGACCGATAATCCCCACCATGCCGCCGATCTGACAGCATTTTCCGATCTTCGTGCTACCGGCGATGCCGACACTGCCGGCAACGATCGTATGAGCACCGATCCGGACATTATGGCCGATCTGGATCAGGTTATCGAGCTTGACGCCATCTTCAATGACCGTATCCTCCAAAGCGCCCCGATCAATGCAGGTATTAGCCCCGATCTCGACCCGATCGCCGATCCGGACTGTTCCAAGCTGCGGAATGCGCTCCCACACCTCCTGATCCCGGGCAAAACCGAAGCCATCGCACCCGATCGCCGCACCGGCCTGAATCATGCATTCCCGTCCCACCACAACCTCGTGGCCAATGAAAACCCGGGCTAGAAGGCGCGTGCCTGCGCCCAGGTGCGCGCCACGTGCAAGATAGGAACCCGGACCCACGTCACACCCGGCTTCAACCACCACATCCTCGTCAATCACGGCTTGTGCACCGATCCTGCAGGATCGGTCGATTCGTGCCTGCGGGGAAACCACCGCACTCGCATGGATGCCGGGTACAAGGGTCTCTTCCTGAACCAGAAACCGTACGGCTCGACGGTACGTCAGGGCTGGATTCGGGCTGATCAGGGCGCTGGTCCTGCAAAAGGGCAGATCATCTGCCGTAAGAATCACGGCACTTGCACTCGTGGTCGCGAGATAGCGTCGATAACGCCGATGGGTCAGAAACGCCAGTGCACCGTTTCCGGCTTTATCCAGTGGCGCAACATGGGTGATTTCGACCCAGTCACTGCCAAATACGGATAAATCAAGACGTTTCGCCAACTCCCCAAGTGTGATACCCATCTCGCATATCTCATCGTGTATGCGTGGCGGATCCGTTGTGCACCTTATCGAGAGTCTTGAGATGTGCCAAAACGCCGCTCGTGATATTCAGAGACGGGTCGGCGAAAAACACGTCATTCCCCAGAACCAGTGTGTAGTGATGCTGCAGGGCATAGGCATGAATCGCGTGGATAGCGAGACGCTGAAGGTTGGCCAGCGCCTGGTTGCGTGCGAGGTTAAAGTCTTCCGAGTACTGCTCCTCACTCATCCGATAGCTGTTTTGAAGCGTATTCAGGCGCTGCTGATCCTCCATTCGCTTGAGCAGCGACAGTCGATCAGCAGGATTGTGCAGCTTGTGACGCATCGCCTGGATTGCGGCCAGTCGTTTCGCGAGGCGTTGCTTCTGTGCTGCAAGTTCATGATTCAATTTGAGTTCTGCGGCCTTCGACTGTGGCATCTCGCGCAACAGAACCCCGATATTGACATAACCCAGCCGTAGTGTTGTCGCGCCTGCAACCGGGCCCGCAAACCCGATGCACCCGATGAGAATCAGCCCCAACCCGCTCGCCCCTCGTTGAATCAAGCATTTTATGGAGTCTTGGGTCATCAGGTCTCTCGTGTCAGTGGTCAGGTGGCTGGCCCCGGAATCATAGCGGAATCGCCGCAAGGACGCAAAGAAATCACACAGCATGCGTTACGGCCGATTAAAAATAGGATCCCAGGGCAAACTGGAAGTAACTCAGCCTGTCCGTTGGCTTGGGGTTAAGCGGTTTGGCCCAGCTGAACCGGATCGCACCGAGTGGGGTAAGCCAGGTCAGGCTGATTCCAGCCGAGGCGCGCAAGTCATGGATACTGAAATCGCTTGGCGCGGCAAACACGTTCCCGACGTCCACGAACAGACTCACTTGATAGCTGGGCGCCTCGCCAGGCATATGATGGCCAAAGAGTTGAGGCAAAATCAGCGAGTTCTGCGCATAGGCCAGCATGGCACCACCAATGGGTATCCCGCTGGCCGTTGTCGGTCCGAGTGTATAAGACTGGTAGCCGCGGACCGAGTAGGGTCCACCACCAAAGAAATTGAGGAGAACGGGGTAGATCGGAGTGTTCCCATAGGGCTTGCCCATCTCGACTTGAGCATTCAGGGCATACCCCAACCCATCAAAAAGCGGAACATGATCCTGGCTGTGGAAATTGAGAATGTAGTAATGGAGCTGCCCCGGAGATATACCGACCTGGAGTCCGAGTTTCTGACGGGAACCCTCCGTAGCCAGGATATACCGGTTACGATCGTCATAGACCAGTCCCGTGTCCAGTTCGAGATCGTTATAGCGTGTCCCGGGCAGATCAACCAGAACCGTATTGCCATCCGGTGTCGCGCAATCGGAAGGAACCGTATAGGGATGGCCATTCGCAGGATTCAGCGCAAAATCAAAATAAATGGGTGGGCTCGAACAGTTGGTCAGGAGATTGTTGTGACTGGCAGTGAACCCGAGGTAATAGCTCGTAAACGTCGACAGCGGAAATGAATAAGAAAGTGAAAGCCCGTAGCTGGTCGTACTGAATGTTTGCGCATAAGCGTTGAAGCCCTGGCTCTGATCGTAAAACGCACTCAGCGTCTCGCTGACATTATTCAGGTTAAAATAAGGGTTCGTGTAGGTCACGCTGTAGGTGGTCTGATAGGGGTAACGGTTCGCATTCAGGGATAAGAGACGACCCGATCCCAGAAAGTTCGAAAGTGCGATTTGACCACCGATCACAAGTCCTTCGCCCTGCCCATATCCGAGCTCGATATTGGCCGTACCGGACCGCCGTTCGTGGACATTGACGTTCACATTGACTTCATCCGGCGAACCCGGGATGCGGACCGGCTTGATGGACACCTGCTTCACAAACGGCAGGCGCTGAATGAGAAGCTTGGAAAGCTTGACCGCACGGGTCGACAGCCAGGTCCCTTCGAGCTGGCGCATATTCTCAAGAAACACTTTCGCGTTGGTGCCTGTGATCCCGTGAAAATATATCCGATGGACATAAATCCGCTGCCCGGGACGTACAAAAAAGATCACCGTCGCAGTACGAGCCTGGTGGTTGAGTTCCGGAATCGGCTTGACCTTTGCGAACGCATAGCCTTCATTGCCCAGCAGGGTCGTGATACGCTGCGCCGAAGCTGTTGCCGTCTGCATCGAGAAAATCCGGTTGGGCCGGACGCTGATTTTTTTCATCAGCACCGACTCAGGAAGGATCAGTCTGCCTGCAAGCTGAACCTTGGTGACCCGATAGATCGAACCCTCATGCAGATTAACCGTGATATAGACACCGCGGAGCGTAGGCGAGAGGGCAACCTGGACAGAGTTCAGATGGAAGTTCGCATAGCCCTGATCCTCATAGAACGAGCGCAACCGCTCGAGAGATCCGACCAGTTTTTCCCGTTCGTATTTGTCACCCCCAGTCAGCCAGGTAAACCAGCCGGGGACCTGGAGCTTGAATAATCCGCGAAGTGTCGATTCAGAGAAATGATGATTGCCGACGATGTTGATCGCCCGGATACGCGCGGTCTGGCCTTCATGCACCCGCACGTGGATGCTGACCCGGTTTCGGCTCAAGTGCCGGATATGCGTATTGATCTCGGCTCCATACTTCCCGTGACTGTAGTATTGGTCGAAAAGCGACTGCCGGATCTCCTCAAGCACCGAGCGGTCAAATATTCTTCCCTTGATGAGGCCCGCCTGATCCAGGGCATGTCGCAGATCTTTCTTGGAAATGGCGCGATTGCCAACGAATGAGAACCGCGCAATCGATGGACGTTCACTGACCCGCACGACAAGGGTATGGTTGTGCCGAAGCATGGTCACCGAACGGAAAAAGCCCGTGCGGTACAGCGCACGGATCGCCGAGCGGATGAGCGACGGATCCAGCCGTTCTCCGACCGAAATCGGCAGGTAATCGAGCGCCGTTCCCCTTGATATGCGGTGCAGACCTTCAAAAACGATCTGGCGAACTTTGAAAGAGGTCTGGGTTTTGGCACTGACCGAGGTCATGCAGCAGAACAAGGTTAGAACCAGCATTCCGCCACAGCGGGATAATTTGCGCAAAAAACTCTCCTCGAATCTAAAACAGGTGAGCGAGGTCGTTATAAAACGCCAAGCCCATCACCAGGACGAGCAGGCTGATTCCGATCTGCTGGCCAATCCATTCGGCCCGGGCCGACAGGGGCTTGCGTCTCAGCACTTCGATGACATAATACAGGAGATGACCTCCGTCGAGAATCGGAATGGGCAGCAGGTTGAAAAGCCCAAGACTGATGCTCACGATCGCCAAAAACGATAAAAAGGATATCCAGCCCGATTGTGCCGTTGCCCCGGCATACTGGGCAATCCGGATTGGACCGCTGATATTGCGCAGGGAAGCTTGCCCGATCAACATGTGATAAAGCAGGCTCAACGTGAGCAGAGAGACCCGCACCGTGTAATGGAACGCATGCACCAGCGCGTGTAGGGGCGAATCCCGGATCTGCACCACAAAACGCTTCTCAAAATTTTTGGGTAAAGCTGCTTCGACACCCAAAAAGCCGACCCGGTGACCCTGAACCTGATGGACACCCAGTATCAAGAGACGGTCAAAGATACGCCCTTGACGCTGCCAAACCAGCTGGACACGGGCATTCGCATGATGCGCGATATACCGCGCAAGTTGATGAAAATCAGATACTTTAAGACCTGCAATCGACAGGATCCGATCCCCTGGTTCGACTCCTGCGGATGCTGCAGGACTATTCGGAAGCACCTTCCTGATCACGGCCGGGAAAGCCGGGATGCCCGGCTTCAAGCCCAACCGTTTGAGCAGGTGACCCGGAACCGTGAACGAACGCCGATTCTGAATATGCATGAATGACGTCCGGACAGATCCCTTGCGTGACTGGTAGCGAATCCGGATGACATGCGAATGCATGAGCCCGCCCACCAGATCTAGCGCAACAGCTCCCCAGTTTGCGGACGCATGTCCGTTGACTGCGAGAATGACATCACCGCTGTGAAGGTGGGCACGGGCAGCATAGGAACCCGGCGGTACCCGGCCGAGAATCGGACGTACGGTTGGGAATCCCACGCCAAACACGACCGCCAAAGCCAGCACGGCAAATATGAGGTTGGTGAGGGGCCCCGCCAGAACGATCAGCGAACGTTTACTGATCGACTGGTGGTCAAACGCATGAGTCTCCTCTCCCGCCGGAATGGGGCCTTCACGGCCATCCAGCATCTTCACGTAACCCCCGAGAGGGATGGGTGCCAAGGCCAGTTCCCAGGGATCGCCTCGTACCGTGCCGAAACGACGATGCCAGAAGGGGGGACCGAATCCGAGGGAAAACCTGAGAACACGCACATGGAACCGGCGAGCCATCCAGAAATGTCCGAACTCGTGCACGGTAATCAGGATACCGATTGCAACCACAAAGGAAAGAATGGCGATCACGACGGTCATGCAGAAGCACTCCTGGGCGCTCTGGTACCGGATCGGTCTTGGAACAGTCGGCCGTACCTTAAGCCCATCGCAGCAACCATCTCGAGCAAAGGAGGAACACGGGCGCCGCCGCAATCCAGCTATCGATCCGGTCGAGCACTCCCCCATGCCCAGGAAACAGTCGACCACTGTCCTTCATGCCACTCCAACGCTTGAAGCAGCTCTCCAAGAGGTCGCCAATGATGGCGAAAATCCATACCGCTGTACCCATCAGGAGTCCGGCTGCAAAGCTGATTCCAAAAAAAGACCGCATGACGAGTATGGCAATGCCCACTGCCAGCACTCCGCCCCAGACTCCCTCCCAGGTTTTATTCGGACTCACCCGGGGAGCCAGCGGATGCCGGCCATAGAGGCGTCCGATCAGATACGCGCCTGAATCCACGCCCCAGACAAGCAAGAGGAAGGCAAGGAGCAGGTCGTTCTCATGCCCGGACGGCTCAACCAGGGCCACCAGTGCGCACCAGGCCGGTACCAGGGCTAGAAAACCAGCCAAAAAAACCCAGGGTCTCGCAAGAGGTGCCCGTCGCCAGATAATCAGGATCGGCGCGAGAACCCAGCCAAACGCGGCAACTTCGGTGAGTGTCATCCAGCCAGCCGGGCGATACAGCCACAGGATCAGGATGACGCCTGCCACGGCGATCATGAAGCCAGCCCGCTCGTAGATCGATGCGCGTGCGAAACCTGCCCACTCGAAGGCTCCGAGGGTGATAAAAATCGCGTAAATCAGGGCAATCCAGCTGATGGACGCCCAAAATGCAATCAGGAACGCGATTGGGGCGAGCAGGAAGCCAGTCACCAGGCGGCGGCGTTCCATCAGGCGTGACGCCTGCAGCGGATCTGGTCGGGCGTCCGTCCAAAGCGGCGCTGACGACCCCGATAGTCATTCAGGGCCTCCTCAAAATGTTTCACCGTGAAATCCGGCCACAGCGTATCGGTGAAATAAAGTTCACTGTAGGCGAGATTCCAGAGAAGGAAGTTGCTGATGCGCCGCTCCCCGCCGGTCCGGATGAAAAGATCGGGATCCGGCAGCCCAACTGTCGAAAGGCAGGACTCGAACTCGCTTTCATTGATCTGGTCCTCAGGCAGGCCCTCGTCGTGAATCCGTCGGGCCAGTCTGTATGCTGCCTGACAAAGATCCCAACGACCGCCGTAACCCACTGCAATGACGAGCATCAACCGTTCACCAGCATGTGAAGCAGCCTCGGCCCGTCGCATGGACTCCTGTAGCCGTTTAGGAAACCCCGATCGGTCACCGATGAAACGGATCTGGATTCCGTTTTGAACCAATCGGTCAATCTCCTGATCGAGTGCTTCACTAAACAAGCGGATCAGCGCTTGGACTTCTGCTTTGGGTCGCAGCCAGTTTTCACTTGAGAACGCAAACAATGAAAGAATCCGGATGCCGTGCTCCGAAGCGATGCGGACGATTTCCCGGGCGGCTTCGAGCCCAGCCTGGTGGCCAGCCGTGCGGGGCAACTCGCGGTGCCTGGCCCAGCGTCCATTTCCATCCATGATGATGGCCACATGTTTCGGTTCAGATGGCATCGCCCCCATGGCTGTTCAAACCTCCATGAGTTCGGCTTCTTTCCGCATCAGTTCCTGATCGATTTTACTAACCAGTCCATCGGTCATCTTCTGCAAAAGATCCCCGGCCCGCCGCTCTTCATCTTCCGTAATTTCCTTGTCCTTAAGGGCTTGTTTGAGACGTCCGAGCGCATCCCGCCGGATGTTACGGACAGCCACTCGCGCAAGCTCGCTTTCGTGGCGCACCACTTTGACCAGTTCCCGGCGGCGCTCTTCGTTCAAGGCAGGAAGCGGCACGCGGATGAGATGACCCGTTATGACCGGATTGAGTCCGAGATCGGACGCTCGCAAGGCCTTTTCGATGGCCGCCATCGTAGTCTTGTCCCAAGGCGTGATAGTCAGGGTGCGTGCATCCGTCGCCGCAATGCTGGCCAGCTGCTTGAGCGGCATGCTCTGGTCATAAACATTGACCACCACAGAATCCAGCAGCCCGGGCTGGGCGCGCCCGGTCCGTATCCGCGCAAAAGCCTCCGTCAGATTCAACCGAGCCTTCTGCATCCGCTCACGAGTCGTTTTCTGCAAGTCATCCAGCATGGTGTTCATACCCGGTTATCGACCAGAGTCCCAATATCCTCATTGCCTTGGGCGATGGCTGTCAAGGCACCGGCATGCCGGGTTTCAAATACCCGGACTGGAATCGCGTGATCACGGCACATCACCGCCGCTGTATCATCCATGACTCCAAGCCCGCGCTTCAGCAATTCATCAAATGAAATGTGCGCATAACGCGTCGCACGTGCATCGCTTTGCGGATCACTGGAATAAACGCCATCCACCTGAGTCGCCTTAAGGAGCACTTCGGCACCGATTTCAATGGCCCGGAGTGTCGCGGCGGTATCCGTGGTAAAAAAGGGGTTCCCTGTCCCGGCAGCAAAAACGAGAATACGCCCTTTTCGAGGTGCCGGATGGCGCGCCTACGGATGTAATCTTCGCAAATCTGGTTGACCCGTATGGCAGACATCACCCGGACCTTGAGGCCACCCCGTTCCAATGCATCCTGCAGGGCCAGACAGTTCATGACGGTCGCAAGCATCCCCATCTGATCCGCCGTGACCCGATCCATTCCGGTTGCCGCAAGACCCGCCCCACGGAAGAAATTGCCTCCACCCACAACCACACCCAGCTCGACACCCGCCGCCCTGGCCGTTGCAATCTCATGCGCCCAGAAATTGAGGACCTCCGGGTCGATCCCGAAGTCCGAGCGGCCCATCAGGGCTTCCCCGCTGAGTTTGAGCAGGATTCGCCGGTATTTGAGTGCCACCCGCGGTCTCGTCGTCAGCGCCGGTTGACTTGTGCCATCACTTCTTCGGCAAAATCCTTTTGCTCCTTCTCAATTCCTTTGCCCACCGCGTAACGGACAAAATCAATGACCTGCGTACCCGACCGGGACAGGTAGGTCATGACATTGATTTCCGGGTCTTTGATATACGGCTGGTGACTCAGAGAGAGTTCTTCGACCACTTTTTTAAGCCGCCCCTCGACGATCTTCTGCATGATGGCCGGCGGTTTGCCGCTTTCACGAGCCTGATGCTCAGCGATTTCGCGCTGTTTGGCCAGCCATTCGTGATCGACACGCGAAGGCTCAAGCCATCGGGGTGCGCTCGCCGTGATCTGGAGGGCGATATTGCGCCCGACCTCTGGTGACCCACCATCAAACTCGACCAGTACACCAATCTGTCCACCCTGATGGATATACCCCGCAAGATGCCGTTGTGTCGTAAACTGCCGAAAACGTCGGACGACGACATTCTCGCCGAGTCTCAGCATAAGTGCCCTGCGTTCCTCATCCAGCGTCCTGCCAGAGGAGTCCGTCAGCTGCATGAGCTCCTCGATGCTGGCAGGATTGCGGGCCGCTACCAGAGCAGCCACCTTCTGTGCGAAGCTGCGGAATTCACCACTCGAAGCCACAAAATCCGTTTCCGAGTTGACTTCAACGAGGGCGCCAGCCTGTCCATCGGCGATCGCAAGCTCAAGCCGTCCCTCGGCTGCGACTCGTGAGGATTTGCGGTCAGCTTTGGCCAGCCCCGCTTTTGCAAGGTAATCCAGGGCAGCTTCCATGGCACCCGCGGTTTCCACCAGTGCTTTTTTGCATTCCATGAAACCGACGCCGGTTCTCTCGCGGAGCTCACGAACCAGTTGTGCCGAAATCTCAGTCATGGGTCGACTCCGGGCTCTCCCCGCCCGACGGAGACATGGCGCGGCGGCGCCTGCGCTTCACCGGGTCCGGTTTCGGTGCGCCTGTCTGTTCCGCGGGTGGCGGTGTTTCCGAATCCGCGGCTGGATTGGGCAACGGGTCAGATGCCTTCGCAAGCGCCACCTCAGTGGGGGCCGCCACACGGGTCGCACGGCCCGTACTGGTGCTGCGGCCCTTGCGCGAACGTGCCGGCCGATTCGCGGGTTCCGCTGACGCCATAGGTGCGCCGGATCCATCCAGCTCAACAAACTCCTCACCATTCACCTCCGCGACCGGCGCAGCGGCACGGCCCTCGACAACTGCATCAGCGACCGCGTTTGCGTAGAGTCCAATCGCGCTGATCGCATCGTCATTGCCTGGAAACATGTATTGAATGGGCTCCGGGCTATAGTTCGTATCCACCACGGCAACAACTGGGATATGGAGCCTATTGGCTTCGCGGACCGCAATGCTTTCCTTGCCCACGTCAATCACGAAAAGCGCGTCAGGCAGGTTTTCCATTTTTTGAATCCCTCCGAGCGCACGTTCCAGTTTGTCCATTTCACGTTTGATTTTCGAGCTTTCTCGTTTCGACAAACGTTCCAGTGTCCCATCCTCGGCCATCGTCCTGAGATCTGCCAGGCGGCGGACCGACTGGCGCAAGGTGCGGAAATTGGTCAGCGTACCACCCAGCCACCGCTGGTTGACATACGGCATGTCACACCGCAATGCGGCCTGGGCAATCGGATCCCGCGCGGCGCGTTTCGTACCCACGAAAACCACCACCCCTCCGTCATTCGCCAGGCGCCGGACAAAATCCAGAGCACTGCGAAACATGGGTAAGGTCTTTTCCAGATTGATAATATGGATCTTGTTACGTTCACCGAAAATGTAAGGGCTCATCTTGGGATTGCGGAAACGGGTTTGATGCCCAAAATGGACACCCGCTTCCAGCATTGCGCGCATCGTCACATCAGTCATGGACTATGTTCTCCGGGTTAACCCTCCATGAATCCCGATCCGCGACCTTTGATGTCAAGGCACCCGGCGTCCGGTTACGATTCATGTGTGGTGTGTGTGGGAGGCGACTGAAGCCAGCCTGCAAGAATCCCCGCTGGACCTGCCCCGGGAGGGGCGGAGCAGCTGAGGGCCACGGGTTGATCTCAGTCACGGAACCTGAAACAATTAAGCTAGTTTTATAACACAAAACGGACCCTCGAATCAAATGACTGCCCATCCATCCGCTACTTTCTGACCCCTCCGGTTCCGGACCCATCAAGCATGCCGATCAGCCTCAAAAGCCAAGCCGAGCAAGATGCGATGCGACACGCCTGCCAGTTGACGGCAGAGACGCTGAACGAGGTGGGCCCGGTCGTCCAGCCCGGTGTGAGCACCGGTGAACTGAATGACTTTTGTCACGACTTCATCGTGAAACGGGGCGCGCGTCCGGCGCCGCTCCACTACCGCGGGTTTCCGAAATCGATCTGCACGTCCGTCAATCACGTCGTCTGCCACGGCATTCCCGGGTCCAAGAAGCTCAAATCCGGTGATATCGTGAACATTGACGTAACGGTCGTCCTGGACGGCTGGCATGGGGACGCGAGCCGGATGTACTTTGTCGGAGAACCCGGTATTCTGGCCAGGCGACTGGTCGAGACCACCCGTATGGCGCTGTTTCTGGGCATTCAAGCAGTAGCTCCCGGACGCCATCTCGGAGATATCGGAAGTGTCATCCAGGACTATGCCAACGAGGTTGGCGTGTCCGTAGTCCGGGAATACTGTGGACATGGCATCGGCCAGGCTTTCCACGAAGACCCCCAGGTGCTCCACTACGGGAGCCCCGGCACGGGAGTCGAGCTGGTCCCGGGGATGGTCTTCACAATCGAGCCCATGTTCAATGCCGGGAAGCATTTTGTCAAAACACTTCCTGATGGCTGGACGGTCGTGACACGGGATCATTCACTTTCGGCCCAATGGGAACATACCATTCTCGTTACAGAGGAGGGCCATGAGATCCTGACCTGGTCCATGTATGAACAGACTACCCTGGGGATGCCCGATTGCAGGGATCTGGCCACCCACCTGCTCCATTCGAGCGCTTGAGCACCAGATGGAGACGAGGGCCATTCCGGTTACGAGCACCACATCTGCGTCCTGTTGAGATGGAACGTGAACCCAAATCTTGATTCCCTCCTGCCCTATCCCTTCGAGCGCCTCGCACGACTGATCGCGCACGACGCTCCACCCGATGATCGCCCCCTGATCCGGATGTCGATCGGAGAACCGCGTCATCCCGCTCCACCGGCCCTCGTGAACTGTCTGAAGGAGTCACTGGACGATCTCGGTCGCTATCCGACAGCACGCGGCGAACCCGAGCTGCGGGAAGCGATTGCGTCCTGGGCCACGCGACGGTTCTCGCTGAAACCCGGACAGCTTAATCCGACAAGCCAGATTCTCCCTGTTTCGGGTACGCGCGAAGGACTTTTTGCCATTGCACAGACTGTCATCGATCCGCACCGCGCCCCCGTGGTCGCCATGCCCAATCCTTTCTACCAGATCTATGAGGGGGCTGCGATCCTGGCCGGTGCCCAGCCGGTATTCCTGAACACCTTTCCAGAAACCGGGTATGTGCCGAATCTCGATGCGATTCCAGGCGACTCCTGGAAACGCTGCCAGCTGCTTTACCTCTGTTCGCCGGGAAACCCGACAGGTGCGATCCTTGACCTTGCGTTCTACGATCACGCATTCAGGCTCGCAGACCAGCATGGTTTCGTTGTGGTCGCGGATGAATGCTACAGCGAACTCTACAACGATGAAACCCGTCCGCCATTGGGCATGCTCGAAGCCGCCCAGCAGCTCGGCCGCGACCGCTTTGAACACATGATCGTTTTCCATAGTCTTTCCAAACGTTCAAGTGTACCGGGACTGCGCTCGGGCTTCGTTGCGGGCGACCGCATGCTGATCGAAGCCTTCCACCGCTATCGGACCTATCACGGCTGTGCGCTACCCACCCCAGTCCAGCAAGCCAGCGTTTGGGCCTGGCGCGATGAAAACCATGTCATCTCAAACCGGGAACGGTACCGGCAGAAATTCCAGGCAGCCGGATCCATTCTGAGCCCCGTCCTCCCTCTTGAGATGCCGCCGGCAGGATTTTACCTGTGGCCTGAGGTTCCGGACGACGAAGAACGATTCGCACAGAGGCTCTATGCGGAAGAAGGAGTCCTCACACTTCCGGGCACTTATCTCTCGCGACCGACTGTGCAGGGTGATCCGGGGAAAAACAGGATCCGCATCTCACTGGTTCCGGATCTCGACGAAACCCGTGAAGCGCTGATTCGGATCCGGCATTTTGTCGAACGGCATTACTGATGCAGGCAACAGAGGCACGCAAGATTTTCGATGATTTCTGGGATCACCAGGAGGACATCACGCCAGATGCCGTCCCGGTCGCACTTGATGAGGCTCTGACCTGGCTCATCCGGGAACTGGAAAACGGCAGGGTGCGGGTTGCGAGTCCCACGCCTGACGGCTGGACGACCCATGGATGGGTGCAAACCGGAATCCAGCTCCTGTTCCGGAGCCGTCGTACCCGACCCATGACTGGAATGCTTCAGAACTGGTACGACAAAATCCAGCTTCAATCAGCCGGAGAGCCAGATTACTGGTCCCGGCGGCATTGCCGCGTGGCTCCCCCGGCCACTGTGCGTGAAGGTGCGCATATCGGAGCACACACGGTCCTCATGCCGAGCTATGTCAATATTGGGGCCTACATTGGTGACGACTGCCTGATCGACACCTGGTCGACTATCGGATCCGGTGCACAGATCGGCAACCGCGTGCATATATCGGGGGGTGTCGGAATTGGCGGCGTTTTGGAACCGATCCAGTCTGCACCGGTCATCATTGAAGATGACTGTTTTATCGGCGCCCGATCTGAAATTGCAGAAGGCATCACGGTTCATCGGGGCGCTGTCCTGGCAATGGGATTATTCCTTGGTGGGAGCACCCGGATTGTGGATCGACAAAGTGGGACTGTCTCCTATGGCCACATCCCTGAAAATGCAGTCGTCGTCCCCGGAACTTATCCCGGACGTGATGGACGCTACGCATTGCACTGTGCGGTGATCGTCAAACGTGTCGATACAAAAACACGTCAACGGGTCGGACTCAATGCAATCCTGCGTGATCTCGAGTAAACGGGCATCATGGATTCAACCCTCAAACTGGCCCGGCAACTGATTGAGCGCCCATCCGTCACGCCCGACGATCACGGGTGCCAGACCCTGATGGCCGAGCGGCTTGACCGTGGCGGCTTCGAAATCAGGCATCTGCCCTTTGGGCAGGTTTCCAATCTCTGGGCAACTCACGGGAACGGGGCACCGGTATTGGTTTTTGCGGGACACAGCGATGTGGTACCGCCCGGACCCGAATCGCGTTGGAGTGTCCCGCCTTTCGCGGGAGCAGTCCTGGATGAATGGCTGTATGGGCGGGGCGCGATCGACATGAAAGGGGCCCTGGCCGCAATGGTTGAAGCCGCTGTTGCGTATGTTGCCACCCGGCCGACGCATGCGGGAACACTGGCCTTGCTGGTGACCAGTGATGAGGAGGGAGCGGCCGTCGATGGCACCTCCCGGGTGCTCAGCCACCTTCGCGAACAAGGAATCAGCGTAATGGGCGCCGTCATCGGAGAACCCTCATCACGAACGCGTGCGGGCGATGCCATTCGCATCGGCCGTCGCGGTTCCCTGAGCGGTCAGATTCGTATCGAAGGCATGCCCGGGCACGTGGCCTATGTTCCACATGAATCCAACGCGGTACACCGGCTGATGACCTTCCTCACCCAGTGCCTGGATCTCGGAACAGGTGCGGTGCACACCCAATTCCCCCCGCTCAGTTTCCACGTCACGTCGATCGGGGCAGATGACATCAGCCGGAACGTCGTTCCAGCCGAAGCGCGTGCTGACTTCAATTTCCGTTACCCTCCTCCCGTCACGAGCCAGGAACTCGAAAACCAGATCCAGCAGCTACTAGAAAACATCCAGGGGCCCCATGAACTGCACTGGCGTCGCTCAGCGGATCCATACCTCTCATTCCCTGGAAGGCTTCGAACCTGCACCAGCGCAGTACTTCAGGAAAAGTTGGGGTGCAAACCTGAACTCCGCGTCGATGGCGGCACATCCGATGGCCGATTTTTTGCAGCCTTGGGTTCTGAAGTCGTCGAACTCGGATTGCCGAGCGAGCGGTTGCATGCATGCGACGAGCGGGTTGCCGTATCGGATCTGCACGTCCTCCACGACCTTTACCGCAAGATTGCAGAACGCTACCTGAATGAGGATGTCAGGTGAATCATGAAGCCCGAATCAGGCGGGATTGCGGGCGGCTTTGAAGTTGACCCAGCTTCCGATACTGGCCAGCAGGACAAAAGCGATAAAAACCCAAACAGGCATGCTGAGTCCGAGAAACGTCCAAGGAATCGCCGCACAGCTGCCACTGCCCGACAAAGTCAGCCGTAATGCCTCGATGGGTGGCAGGTGGCGAAACATCCATCCGAATCCAGCGGCGCAGGAAGTGGGTGGCTGACTGGTAAAATACTGGAGCCAGATCTGTCTCAACGCAACCGCTGCACCCAGAAGTCCAACGAGGATCATGGACATGCCGTAAAAACGGCTACCCCAGCGCCGGACATCATGGATCGTAGCCAGAAGGAAGACGAGCCCAAGCAAGGCCATGAAAATACGCTGCAGAATACAGAGGGGGCAGGGTACCAGTCCTTGCACATACTGCAGGTAGTACGCATAGCCGAGAAGGACCGCGCAAGCCAGAAAACCCAGGAGATTCAGAAAGCGTCGAAACATGGCATCACTTCAGGTGACCAGAAGGGGCGTGCATCAGTTTTTCAATCTCATCGGTGCGCGCATGCCGGACATCTTTTCCGTAAACCAGATAAATCACATACTCGCAGATATTTTTGGCGTGATCCCCAATCCGCTCCATCGATCGGCCAATCCACAGGCTGTTGAAAACACGACGGATGGTTCTCGGATCCTCCATCATATAGGTGATGGACTGGCGGATGAAACTTTCATAATCGCGGTCAATCCTGAAATCCTCGCGGAGAATAGTCAACGCTGCATTCGCATCGATTCGGGCAAATGCATCAAGAGCGCCATGAATGATATTGTGTGCAGCCTCACCGAGTCTCACCACCTCGTGAAAACCTGCCGGATCCCGTTCTTGTATCGGTAACGATAAAAACAGCCGACCGATTTTAGACGCTTCGTCGCCCACACGCTCAAGATCAGAACTCGCCTTCAGGATGGCAAAAATCAGCCGCAGATCACTCGCTGCCGGCTGTCTGCGAACCAAAATATGGCTGCCGGCCTCATCAAGTGCGATCTCAAGCTGGTTGATTTCCTGGTCAGCTTGATCCAATTTTTCAGCAAGCTGGCTATCCCCTTCACGAAGCACCTTCAGCGCATCGCTGATCTGTTGCTCGACGAGCCCTCCCATCGTGAGCAACTGTCGCCTCAGTCCGCCCAGCTCCGAGTTAAACTCCTGCGAGATATGTTTGCCAATTGGAAACTGATTCATGCGGATACCATCTCAATAATCCAGGACATCGGTCGGTTTCTTGGGATTGGAACAGACGGCCCCCTCTTCAAGCGAGAGTGCCGCTGATCGTTCCATCCAGAGCTTGATTCGTTTCTCACAGGCTTGGGCGAGTTCTTTTGGTGAGTGCCTGGCACCGGGAAGCGGATCGAAAAAAACCATCTCTGCTTCCACTGACTCAAGCAGGAGAATGCGCCAGAGATTTGCAAAAATGGTTTCATCGCCAACAAAGGGTATCTGCTCGTTCGCACCTTCCCCCGCACCTGCATAGCGCATCCCCACTGGCTGCACCCAGACACCCGGTTCGGTTGCAGACGCAAAGAGGCGGGATCGGAAGCGGCGCAGCTCGTGACCATTGCTGGTTGTTCCCTCCGGAAAGAAGATCAGTCGTTCGCCCTGCATCAGCTCGGCGCGCATGCATTCCACAACTGCCGCAAAACTCGCATTGTCTCCTCGTCTGATAAAAACCGTTCCACCTTCTTTGGCAAACCAGCCCAGCAGGGGCCAGCTCGCCACTTCAGCTTTTGCCACAAACCGCGCGCGGCAGACGGACGAAAGAACCAGGATATCCAACCAGGTGACATGATTTGCCGCAAACAGGACCGTGCCTGTTTGCGGTTGGCCAACAATCCGGACACGCACACCAATGAACCGGAGTGCGCCAGACAGCCAGTAATCCGCAACCCGGATACGGAGGCGGCGCTGCTGCTGCTTCCAAGGTCCAGACAAGGCCACGAGACTGGACACTCCGACGCCGACAACCATCCATAAAAGGATGGCTGGGGTACGCGCGAGGCGCACCAGCTCGCGAACGATCCTATCCATCACTGGCCTTCGGATCATGCTTTCTGCGTTCGACATACCGCCGAAGATAGCGCGGTCCTACATTTTCTGCGGGTAACATCACGAGCAGATCTGCGGTATCGAAACTAGGATCCCAGCACGGGGGGCCACAGACGACTACTCCATAGCGCACATAAGCCATGAGCAACGGGGGTACCCTCGGTTCGGAAGCCGGGACCAAGCCTGCCGGCAGTGGATGACGCGGGATCACCCGCTGGTTGTCCGGCGAAGGACAGCGGGCCATGAGGTACTCGTAGGCGGCCAGCGCACTCGCGCCCGAGTCCGGGCGCATCGGGATACTGGCACAACCGATGATGCGGGCGTACTCACGGAATGCGGTGAACTGGGCGATCCCGGACCAGAGGAGTCCGATGGTAACGGTCCTGCGGTAGTCGGGGTGGACACAGGTCCTGCCCATTTCCATGGTGCGGCCCGGTGCTCTGCGGATTGTGGAAAGATCAAACTCGCCTTCTGAATAGAATCCACCCGCACGGTCGGCGTCTTCTTCGTAGAGCATCCTGGAACAGGCCACGACCTGACCTGTCCGAAGATCACGCACCACGATATGCCGGCAAAAGGGATCCAGCGGATCAATGTCGAAGCCGGGCTCCGGGGTCAGGATCCGTGCACCCTGTTCGTCGGCAAAAACGGTCCAGCGAAGCCGCTGAGCCTCCCGGATGGCGTCTGCGCTTTGTGCCCATTCGACCGTAAGAGAGACCTCTCCACGAGGCAATGGAGCGGATTCGGCTTGCGTTTCAGAGGATTGTGTTTCGGAGACTGTCCGATCAATCGTCATGGTGGATCTCTCCCGGATAGTGCGTCAGACTGCCATTTTCCAAGATGATCTTAGCACGCCAGTATCTTAAACCGGGCAAAAAAACCCCGATCAGATACCCGGGGTCAGGCCATGACAGAAGCCGAGCCCCATCCCGGCTGATGACGAAATGGATGCGGTCGATAGATCGGACAGCCCGAACCGGGATAAGGTTCCACCCTGCCTAATCACCAGGCGATTCCGGGACCCCTTCGGGCCTCCATTCGACCCGTTCTGGCGGGAACAGGCAGCTGAAGGTGCTCCCCACGCCCATCTGACTCTGGCAATCGAGCCTCGCCTGATGACGTTTGAGGACGTTTTGCACGATCGCAAGACCCAGCCCGGAACCGGCGGCCCCACCATCGAGGTATGCATTTACCCGATAGAAACGTTCGGTGATCCGGCTAACCCGCTGGGGAGGGATACCGATCCCGTCGTCCGTCACACGGAACACGCCACCCCCTCCATCTTCCTGCCAGACGATCGAGATATGACCGCCGGGTTGCGTAAACTTCAGTGCATTGTCAACCAGATTCCAAAACGCGCTTGTGAGTTCGGTATCCGAACCTCGGATCGCGACCAGCAAGGGAGTGACTGCAAAAGTCACCTCCCGGCGCCCCCGGTCGAGTAGATCGATCCTTTGTTTCAGGCGATCCATAATGGCTTGAATCGGCACTCGTTCATCGGGAGCCCGATCACCGCTCGTTTCAAGCCGCATGAGCTCAAGAGAATGGAGAACGAGTGTCTTCATCCGCTCGGTCTCCCGCTGCATCTCGGCGAGTATCTTCTGGTGTTCCGGATGGATGGTACCTTCGTCAAGAAGCATTTCCAGATACCCACTCAGAACCGTGAGTGGAGTTTTGAGTTCGTGGGAGGCATTCGCCACGAGATCACGAGCACGCTGTTCGGCCTGTTTGTGCTCACTCACATCACGCACCCACATGATGGTACCACCCGACCCAGGTGCGGCTACGGCAATCTCGAGAATCTGCTCTTCGTTGCGTGGAGACGGGATTTCAACCGAACCCTGTTCGTGCGGCATCTGAATCAGCCTCAGAAGAGAGGGGTTGCGGAGCAGGTTTCCGACAAACTGTCCAATATCCTGCTGCGGATCCAGGCCCAGAAGCTCTTCGGCACGCGCATTGAAACGCTCCAGACGACCCAGGTGATCCAGAATCAAAACCGGATCTGGCCAGGCGGCAAGCAGGGCTTGATCCAGATCGAACCGGGTTTGGCTTTCAAATCGCGCGACTCGCCACGCTCGTACCCGCCAACGGACGGCATGGGCCACGCCGCCCCAGATGCCCGTTCCCTCGGGTATCTCCCGTTCCGGCTCGCCTAACCAGGCGAGCCAGTGTGCCAGCTGGCGATAATGACGGCCCAGAAGCAGAATCGCCCAGACCAGGAAAATGGGAACCGGGTGTCCCCAAAAGGCCCAACCGAGCAATGCCAGCAAAAGACCGGCCAGAAACCAGGCAATTTCCTTGATCCAGGCCCATTTCATGAGCTCAGGCGTCCTGCTTCAGTCGTGACAGGAATCCGCAGACGATACCCGTTGCCACGCTGGGTTTCGATCCACTGATCGATACCAAAGGGTTCGAGAGATTTGCGCAGGCGACCAACATGCACATCGACCGTTCGTTCGTCGATCGGCTTCCCCAACCCCCAGATGTGATCCAGAATCCGGGAACGGCTATGAACATGGTTGGGATGGGACATGAAATACTTGAGCAGACGAAACTCGGTCGGGCCGAGGCGGATAGCCGCCTCCTTGAAGAAAACCTCGCAAGTGCGAAGATCCAGTGTGAGCTCCCCAAGACGCAAGCAGCCATCCTGATCATGGAGCCGGCTACGCCGCAGCACGGCCTGGACCCTTGCCAGCAGTTCCCGCGACGAAAAGGGTTTGGTGACAAAATCGTCGACGCCACTTTCAAACCCCCTCAGCTTGTCGTCCTCCTCATCGCGTGCTGTGAGCAGGATAATCGGGATTCCCCGGGTCAGCTCGTCGCGCCGCAGTTGCCGTGCATATTCCAATCCGCTCACAGTCGGCATCATCCAGTCCAGTATGATGAGATCCGGCACGCCCTCTCCCATGGACTCCTGTGCCGCGCGCACATCGCGTGCCACGATCACATAATATCCTGCACGCCGGAGGGTCAATGACAGCATGTCGCGGACACCGGGGTCATCATCGACCAGAAGGATCCGGATCTGACCGCTTTCCACAGATGGAAGCCCTATTTCTGCTCCCCCGTATCATATCCTGTTCGCATGACAGAAAAATGTGACTGATCCCGCTTTGTGACCTCATGCCGGACGTAAAGCGGAGCAACCGCTCGTGCATCCAGCATGCGCCCGGTCCGTAAGGCAAGATCAGCCAGCGGCAGCAGACTACCGGCGCGAGCGGGCGGACAGGATTCGACCCGCACCATTCGTTTCCGGAGAGACTGGTATTCCGCCCGGTCGAGCACTTCACCCACTCCGATCCAATCACCAGCAGGAAGGTGGACATCCGCCTCCGGTCCAACCTGGATGGTGGCCTCAGGCCAGAGACCTGCGCAAATCGTCGGGTAAAAGGCCCAGTAAAGCTCATGCATGCGAGCATCCAAGCAGGCGCACACGGAAATCGTGAGGCCAGGCTTCCGGCACGCGTACGCCAGGACTGCGAGATGGGGAACCGAGGCAACCGGCTTATCCCAGGCCCACGCTAAACCTTGTATGGTTGCAGCAGCGTTCCGGAGGCCTGTGAAACTGCCCGGACCCGAGATCCAGGCCAAAGCATCCAGATTCGCCACCGTGGTGCCGGTTTCAGCGAAGATCCGGCCAATCTCGCGTATCCCTTCTTCAGAGGCCTGCCGGGCTGGCCATTCCCGTTCGCGTACGAGCGTCTCTCCCTCGCCGATCGCGACGGTAGCGACCTCTTGCGCAAAGTCAATGGCCAGCCATCTGGCCATGATGCTTCAGAAACTCAGCGACTTCCCGCTCTTCGCGGGCATAGGTCATAGGCGGGAGACTTGCCAGAAAAACGGAGCCATAACCGCGCTCGACGAGACGACGGTCACCTACCACCACCGCACCAAAATCGGATTCGTGCCGGACGAGACGGCCTACCCCTTGGCGCAGGGTCAGTACAGCTCGCGGCAGCTGATAGTCCCGAAAGGGATCCTTCCCCATGCGCTTGTAGGCCTCAATCCGTCGATAGACAAGAGGATCAGATGGTGAAGCAAACGGCAGTCGGTCGATCATCACCAGGGAAAGCGCAAGACCCTTCACATCCACCCCCTCCCAGAAACTATGGCTGCCCAGCAGGACGGCAGGCGCTTCCTCCTGGAATCGTTCGAGCAGGCGGTATTTGGAGGCATGCCCCTGGACCAGCAGGGTGCGTGTTCCCACCGAGCCGATGATTCGTGCGTGCACTGCTGCGAGCGCACGATGACTCGTGAACAGAAGGAATGTACCACCTGGATTGGAATCAATCAGGCGGGATGCAAGCGCGGTGAAAGCATCCAGATAATCGGGGTCATCGACGTCTGGCAGGGTATCTGGTGTGTAAAGCAAAGCCTGCGCCGCATAGTCAAATGGACTGGGAATGATGATTTCCTCGCACTCCGTTAAAGCCATGCGCTCCCTGAAATAAGAAAGATTGCCGCCGGCCCCCAATGAAGCCGAGGTCATAATCCAGGCAGCATCGTGAGCCTGCATGAGTTCACGCAGACCATACCCCGGATCTACAGGTTCGAGACGCACCACGAGCCCACCCTGAAGCCATTCCAGCCAGGGCCATTGACTACCCGGCTCACGCTCGGGATGGCGGGCTTCCGATGCCCGTGCGAGGATCCGCTGGATGCGCTCGAGATTCCGTCTGGCATTCCGGCCTGCATCATCTTCCGGAGCCGAATCCAGCCGGAGGAGGAGCGCTTCGAAACCCGAGGCGAGTGTTTCGAGGCTCTCCCGGATGCTGGCTGACCATTCATCGCAACCGAGAATTCCAGCCGGCCCACTCTCCTGGCTGACCAGTCTGGCAAAGGCCTGCTCCAGCTGTTCCCATAATGGGGTATTGGACGAAGGTCCCGTGTTCAGCAGGTCGGACCAGACCCGGTTGGCCAGGACATGCTCCAGCTCGGCCTGGGTCACGGATTCCGAAAGCATACGCGTCGCTAAATCAGGTAGAAGGTGTGCCTCATCGAGAATGAACGCGTCAACTTCCGGAAGAAGCTGCGAGAATCCATCCTGACGGAGCAGCCAGTCTGAGAAAAGCAGATGGTGATTGGTGACGATGAGACTGGATTCAAGGGCCTGACGGCGAGCTTCCACGACAAAGCAGCGCTCGTAGTAGGGACAGCGGCGTCCCGTACAGTTTTCGGCGGTCGATGTGATGTGGGCACGTTCCAAGGGATCATCCAGCTCAACGGGACACTCGGACAGATCTCCGGTCAGGGTCTCCTCAAGCCAGTCATCCATCGCACGACGGCGTTCTTCATGCTTCTGCCCAGTCGGGATCAGCTCGGGTTGCAATCGGGCTGTTTCATAGCGCTGCAGACAGATATAGTTCGCGCGCCCCTTAAGAAGGGCCGTACGCAACGGTTTTCCAAGGATGCGCGAGACCAGAGGAATATCCTTTTCATAAAGCTGGTCCTGCAGCGCGATGGTACCGGTTGAAATCACGGCTCGTTTGCCACTGAGCAGGGTCGGAATGAGATAGGCATACGTTTTCCCGACTCCGGTCCCCGCCTCGGCCACCAAGATGGATTTATCGCTCAGTGCGCGAGCGACCGCCTGCGCCAGCTGGTTCTGCCCATCCCGGTACTGGAAATCGTCCAGTACCGTGGACAGGATGCCGTTGTAGCCCAAATAGTCAGACCCGCGCATGCACGCCCATGACGACCCGCTGAGTGTTGGGATCATGGTAACAGAGCGTGCGATCCAGTCATGGAATCCGATACAATACACGGAATTCGCCGCAATCCTCTGGACGACCGGGCACTTCCGGACGTCAGCGCTTTATCTGGGGGGCTCAACGCACCATGCCTGACCGAACGCAAACCTTATCCCAATGGGTCGATGCAGTCGCGCGACTCGCCCAGCCCGAACGCATTCAGTGGTGCGATGGATCGGAAGCCGAATGGGCAGCGCTCAGCAGGGAAATGCTGGCGCAGGGCGAGATTCTTCCCCTCAACCCCATAACCTACCCCAACTGCTATCTCCACCGCTCAGATCCGACGGACGTGGCCCGGGTTGAACAAGTCACTTACATCTGCACCCCCCTGAAGGACGATGCGGGCCCCAACAACAACTGGATGTCGCCCAAGGATGCGCACAGTCTTTATGAACGCCTGTTCTCCGGATGCATGCGTAAACGAACGCTTTATGTGGTCCCTTACTGCATGGGTCCGACCGATTCCCCCTGGTCGCAGCTCGGAGTGGAAGTGACCGACAGCCGCTATGTAGTCGCGAACATGCGTTTGATGACCCGCATGGGCGAATCCATCCAGAAGCGCATTCAGTCCGGCGAGCCATACGTCCGCGGGCAGCATTCACTCGGCGATCTCAGTCCGGACCGCCGCTATATCCTTCATTACCCCGCTGAGAATCTGATCCAGAGCATCGGTTCAGGTTATGGTGGCAATGCACTCCTCGGCAAGAAATGCCATGCTTTGCGCATCGCAAGCTGGAATGCCAGACAGGAAGGCTGGCTGGCTGAACACATGTTGATCGTCGGTGTTGAAAATCCGGAGGGACAGACCTTCTATCTCGCCGCCGCATTTCCTTCTTCGTGCGGCAAAACCAATCTTGCCATGCTGGTCCCCCCGCGGGCATTTCCGGGATGGAAAATCTGGACCGTGGGCGATGATATCGCCTGGATGCATGCTGGTGATGATGGCCGCCTTTGGGCCATTAACCCGGAAGCCGGCTATTTTGGCGTCGTCCCGGGAACCAATGCCACCACCAATCCCAACGCCTTTCAGATGATCCAGAGGGATACGATTTTTACCAACGTGGCCGTGACCTCAGATCATGAACCATGGTGGGAAGGGCTTCCATCCGGTACCCCAGCATTCGATTGGCGGGGTCGACCCTATGATCCCATCAATGGGCCTGCCGCCCATCCTAACTCTCGCTTCACAACCCGCGCCGAACAGAACCCGGCCTGGTCCGAGCACAGCAGGGATCCGATGGGTGTCCCCATTACGGCGATTCTTTTTGGAGGACGCCGAGCACATGTGGCTCCTCTGGTTTATGAAGCAAAAAACTGGGCCCATGGTGTACTCACCGGTTGTGCACTGGCATCCGAAACAACAGCCGCAGCCAGCGGCAAAACCGGCGTTGTCCGTCGCGATCCCATGGCCATGCTTCCTTTCTGCGGTTACCACTTCGGTGACTACTGGAACCACTGGATCAAGTTGCGCGATCGCGCGAACAGACTTCCACGAATCTTTCACGTCAACTGGTTTCGACAGGGTCAGGATGGAAAATATCTTTGGCCTGGTTATGGCGAGAACCTGCGGGTGATCCAGTGGATTCTCGAGCGCTGCGAAGGACATATTCCAGCTCAGGAGTCGCCCATCGGCTACTTGCCCACTCCCGGCGGTGATTTCAATCTCAAGGGTCTCACACTTGATCAGGATGCGCTTGGAGAACTGTTTGGCGTCGATCGCAAGGCCTGGATCGACGAGTTTGACAATCTGGAGAGTTTCCTGCTGGATTATGAACCGCGGGTACCGATCGAACTCAAGGAGGTATTACAGCGCGTTCAACGCGAACTATCCTCGCGAGACTAGGACTGGGCGAAGGTGCGTGCTCGAGCGCGAGCAGGCTTTGCGGAGCAATGTCCGATAGCTGTTCGAGAATGCGATCAATCCAGGCACAGCCGTTCGGTTTCGCAGCGCGACCCGCCTGGCATACCATCTGCCGGATCCGGGCAGCACCTGGAAATCCCCGAATCACGGTTTGCAACGGTTGGAACAGGCGGTGCATGGAGAGCTGGGGCTCAGTAGATGACTGGAGCATATGAGATACATAGGTGCCATAGTTTTCAATGAGGTGCATACGGGAGGGCATCGGGCTCCGATCGATGCCGATCGCCTCCTCAAGTGAAGCAAGCCAGAGGGGATCTTCCAGGACTTTGCGCCCGACCATGACGCCGTCTACGTGTGTCAGGAGATACCTGGCCTCATCGCAATCAGTGATCCCGCCATTGATCACGATTTCGAGATCCGGGTATTTTTTCTTCAGTCGGATCACGGATTCATAATCAAGTGGTGGCAGGCTTCGGTTGGCTTTAGGGCTGACCCCATCCAGCCATGCCTGACGTGCGTGCACAAAGAAAGTTCGGCAGCCCTGCGCGGCAACCGTCTGGACAAATGTTTCAAGAAATGACGGATGTACATGATGATCAAAACCCAGACGGCATTTTACGGTGACTGCAATCGGAACGGTCCTGCGGATCGAAGCGACGAGTGCACCAACTTGCTCCGGATGCTCCATGAGACAGACCCCGAATCTGCCCTGTAACACCCTCGGGCTTGGACAGCCGATATTGAGATTGATCTCATCGTAACCGGCCTTCCAGCCCCAGTGGGCGGCACGACTCAGCTGTGATGGATCATCTCCACCGAGCTGAAGCGCAAGCGGGTGTTCGACTGAATGGAAATCGATACGTTTTGCCGGCTCACGACTCCGGAGCAGTGTCTGAACAGGCAGCATCTCACTGTAGAGCCAGGCTCCCTTGCTGATGAGGCGCAGCAGATAGCGAAAATGCCGGTCCGTCCATCCCATAAGAGGGGCCACGGCAAGACGATGGGAAGGGGAAACACGAGTCTCATGCTGAGATGCGCATCCGGTCGCGAACAGGTTCTCTGACATGCGACAATTCTAGCTGATGCGGCCGGGGTCAGTTGAGCCGGAGCACCGTCCCGCCGTATCCTGCCTCACACGAGGATTGGAAAAACGATAACCTGTTCCATTGAAAAATGCTCGCCGAACCCCCAGATAGCAAGGATGTGAACTTTCGCTCATCTATTGAACCAGGTTGAAATACAGTGCGCTTCGAAAAACTGACCACCAGTTTCCAAGACGCGATGGCTGACGCCCAGTCACTCGCAGCCGGACAGGATCATGCATCCATTGAGCCGGCTCATCTCCTGCTGGCATTTTTGCGCCAGGAACACGGCACGGTGCGCTCCCTGCTGGAACAATCCGGTGGACAGCTGCCCGTCATTGAAACCGGCCTGACCCGGCTTCTCAGTCGGCTTCCAGTTGCGCAGGGAAATGCTGGAGAAATCCATTTATCGAGCGACCTGAATCGTTTACTCAACATCGCCGACAAACTGGCCCAGAAGCGCAAGGATGGCTTCATCGCTTCTGAGCTTTTTCTCCTGGCTCTAATTGATGATCGAGACCCGGCTGGCGACCTGCTTCGACAGGCAGGCGTTGACCGATCCGCACTGGAACGCACGATTCAGACATTACGCGGCGGCACCACTGTGGATCAACCGGGTGCCGAAGAGCAGCGTCAGGCACTTGCCCGCTACACCATTGACCTCACCACCCGTGCCGAACAGGGCAAACTGGATCCAGTGATCGGCCGGGATGATGAAATCCGGCGCGTGATCCAGATTCTTCAGCGACGCACCAAAAATAACCCAATCCTGATCGGTGAACCAGGCGTGGGCAAGACAGCGATAGCTGAAGGGCTCGCCCAACGGATGGTCAATGGCGATGTTCCTGAGAGCATGAAGCACAAACGGCTTCTCGTGCTGGATCTCCCTGCATTGGTCGCTGGATCGAAGTTCAGGGGAGAGTTTGAAGAACGCCTGAAGGCCATTCTCAAGGACATCGCACAACTGGAAGGGCGCATCGTGCTTTTTATCGACGAAATTCATACCCTGGTTGGTGCTGGCAAAACAGAAGGGGCCATGGATGCAAGCAACATGCTGAAACCGGCTCTGGCACGTGGAGAGCTCCATTGTATCGGCGCGACGACCCTGGACGAATACCGTCAGCATATCGAACGCGATGCCGCTCTTGAAAGAAGATTCCAGAAGGTCATGATTCAAGAACCGGGAGTGGCGGATACGATTGCCATTCTCAGGGGTCTGAAAGAGAAATATGAAATTCACCATGGTGTTGAGATCACCGACTCGGCTATCGTTGCCGCTGCAACCTTATCCCACCGCTATATCACCGATCGACAGCTGCCAGACAAAGCCATCGATTTGATAGATGAGGCAGCCTCGCGGATTCGCACAGAAATAGAATCCAAACCGGAAGCCATGGACCGCCTGGAGCGGAGATTGATCCAGCTGAGAATTGAACAGGAAGCACTGGCCAAGGAGCACGATGAGGCGTCCCATGAACGCCGCCAGAAGCTGGTTGGCGAAATCGAACAACTGCAGCGCTCCTATAGCGATCTTGAGGAAATATGGAAAGCCGAGAAAGGCCGGCTTCAGTCAGAAGTGGCAATTCAGGATCAACTGGATCGGGCGCGCGTTGATCTGGAGGCAGCCAGACGGAGCGGAGACTGGGCGCGTATGTCCGAGCTACAGTACGGAAAAATAAGGGAACTGGAAAAAAGCCTGGAAAAGGCACGTCAAGAACCCAAATCCGGTTTTCGCCTGCTACGTACTCGAGTCACGGAAAACGAAGTCGCTGAGGTCATCTCACGTTGGACCGGTATTCCAGTTGCCCGCATGCTTGAGGGTGAACGTGAGAAACTCCTGAACATGGAATCCGCGTTGCGCAAACGGGTCGTTGGACAGGACGAAGCCGTCCAGGCCGTATCCGACGCAATTCGTCTTGCGCGCGCAGGGCTTTCCGACCCAGACCGTCCCATGGGTTCCTTCCTGTTTTTGGGGCCAACAGGAGTCGGGAAAACCGAGCTCAGCAAGGCGCTCGCGACCTTTCTTTTCGACAGCGAGAAAGCATTGATCCGCATAGATATGAGCGAATTCATGGAATCCCATGCTGTCGCACGTTTGATTGGAGCCCCACCGGGTTATGTCGGTTACGACGAAGGTGGGTACTTGACGGAGGCCGTTCGCCGTAAACCTTATTCCGTCATACTTTTTGACGAGGTCGAAAAAGCGCATTCCAACATCTTCAACATCTTTCTCCAGATTCTGGACGATGGACGCCTGACCGATGGGCAAGGGCGGACAGTGGACTTCCGGAACACCATCATCATCATGACATCGAATCTCGGCAGCCACATCATCCAGGAATCACTGGGAGGTCCGCAGAACTATGACTCCATGAAGCAGGCCGTACTCGAAATCGTCAAGCAGCACTTCAAACCCGAGCTCATCAACCGGATTGATGAACTCGTTGTGTTTCATCCACTGGATCCGAAACAGATCCATGCGATTGTCGAGATCCAGATCGATGTAGTCATGCAGCGGCTCGCGAAACAGCAACTGACCCTGGAAATTGATCGCGATTCCATCGAGCACTTGGCACAGATCGGGTACGATCCTGCATATGGCGCGAGACCCCTCAGACGAGTCATCCAGTCCGAGCTCGAGAAACAATTGGCCCGTGGCATTCTGGCCGGGGTATTTTATCCCGTGGTGATAGGGTCGAAGTGCATTTTGTTTCTGATCACCTGACATTCCAGAAACAAAGGGCACGATCCGGCTGAA
>AUZY01001054.1_pt1 | contig 33967 bp, 31 predicted proteins | sample 49821 | NCBI WGS metagenome assembly AUZY01 (sample SAMN02954279, study PRJNA193664) | mine drainage metagenome | biome: terrestrial; feature: abandoned Hg mine; material: sediment; isolation source: lowermost (B1B) sediment-attached strata from acid streamer/mats thriving at... | place: Spain ...
GCTGGGGATTGAGTTCTCGATCCATCCGACGTAAAATGCCATTCTTTTGAGTGTCAGTCGGGATTCGGGGTGTCCGATCCTGGTCTGTCGGGTATACGGCCATGAAACGAACATTTCAACCAAGTAATCTCCATCGCAAACGGACCCATGGCTTTCGTGCCCGCATGGCGACCCGCCAGGGCCGGGCGGTTCTCAAGTCCCGGCGCAAAAAGGGTCGGCTCCGTCTGACTCCCTGAAGGGGCTGTTATTTTGGTGGGCCGTCCCGGTCGATTGACCCGGCCTCAAGAGTTCAAACACGTATTCGACAATGGTCGAAAGGTACACGGGCAGTTTTTTGCGGTGTTCGTGAGCCCCAATGGGCGCGACGAATCGAGACTCGGCCTGGCCATATCCAGGCGTTCAGCTGGAAACGCTGTACGGAGAAATCTGATCAAACGTCAGGCACGACAATCGTTCCGGATGGCGTCAGGGCCCGGTTCCCAGAGGGTTGATGTGGTACTCATTGCCAAAGCGATCGGACAGACGGCCACCCGCGCCGAGCTTTATCAGGACCTCATCATGCTGTGGAGTCGGGTGAAACCATGCTGAAGCGCGCACTGATTGGACTGATCGGATGGTACCAGCGCTGGTGGAGCCCACTTTGGGGGGATCATTGCCGGTTCGAACCCTCCTGTTCTGAATATGCGTGCGGGGCGTTGACCGAATGGGGCCTTGTGCGTGGCACAGCACTCATCATCTGGCGCCTGCTGCGCTGTCAGCCCTTTTGCAGTGGTGGATTCGATCCTGTGCCCCACGCACCAGACGCACACAGAAAGCCGTTCGGTGTTTTTCATGGATAACCGTCGGCTTTTCCTGTGGCTGAGTCTTGCGGCTCTGGTTTATCTCATGTGGAATGCATGGGCGCTCGAGTTCGCCCCGCCAATCCCTAAACCGGCCGCACTGCCGCTGCGCGTGCATCACCGCACGCCTCTCGTGAATCCGGACTTCCTCAAATCTTCGGCGGAACCCGCTGTGGTGACACCCGAGCGGAGTGTCAGGACCTCAGCTTCAGTCGAGGTGCGCACAGATCTCTACCGGGCGCGTATCGATCTCACGGGTGGACGGCTCGCAAGTGTGGATCTGCTGCGCTACCGTAAGAAACTGAGTGCCAAAAGCCAGCCGGTGCATTGGCTTGAGGACCAAGGACCTCGTCGCCTGTATGCCGTGGCGACCCTTGTGACGCGCGGAACTTCTCCGGCGCCAGGGCTTGCAGGTCTGTTTGAGGCGCCTCAAAACAGCTTTGTTCTCAAAAAGGGAGCCCGGCGCCTCGTCGTGCCACTGGTCTGGAAACACCAGGGCGTCACAGTCCTCGAACAGTGGATTTTCCATCCACAAAGCTATGTCATCACCATCCAGACACGCTTGGTCAATAGCACACGTCGCACCTGGCAAGGAGCGCCCCTTTTGGGCATTGATTACGCTCACCCGCAGGTTCACAGTTCATTTTTCGACCGGTTCCTGCCCAACCACTTCATCTACCATGGTGCGGCCTATTACGACGGGCATAGCTACCACGAACTGTCTCCCGAGCACATCCAGAAGAAAAAGTTTGATCTTGAGGACATGGGGGGCTGGCTCGCCTACACCAACCATTATTTTCTTATTGCACTCCTGCCGCCACGCACCCGGACCTGGCACTATTACGCCGTGCCGCGCACGAAGATTCACTACTGGCTCGGCGCGCTCGGGCCGGTCGAGAGTGTCCTTCCCGGCGGACGGGCGATCTGGTCTGCCGGGCTCTATGTGGGACCCAAACGTCAGCGCAGACTCGCAACCGTCGCACCCGGTCTCACCCGAACGGTCGACTACGGTTTCATGTCGATCCTCTCGCGTCCGCTCTACCTTCTCCTCGCCTGGATCGAGCACGCAATCGGCAACTGGGGAGTCGCCATCATTCTCCTCGTGCTTCTCATCAAGATCATTTTTTTCCCGCTGCAGCACACGAGCGGTCGATCAATGGCGCGAATCCGCGCCATCCAGCCCCGCATCAAGGCCATTCAGGAACGCTTCAAGGGCGATCGCGAACAGAGCTACCGGGCGACTCTTGAGCTCTATAAAAAGGAAAAAGTCAATCCGGTTTCGGGCTGCCTGCCCATGCTGCTCCAGTTCCCGATTTACATTGCCCTCTATTGGGTTCTGCTCGCAAGCGTTGAACTCCGCCATGCACCCTTTGCGCTCTGGATACAGGACCTTTCCGCACCGGATCCGCTTTACATCTTGCCGGTTCTCTATGCGGGCACGATGCTCGTCCAGCAATGGGTCAATCCGCAGGCTGCGGGGATGGACAAGCACCAGCGGCGCATCCTGATGGTGATGCTGCCCGTCATGTCACTCCTTTTCGGCAGTGTGATGCCGAGCGGGCTGGTGCTCTACTGGGTGGTGAGCGGACTGTTCGGCATCGGGCAGCAGTGGCATATCAACCGGGTCGTCCTGCGCGAGACAGCGAAGGCCCACCGCTGATTCGGACGGGCAGCATGTGAAAACCGAGCGGGATCCGATTGCCGCCTGGGCCACGCCCCCCGGCATCGGGGCCATCGGAATCGTCCGGCTGAGCGGAGCGGGGAGTTTCGCCATCGCCGAACGTGTCGTGGGCACACTTCCTGTGGAACGGAAAGCCTCTCTGCGATCGTTTCGTGACCCGGAGGGTACCCTCATTGATAGCGGAGTGGTGATCCGGTATCGTGCGCCACATTCCTTCACGGGCGAAGATCTGGTCGAGTTTCAGGGCCATGGCAGCCCGGTCGCAATCGAGCACCTCCTCGAGACTCTGAAGCGGCTGGGAGCAAGGCAGGCCCGCCCTGGCGAGTTTTCTGAACGCGCCTTCCTGAACGGACGTATGGATCTGGCCCAGGCCGAGGCGATTGCTGATCTCATTTCGGCGGAAAGCCGCGCAGCTGCATCCGCTGCCCTGCGCGCGCTTACCGGGCGCTTCTCCGAGGCGGTACGCGAGCTCCAGGCCGGTCTCGAGACGCTCGAGGTCGAAGTCGAGGCGACGATCGACTTTGCTCTCGAAGAGGTGTCGGCTTCGGATGTGAAGGATCACACCGATCGTCTTTTGGTGCTGCATCACCAGGTAGTGGCGCTCCTCGCCCAAGGTCGGGCGGGATTCGCACTCAGGCGGGGCTGTGTGGCGGCACTGACCGGCCCGGTCAATGCCGGCAAATCGACCCTGTTCAATCGGTTTTTGGGAGAACCACGCGCGATCGTGACTCCGGTTCCCGGAACCACACGGGACTGGCTCGAAGCTGAATGGGTGCTGGATGGTCTGAGAGTGCATGTGATCGATACCGCCGGACTTCGAGAGAGCGACGACCCAATCGAGCAGGAGGGTATCCGGCGGACACAAAGTGTCCTGCAGCGTGCCCATCTCATTCTTTATGTGATCGATGACCGGCTGGGCTGGCAGGAATCGGATGCGATCCGGTTTGCGGGGCTTCCCGAAGGAAAAGTGGCCTGGAAGATTTACAACCAGATCGACCGTACGGGCAGGCGCCCGGGAAAGGTGGGCGCAGACATTTATGCGATTTCGGCTGAGACCGAGGCAGGCCTTCCGGAACTCAAGGAGGCCATCTCTGCCTTTGGCCAGCCGCAATCGACTGTTGCGGGCGACATCGTCCTGGCGAGACAGCGACATCTGGACGCTTTGGAACGCTGTCGGGAGGCCCTCGAACTCGCGCTCCGTGCAGAGCATGGCGGGGAAGCGCTCGAGCTTGTAGCGGAGGAACTTCGCCGCGCCCGGCGGGCGTTGGGTGAGATTTTGGGGCAGTGGTCGACCGAAGACCTGCTGGGCGCGATTTTTGCCACGTTCTGTATCGGGAAGTGATGACGAAGACTATGCGTTTCATGAACGGGCAGAACTCGGGGGGGCAAACGACTGCGCAACTGCCGAGAAGGTCAGGTACAAGAGCAGTCTTGGACGGCAGCTGGACGGTGGGCACTCACTGTATATGCATCACCATTGCCGCTGGCGTGTTCGAGCTGAAGAACCCTCGTGGCGCAATCGACGACGGTATCCCCCGGCTGCTTTCCGACCCGAAAATCAGCACCAAATTCTACTGTAAAGCCGATCACTCCACCTGTGCTCCGCTTGTGACGGCAGAGAGCAATTTTGCATTCCATGGATCCACAGCATCGGTTTTAGATAAGGGTATTAAGCAGATAGCCATTTCGGACCAGAGGGTGTCTCGGTGACGTTTGCCGCTGTTACGAGCGACTTCCGCGCGTCACTCGGATCGCTCTGGCTTCCCTCGTTTATCATAGATTGGGGTTTGATCGTCGGACAATGATTTATGCCGTTCAAACACGTGAGTGAATCGGATTCCACCTACGACGTCATCGTCGTTGGTGGGGGGCATGCCGGTGCGGAGGCCGCTCATGCAGCAGCCCGCATGGGTTCACGCACCCTGCTTTTGACCCAGAATATCGAAACACTCGGGCAGATGAGCTGCAATCCTGCCATCGGCGGAATCGGAAAGGGTCACCTCGTCAAGGAAATTGATGCGCTGGGCGGAATCATGGGTCAGGCTGCGGACCAGGCCGGCATCCACTGGCGCACGCTCAATGCGAGCAAAGGCTATGCTGTGCGCGCGACACGCGCCCAGTGTGACCGGACGCTCTACCGTCAGGCCGTGCGCGGAAAACTCGAGTCAACGCCTAACCTGTGTCTCTTTCAGCAGCTTGCCGGCGACATTCTGGTCGAGACGGACCGGGTGATCGGAGTGGAAACAGAGATGGGTGTGCGTTTTTATGCCGCGGCGGTGATTCTCACGGTGGGAACCTTTCTCGGTGGCCGGATCCATGTAGGCGATGCACAGACAACTGGGGGCCGGTTCGGGGATGCGCCATCCAACCGGCTTGCCGCACGGCTCCGGGATCTCGATTTGCGCGTCGGCCGGCTCAAGACTGGCACGCCCCCCCGGCTTGACGGCAGAACGGTCGATTGCACGCGTCTCACGGTTCAGGCGGGGGAATGGCCTGCGCCTTATTTCTCATTTCATTCTAAAAAACCGGAGAGCGTGCGACAGATGAACTGTCATCTCACCTATACCACTCCCGAAACACACGAAGTGATTCGCAACAGTCTCGACCGCTCTCCCCTTTTCACTGGCGCCATCCAGGGAGTGGGCCCCCGCTACTGTCCTTCCATCGAAGACAAGGTGACTCGCTTCGCCGACCGGACGCGGCACCAGATTTTTCTTGAGCCTGAGGGGCTCGATACCCACGAACTCTATCCCAATGGCATCTCGACAAGTCTTCCGTTCGATGTCCAGCAGACGTTTGTTCGGACCATCCCAGGACTCGAGCACGCGCATCTCACCCGTCCGGGATATGCCATTGAATATGATTACTTCGACCCGCGCGACCTGTTCCGCTCGCTCGAGACCCGGCGCATCCGTAACCTTTTTTTCGCCGGCCAGATCAATGGCACCACAGGTTATGAGGAAGCAGCTGCACAGGGGCTCATCGCCGGCATCAATGCCGCACGGAGGGTCCAAGGTGAAGCCCCCTGGGTTCCCGGTCGCGAGGAAGCCTACCTTGGCGTGCTCCTCGACGATCTCACAACCCGCGGGACCAATGAGCCGTATCGTATGTTCACGAGCCGTGCAGAATACCGGCTGTCCCTGCGCGAGGACAACGCAGACGAGCGTCTCACGCCCCGTGGGCGCGAGCTCGGGTTGATCGACGACGCGCGTTTTCGTGCTTTCGAGGCGAAAAGCCGTGCGCTTGTGTTCGAGCGCGAACGACTGGATCGGATCGTGCTCAATCCACGGGATCCGGAAACCCGGGCCGTGGCGGGGTCACTCGGCATCCAGATCGACGAAGCCGTCTCGGCAGCGGATCTGTTGAGGCGGCCCGAGATGAGCTACGAGCGCCTCATGACTTTTCCGGGCGTGGGGCCGGGAGCAGGCCAGATTGGCCTCGGAGTCGAGATCAGAATCCGCTATCAGGGCTATCTCGAACGGCAGCGAAATGAGCGTATCCGGTTCGAACGGGAAGGCTCGCGCCTGTTCCCTGAGGATTTCGATGGTGCGCACGTTTCCGGATTGTCACGTGAACTTGCCGAGAAGCTGCGTCTGGTGCGTCCCCGCACACTGGAAGAGGCGGGGGCGATCCCGGGCATGACACCTGCGGCCCTGTCGCTTCTCCTGATACACCTGCGTCGTCGGGAGGAAGGCCGAGCCCTGCGCACTCCACCTGATCCGTCTTCCCCGGAAGTTGCCGAACGATGAACGCACTGGATGCGATCAGCATTCGCTCCCTCGCGGGCGAGCCTTTGACGCTTGCCGGGTTGCGCGGTCAGGTCTTGCTTATCGTCAATGTTGCGAGCCATTGTGGCTATACCCCTCAGTATGCGGGGCTCGAAGCGCTCTATCGCAGACATCGGGCCCAGGGATTTACGATCGTCGGGGTGCCCTGTAACCAGTTTGGCGCTCAGGAACCGGGGACGGCATCCGAAATCCAGACCTTCTGCCGCACCCGTTACGAGGTGAGCTTTCCGCTGACCGAGAAGATCGAGGTCAACGGAGCCGGGCGTCACCCGCTCTATCGCTGGCTCACGGATTCCGCGCAGGGCCATCCGGGCGATATCCGCTGGAACTTTGAAAAGTTCCTGATCGGGCGGGAGGGCCAGGTCGTGACCCGCTGGGCCTCGGACATAACGCCAGAAGCGCTTGAATCTGAGCTCACCCGGTGGATTGTACGGACTGACCGAGGGGCGGAATGATCCTCGGGCAATCGGCCGGCCCCATCGGTCTCGACAGCTGGGACGGGGGGATTCATGCGATCGATTCAAGGTATGTACGCCCGGGTCTCATGGCGAGCCACCTCCTGGTTCGCTCGGGCGAGGCGGCGTTCGTCGATGTTGGCTCGAACGATTCCGTGCCCCATCTTTTGCAGGCGCTCGATGCATTGGGGATCGGTGCCGAAGCGGTCCGGTTCCTGTTTCTGACCCATGTGCATCTCGATCATGCGGGTGGTGCCGGACGCCTCGTACGGGAACTGCCGGATATGGAAGTGCTGGTCCACCCGCGCGGGCTGCGCCACATGATCGATCCCACCAAACTCGAGGCGGGCACGCGCGAAGTCTATGGGGATGCTCTTTTCACGCAACTTTACGGCCGGATCATTCCCATACCCGAGACCCGGATCCGTAGCGTTGCCGATGGAGAAGTGATCGCCCTCGGCGGCTCCGAGATCGAGATCTGGCATACCGAGGGGCATGCCCGTCACCACTTCTGTCTGTGGGACCGATTAAGCAGTTCCGTATTCGCTGGAGACAACTTTGGCATTGCCTATCGTGCGCTCCAAACCAGGCGGGGCCGCTTCATTTTCCCGACCACCACCCCGACCCAGTTCGATCCCGTGAAGGCCGTGCAGTCCGTGGACCGTATCATGCGTGTCCAGCCCCGCCGCATTTTCATCGCACACTACAGTGCGCTCGAGGATGCGCTGGATGAGCTGGCCCGGACCCTGCAAGCCGAACTCGCCCGCTATGTGGCCATCGGGCAGGAGTGGATCGATGCACCGAACCGTCGGGCAGCCATCCACGAGGCGCTGCGGCGCCATACCGCTGGGCGGCTCGTAGAGCATGGCGTGACCGATCCCGAACGCGTACTGGAAGACCTCCTCCAGATGGATCTCCAGTTGAACGCGGCAGGAGTCGACGACTGGCTGGCGAACCCACCCCGGTGAGCATCCCGACCCGGCCATTTCGGGCGTTGCGTCTGATTCAGACGGATGCGGGGGTGCGCATGGAACTTGGTGAAGTTCGTTGGGACGATCTCGATCCGGGTCCGATCGGGATCCGTGTCCACTATTCGAGCGTGAACTACAAGGATGCACTGGCCGCAACCGGTACCGGAAAGATCCTGCGCCGCCCCGAGGTGATTGGAGGGCTCGATCTGTCGGGTGAAGTGATCGTCTCCGAAGATCCGGATTTCCCCTGCGGCAGCCAGGTGGTCGCAGTCGGCGGCGGGCTTGGCGAGTCGCGCGACGGCGGGTTTTCCGAATATGCCCGCTTGCCGGCCGATCTTTTGGTTCGTCTCGATCCGGGGTTCGGGACCCGCGCCGCCATGCAGATCGGCACGGCCGGGTTCACTGCTCTTCTGGCCATCCGACGGCTTCAGGCGCTGGGAATCCGGCCCGAGGACGGGCCGCTTGTGGTGAGTGGTGCGACCGGCGGGGTGGGCAGTTTTGCCATCAATCTCCTGGACGGCATGGGTTATGCGGTTTCGGCACTGACCCATAAGAGCGGTTGTGAGGCGTATCTCCAGGCGATTGGTGCCCAGGCGATTCTCGGTCTTGAAGACTGGAGCCCGACCGGACCCCCGCTCCTTTCGGCTCGGTGGGCCGGGGGCATCGACAATGTCGGTGGTGCGGAGCTCTCCTGGATGATCCGCTCGACCCGGCGCGGAGGTGCCATCGCTTCGGTCGGCATGGCCGCATCTCCTGAACTCCGGGTCACGGTTTTCCCCTTTATCCTGCGCGGGGTCAGTCTCATCGGCATCAACTCGACCGAGGTTGAAGTCGGGGTCAGGCGGGCGCTCTGGCATGATCTCGCTCACGACGCCTATCCCCAGGCCATCGACCGGATCGCCCCGCATCAGATTCCGCTGGCCGCACTGCCCACTGCCTTTGGGGACTGGATCGCAAGCCGGGTCGTGGGCCGTGTGGTGGTTGCGGTCGCAGAAGAGCGTTCACTGGATTCGGGTGTAAAATCCTCATAGATTCCGGCGGAGAGATGCAGTGAACCCGGGACAGCGACTCAAAGCTGCCTTGGAAGAGGAGTGCCCGCTACAGATCGTGGGCACTGTCCACGCCTATTGCGCCCTTCTGGCCCGCGACGCGGGATTTCGGGCTCTTTATCTGTCCGGTGCGGGAGTCGCGAATGCCGCATTCGGCCTTCCGGATCTCGCGATCACGACGATGTCCGATGTAGCGGAAGAAACCCGGCGCATCACCCAGGCAACGGATCTGCCGCTCCTCGTCGATGGCGATACCGGTTTCGGAGGAGCCTTCAACATCGCGAGGAGCGTGCGGGAACTGATCCGGTCCGGGGCCGCGGGATGGCATCTCGAAGACCAGGTCGCGGCCAAGCGCTGCGGACACCGTCCGGGTAAAAAGCTCGTTTCGGCACCCGAGATGGTGGATCGCATCAAGGCTGCCGTGGATGCACGCACGGATCCCGATTTCATGGTGATGGCACGAACCGATGCGTTTGCATCCGAGGGTCTGGCTGGTGTGGTCGAACGTTCCGCGGCCTATGTCGAGGCCGGTGCGGATGCGATCTTCGCTGAAGCGTTGACCTCACTTGCGGACTATGCGGCACTCGTGAACGAGATACGGGTACCCATTCTTGCCAATGCAACCGAGTTCGGACAAACGCCGCTCTTTGAGCTCCAGGAGTTCCGCAAGGCGGGCATCCGGATGGTGCTCTACCCCCTGACCGCTTTTCGTGCCATGAGCCTTGCGGCCGCGGAGACGTATGCGACCCTGCGTGCTGAAGGCAGCCAGAAAGCGCTCATGAGACGGCTTCAGACCCGCGAATCGCTCTATGCGGTTCTGCGTTACTGGGATTTTGAGCGCAAGCTTGATGTATTGTACGGTCCCGCCCGTCCCGCAACCCCCGAGGAGATGCCCTGATGCCCGAGATCCCCAAATCAGGCGGTCTGGCCGGCGTGATTGCCGGTCAGACCGCGATATCGACCGTCGGCAAGGAAGGTGTCGGATTGACCTATCGCGGATATCAGATCGAGGATCTGGCCCGGGATGCCTCCTTCGAGGAGGTGGCGTACCTGCTTCTCTATGGCGAGCTCCCGGAGACAGCCAAACTCGCAACCTTCACGCGGGCGTTGCAGGCCGGACGCGATCTTCCTGGACCTTTGCGCGAATTGCTCGAAAGGGTGCCTGCCAGCACGCACCCCATGGATGTCCTGAGAACCGGTTGCTCGTATCTCGGCTGCCTCGAGCCGGAACGGGATTTCACGGAGGGGCGTGATGCTTCAATCCGGCTTCTGGCGCTGTTCCCCTCGATTCTGCTTTATTGGTTCCACTACCATCACAGTGGACGCCGGATCGACACCGGCAAAGGCGGCGGGTCGGTCGCATCCCATTTCCTGACTCTCCTGCACGGACGCGAGCCCGATCCGCTTGACTGCCGGGCGCTCGATGTTTCCCTGATCCTCTACGCCGAGCATGAGTTCAATGCTTCAACCTTTGCCGCACGGGTCTGTGCGGGCACCCTGTCTGATTACCACTCCTGCATCACGGCTGCGATCGGAACCCTGCGCGGACCACTCCACGGAGGGGCGAACGAAGCCGCCATGGAGATGATCAACCGCTATGAGACTCCCGCTGCGGCACGCACCGGGACCCACGCAGCGCTCGCACACAAGGAAAAGATCATGGGATTCGGGCATCGTGTGTACCGCGATCATGATCCCCGCAACGCGATCATCAAGGAATGGTCGCGCCGTCTCGGCGAAGCGAGGGGTGACCGCCGTTATTTTGCGATTTCCGAGGCGATCGAACAGGTTCTCTGGGAAGAAAAGAAACTGTTCCCGAATCTCGATTTCTACAGTGCGAGCGCTTACCACTTCATGGGAATTCCGGTTCCGCTCTTCACGCCGATTTTCGTCTGTTCCCGGGTGAGTGGCTGGTCGGCACATGTGTTCGAGCAGCGAGCAAACAACCGGCTTATCCGGCCCGATGCCGAGTATGTGGGTCCCGCGCCGCGCAACTGGGTTGCGCGTGACAAGCGGTAGATCCCGATGTCGTTAACCCGGCACGAAGACCGCCCGGATTCCGGGCAGATCAGCGCGCAGGACCGGCTGTCCGATCCGGTTCTGGAAGCCATCGCAGATTACGTATTTTCAGACAAGCTGCCGAGCGCGCTCGCCTACGAAACCGCCTGGCTCAGTCTCATGGATTCGATCGGGGTTGCGCTTCGCTCCCTGGCCCATCGTTCCTGCACCCGTCTGCTCGGACCCTGGATCCCGGGCGGGACAGTGGCCCATGGGGCGCGCGTTCCTGGTACGCATTTTGAACTCGACCCGATCAAGGCCGCTTTCGATACCGGAGCACTGATCCGCTGGCTGGATTACAACGATACCTGGCTTGCGGCCGAATGGGCTCATCCCTCGGACAATCTTGGTGCCCTTCTCGCGGTTGCCGATTATCTCAACCAGCGCGCGGGCGCACCTTCTGAGGTGGCCGTGACGATCGAGCATCTTCTCCGGGCCATGATCCGTGCGTATGAGATCCAGGGTATCCTCGCGCTCACCAACTCTCTCAACGCGGTCGGTGTCGATCATGTGGTCTACGTGCGGGTGGCCTCGGCAGCCCTTGCCACTCGCCTGCTGGGGGGTTCTCGCGCGCAAGTCCTGAGCGCGGTGACCGGGGCTTTTGCCGATGGCGGCACTCTGCGCGTCTATCGGCACTTTCCGAATACTGGAACACGCAAATCCTGGGCGGCCGCTGATGCCACCGCGCGCGGGGTCCAGCTTGCGCTGATGAGTGTCAAGGGGGAGATGGGCTATCCCGAGGTACTGACCACACCCCGCTGGGGCTTCAATGATGTGGTGCTCAAGGGAGCCCATCTTGCGCTCGCCCGCCCGCTTGGCAGCTATGTCATGGAGAACATTCTCTACAAGGTGAACTATCCGGCGGAGTTTCACGGACAAACCGCGGCCGAAGCGGCCGTCGAGCTGCATCCTGAAATCCTGGGACGGCTCGATCAAATCGAGCGGATCGATATCGAGACCCAGCGCGCCGCACTCGAGATCATCGACAAGGCGGGCCCTTTGAAGAACCCGGCGGACCGGGATCACTGCCTGCAGTTCATCGTGGCCAGCGCGCTTTTGCGCGGGCGGCTTCTGGCCGAGGACTATGAGGACGAGCCGGCTTCCGATCCGCGCATCGACGATCTTCGCACCAGGATGCACGTCATCGAAAATGCGGAGTTTACCCGCCATTATTACGATCTCGACAAGCGCTTCATCGGCAATGCGATCACGATCCACTTCCGAGATGGGTCAACCAGCAGACGGGTTGCAGTCGAAGTCCCGGCTGGACACCGGCTGCGGCGATCGGAGGCCCAGCCGCTGCTCCGCGAAAAATTCATGCGCAGTCTCGATCCTCTGCCCCAAAATCAGGCGCAGGCGCTCGCGGCATGCTTCGAGCAGTCCTGGCAGGTTCACTCCGGCTGGAGTGTCTCGAAACTCCTGGATCTCCTCATTCCCGCATAGCGGGGCGTGGGCCATTGGGCATCCTGATGGCGACAGTGCGAGAATCCGGGGAATGAACGAAGCCTACCCACCGTTACCTCCGGAAATCGGACGCGCTCTCGACCGGCTCGAGGGTGGCGCTCTCACCTGGGATCCGGTACTGCTCCGGTATCTCCGCGCGCGGTGCTTCGAAAACCCGGATGGACACACGCAGTTCAGGCATCGGAGGCATCTTTACCGGTGCGAGACTCGGTCCTCGCGCGTCCAGGAACTTCTGCATCCCAAAACCGATGTGCTCGCACCGGGCCCGCTCGCCCCGCTAGGGAATCCGTACACCCATCGGATGCAGGTTGTGGAGGCGGGATCCCCTGAACCGGATCGTGCGGAAACAGCCCGGGCATTCCGGGATCGCTGCCGGGCGTACCTCGCGGGCTGGCACGTCGGAACCGTCCGATCGCTGACTGCGGAAGTGCGCGCCTGCGCCCGACTGCTCCTCGAACAGGACAATCTCCTCCCGTCTGCGCGCGGTCCGGACCGGGAGTGGGCTTCAGCCTGGCTCGATCTCGCCCATGAGGCGGCCTTTCAGCCGACGGCATTGAGTCGTCGTGTCCAGTCGGCGCGCGTGCGCGCGAAGCGACGGGCGGAGCGGGATCTATGGGAGAGGCAGAAACGCGCGAGGCCTGGCCAAACGGATGAACCAGTCACACCCATCGATCCGGACATTCTTTGGCACGCCGGCCCGGCCCTCGAGCTCGCACTGCTGTCCCCGTTCTGTGTCTTCATGAGTGAGGGAATGGTCGATACAAGGGCACTTCGAGGTCCACCCCAGGATTGGATCCGGCAGCTGATCGTCACCGCTTGGCAGATCCTCCCGCCATTCTGGTTAAGGAGCCGCGAGACCTGCTATGAGTTCCGATTGGGCACGGAACGGGTTCCTGCGAGGGTGCGGTACCTCTTCGGACCGGCTTTGTGCGCAGGCAGCTTCGAGTTTGAGCGGCTTCGTCCCCTGTTCGCAGCGCACGAGACAGCACCTGTTACTTTCGAACCCACCTGGCTTTTCGGCCTTGGTGCCGCCTCCTGCCCTTTCGGTTCTTTTGCAATCGAACGGATGGGCATCCTGTTTGAGGAAATTCTCGCATCTTGTACGCCTGTGTCCGTACCGGGCGGTGCCGGCTGGAGGGAGTGGGAAGCGCATCTTCCTGAGGCGCTGGTCGAGCCCCTTCCGTTCCATCTTTGCCCGCCACACGTCAACCGGTGACAGTGGGTTTCCTGCTGCTGCGGTCCCGATACGGATTCCAGTACAATGTTCCGTCAGAGCGCGAACAGGGTAGAGCATCCGGGTCGTACCGGCGTTTGTCCAGTGAGGAATCCGTAGAGAACCGCTCACGATCCATCCCATCCATCTCATCGAGGACCGAGCCTATGAAAAACCATTTTCTGGCTGCCATCATCTGGGTTCTTTCCATCTCAGTGGCAGCGATTGCCCCGGCATATGCCAAACCGAAACCGACAGTCAATCCCTTTTTCGTTCCAGGGCTCTGGCGGCTCCATGTCGTGACCTATGGAAATGGAAAATCGATCACGAAACGGCTTTCTAAAACTGTCTGTCTCCAGCATCAGCCGCGCGGCATGAAACCGCCTGGCAAGATGGCTTCCATGTGTCATGTGACAAATCATCACATGGTGGGCGATACGCTCACCTGGGCCACCGCATGCCACTCGGCGAGCCTGAACATGATGAATCAGGGACGGGCTGTCTATCACAAGACCACACTCGATGAATGGGTGAGCGGCCACATGCTGTTTCCCGAGAAGATGAACTACCGGGTTCATGTGACGGGGAAGCGGATCGGGAGCTGTACGACTGCAAAGTCTGGTCACTAGGCCATGCAGGTGCCTGTGCCTGTGGGCAGAGGTGTCCGGGCATCCGGCGAGAGGAACGTGGCTGTGAAGCCGATTGGCGAACCGGCCCGGGTTGCGTGCGAGGCGATCCCGACTGATCGGCGCTAGATCCCGATCCGGCATGCCGGCTCCAGGCATCGGTAGCGAAGGGACGGGGGAGGTGGATGGCAAACCTCGCGGACGGCGTCCGTTCCCGGCTCACGCGGGTGGAGTGCTGTTTCTTTCGATGGCCTGCTTTCTTCTCGCAACTCCGGTCCGCGCGAAAACACCCCGGGTGGCAGCCGGATCGGCGACCGGGAGCTGCCTGGCCGGCCTCCCCCAGGGATTGACTCCAGCTGGAGGGCCTTTCTACGACGCCCATCTCTGGCGCTGGCTCGAGTCCCGTCATGACCGGATCGGTCGAATCGAGGTTCGGATCGTCAATGTTTTCAATCGATCACGCGCCGGGCAGGATACCTGGTATGCGCGGGTCGCTGATTTCATCCATGCGAAAACCGAGCCCTCCGTGATCCGGGATGCTCTGCTCTTCAAAAGCGGGCAGACAGTTGTGGCGCGGACCATCTACGAAACCGAGCGCAACCTCCGTGCGTTGCCTTTCGTGCGTGCGGTCCGGATCGAGCCCGAAAGCTGCCTTCACCATGTGGTCGAGGTCGCCGTCATCGAAAAGGATGCCTGGACGCTCAAGCTCGACTACCAATTCACCCATGTCGGTGGCGCGAGTGAAATTCGCTACAAGGCTCTCGACACCGACATTTTCGGTACGGGCAAGACGCTTTCCGTGAGCTGGCAGAAAACGCTGCAACGGACCGAGACCGACTATGTGTATGAGGATCCGGCCCTCTTCGGGAGCCGCTGGACCGGTTTTTTGAGCGACGGGACGTTTTCGGACGGCTATCAGCGGGAGATCACCCTTGCGCGACCGTTTTATCGCGATCAGGATCCCTGGTCCTTGGCGGTTTCAGGGCTTTCCCAGAAAGAGAATCTCGATCTGTACCTGGATGGCGTTCTGGTCGAATCCGTCCCCAATCTGCTGAACACGGCAAGCGTCACTTACGGTCATCTGATCTCGTTCTCAGGCGATACGGGCGAGCGGTTCTATCTCGGTTGGAGCCGGCACACAACAACCTATGAAACGCCGATTGCGGAGGAGCCGGGGCCGCTTTTGCCCCTGGATCTCTTCTCGCGCCGGATGGTGGGACCTACGCTGGGCTGGCAACTCTTCCAGGATCGCTATCGCAGTTTTGAGAACATCCGCCTGATCGACCGGGTTGAGGATTACAACCTCGGCTGGAATGTGATGGGGACGCTCGGTATCGACCCGAGCTGGCTTGGGAGTCTCGGAGATTCCCTGACGTTCGATCTCGACATGAGTGTCGGATCCCGCCTCTTCGGTCATGACCTCTTGCTGGCTTCAGGCGTCTGGCAGGTGCGTCGTCAGTCCGGACAATGGCAGAACGAATCGGGACAACTCGGAGCCACCTACTACAATCAGGATCTGCCAGAGGAAACCTGGGTTCTCCATACGGCATATGCCTTCACGGTTCGTCCGGATCCATTGAGCCTACTCTATATCGGGGGAATCCAGGGTCTGCGGGGCTACCCCAACTATTTCCGTCTGGGGACAAGGATGTGGACGGCAACCCTCGAGGACCGGGTCGTCACCCCCATCACACTGTTCCACAGTTTTGTATTGGGATTCGTGGCCTATACTGACTGCGCTCAAATCGAAGAACTCGCTCCCGTGCACTGGAGCCGGATCTATCAGGACGTGGGCGGCGGACTTCGGATCGGCAATCTCCGGAGCGCTTACGGACAGGTCTACTACCTCACGATGGCCTTTCCGCTGGTGCATGCGCCGGGAGTGCCGGCCGCGCAGTTCATCGTGGGTGACATCGTGCACTTCTAGTGTGCTGAACCGCTATCCCTGCACGGACTTCCTGCCCGGTCTGGCATGGCTTGACAGCGGGGGCGCGAGCATATACTCGGTCTTGACGGTGGTGGAGGGGGTTATAATTACCCTGAATCGCGACCCATCCGCCCCGGTCGATCCATCGGGATGGTTCCGGGCGCGGCGTGTGGAGGAGCCAGCGGCGGAATGGGGACCATGGGCGCGAACTATATCCGTTTCTTCAGCGAAATCCGGATGGCTGATCTCCCTGCGGTGGGTGGCAAGAACGCCTCACTCGGCGAGATGTACCAAACACTCCAGCCACAGGGAGTACGGATTCCAAACGGATTTGCCATCACGGCCGATGCCTATCGGCATGTTTTGGACGAAGCCCGAGCCTGGAGTGCGCTCAAGCGCGTGCTCGGCGAACTGCGACCGGATGATGTGACCAATCTTGCAGACTGTGCCCAGCGGGCCAGACGGATCGTCTACGACTCCGGTATTCCCGAAGATCTGGTGGGGGAGATCCTCGCCGCATACGCCAGGCTTCGTGCGGAATATGGGCCCACCCTGACGCTTGCCGTGCGATCCTCAGCCACGGCCGAGGATTTGCCGACGGCGAGCTTTGCCGGACAGCAGGACAGTTACCTCAACGTATCCGGAGAGGAGGCACTCATCGACTCCTGCAGACGGTGTTTTGCGAGTCTCTTTACGGACCGGGCCATTCATTACCGCGCCGAGCACGGGTTCGATCACATCAAAGTCGGTCTATCGATCGGTGTCATGAAAATGGTTCGATCGGATCTTGCGTCGAGCGGCGTCATGTTCTCACTGGATACCGAGTCCGGATTCCGTGAAGTGGTTTTCATAACGGGCACCTGGGGGCTCGGTGAAACGCTCGTCCAGGGGCAGGTCGATCCCGACGAGTTTTACGTTTACAAGCCGACCTTCCGCACCGGGCACCGCAGCGTACTCCGGAGGCGTCTCGGCAGCAAGGCGATCAAGATGGTTTATGCCCCGGCCGATGCGGGATCCGGTGGCACCGCAAGTGTTGCGACCACGGCAGCGGAACGGCAGAAATTTTGCCTCACCGACGCAGATGTGCTCACGCTCACGGATTATGCGCTCGCGATCGAGGCGCATTACAGCCGTGAAGCGGGCCAGGATCGTCCCATGGACATGGAGTGGGCCAAAGACGGACTCGATGGAGCGCTCTATATGGTCCAGGCCCGGCCGGAAACGGTGGTCTCCAGAAAAACAGGACAGGTGATCGAACAATACCAGCTTGAACAGCAGGGATCACTGATGGTGACCGGCCGTGCGGTCGGAGCCAGAATCGCGAGCGGGGGAGTCCGGATCATCAAGGAGGGTTCCGCCCTCGACCGGTTCAGGCCGGGAGAAGTGCTCGTGGCCGAGACGACCAGTCCGGATTGGGAGCCCGTCATGAAGCAGGCGGCAGCCATCGTGACCGACCGTGGCGGGCGGACCTGCCATGCCGCAATTATTGCCCGCGAACTCGGAATTCCAGCCGTCGTGGGCACCGAGCGGGCGACCCGGATCCTGAAAGATGGCCAGATGGTTACGGTTTCCTGTGCTGAGGGGGATACGGGGAAGGTCTACGATGGTGCGCTTCCGTTCGCCGTCAAGCGGACCGATTTAAGAACCCTGCCGCGCCCGGTCACGCAGATTCTCTTGAATCTCGGCAATCCCGCCCTCGCCTTTCAGACCAGCCAGTTACCGAATGATGGTGTGGGCCTCGCGCGCATGGAGTTCATCATCTCGAGTGCCATCAAGGTTCACCCGCTGGCGCTTCTTCATCCCGAAAAGATCGCCGACGAGGGCGAACGGCGGGCGATTGCCACAATCGCGGCAGGCTACGCGAAGCCTGCGGATTTTTTCATCGAACGGCTATCCGAAGGGATCGGCACCATCGCTGCCGCGTTTTATCCCAAACCAGTGGTCGTCCGCATGTCGGATTTCAAGTCGAACGAGTACGCGTCGCTTCTGGGTGGACGGGCGTTTGAACCTGTGGAAGCGAACCCCATGCTCGGCTTTCGTGGAGCTTCGCGCTATGACCATCCAGCCTATCGCGAAGGATTCGCGCTCGAGTGCGCGGCGATCCGGCGGGTCAGGGAAGGAATGGGGCTTGTAAACGTGATCCCGATGATCCCGTTTGTCCGTCGTCTCGAGGAAGCGGATCGGGTACTCAGGCGGATGGCGGAACTCGGGCTTTCCCGTGGTCAGGCCGGGCTTCAGGTTTATGCCATGTGTGAGGTTCCGAACAATGTGATCCTGATTGACCAGTTCGCCCAACGTTTCGACGGTTTTTCGATTGGCGGCAACGATCTCACCCAGCTCACGCTTGGTGTCGATCGGGACTCGGAGATCGTTGCCTTTGATTTCGATGAACGGGATCCCGGAGTGAAAGAAATGATCCGGCAGGCGGTCACAGGTTGCAGGCGTCACGGCATCCATTCCGGATTTTGCGGTCAGGCGCCTTCCGACTTTCCCGAGATGGCCGAGTTCCTGGTCGAGCTCGGCATTCACTCGATGAGCCTCAACCCCGACACGATTCTGGCAACGACGCTCCATGTTCTCGCGGTTGAGGAGCGGCTTGGGCGCAAAACAGTCACAAAATGATCAGCCCTCGCACCCAGTGTCCGGGCCGGGTGCTGCAGCTTCCATGAGCCACGCGCAGATCACATCGCTCATCGAGTTTGCTGACCGGGATGTTCCTCCTGCGGTCCGGCCCGTACTGGAGGCGTTCGCCGGTCTTCTCCTCGAATGGAACCGGGCCTATAACCTCGTCGGATCAGGAACATCCCGTACGATCTGGACCCATCACATGCTGGACAGCCTCGCGGTTGTGAATCTCCTTGAAGGTCAAACGGTGACCGATATTGGATCCGGTGCCGGGTTCCCGGGGCTCGTGCTGGCCATGGCCTGCCCGACCCGGCAGTTCGTGCTGGTCGATGCAAACGGGAAGAAAACGCGATTTCTGGCACATGTGAAACGTCAGCTGGGACTCGCCAATCTTGAGATCGTGCATACCCGTGCCGAGCGTGCCCATGCTACCGGATTGCGGAACTCGGAAACACTGATCGCACGCGCGCTGGGCGCGATCACGTATTTTCTGGATGTGTCGACCCCTCTGGCAGCTCCTGGGGCACAGTGGCTTGCAATGAAAGGCAAAATTCCGCATGAGGAGATGGAATCGCTCCCGGAAGACTTCCGGGTGGAGCGGATCTGGCAGATCCGGATCGAGGGGCTCGCGGGCGAGCGCCATGTGATCGCCCTGCGCCGGTCGGATTCCGCTCAGAGCCGGTAGTCATCCACTGCGCCCAGCAAGCCCCAGTCGCACCAGGCGAAGCTGGGCTTCGCATTTTGTCCGGTTCTGCGTTAGAGTGAACCAGACCCATCCCCCCGTTTTTGTGCCGGAAACCGTGCCATGAGTCAGGTGCTTGCGATCGCCAATCAGAAAGGGGGTGTCGGGAAAACCACGACCGCGATCAATCTCGTGGCGGCACTGGCGGTCAACGGCCGCCGGGTGCTTCTGGTCGACCTCGACCCGCAGGGCAATGCCACGACCGGAGTCGGGCTCAATAAACGACACCTCAAGAAAAGCATTTATGAAGTGCTGTCGGGACGCGTGCCGATCACAGAGGCGGTGGTTCCGATTGTGACTCCCACGGCTACTTTCAAGGTGCTGCCTGCCACACGCGATCTCACGGCGGCCGAGGTTGCGCTCACGCGGAGCGGGCGATCTGAAAACTGCCTCAGGGAGCACCTTGCCCTGATGCGTGAGGCGTTTGACGACATCGTGATCGACTGTCCCCCGGCTCTCAACGTGCTCACGGTCAATGCGCTTGTGGCGGCAGATGCGGTACTCATTCCGATCCAGTGCGAATACTACGCACTCGAAGGGCTTTCCTCGCTACTCGGAACGATCCAGGAGATCCAGCGCGATCTCAATCCGGCTCTCCGCATCGACGGGTTGCTCCGGACGATGTTCGATGCCCGTAGCAGCCTCAACAATGAAGTCTCATCCGAACTCCTCGTGCATTTCGGAGAGCAGGTCTACCGGACGGTCATTCCAAGAAATGTCCGCCTCGCGGAGGCTCCAAGCCACGGAATTCCCGCGCTCAGTTACGACATCCAGTCCCGCGGAGCGCTGGCCTACCTCGCACTTGCGAGCGAGCGGCTCGAGCGGCTTGCAGATTCCGGAAAACCCGGACCGGTCCCGGGGTCGCACACGGCTGATAGAATGACTGCACCGGAGCGATCAGGATAGCTTCCATGCCTCCAAAACGCCGCGCCCTCAACCGTCCGCTGTCGGCGATCCTCGGCCACGACGAGGGAGAGGGTGAGCCGGCTGACGAGACTTTGACCCATCTTCCAATCGAGCAACTGACGCCTGGGCGCTACCAGCCGCGCCGGGGGATGAATCCGGATGCCCTGGCTGAGCTCGCCCAGTCGATCCGGAGTCAGGGTGTTTTGCAACCCGTGATCGTGAGACGACTGGAGGGAGATCACCGCTTCGAGATCGTGGCGGGCGAGCGTCGGTGGCGTGCGGCCCAGCTGGCTGGCCTCCTCGAGATTCCTGCCGTCATTCGGGTGCTCGATGATGCGACTGCGCTCAAGGTGGCACTGATCGAAAACCTGCAGCGCGCCGATCTCGGCCCGCTCGAGGAAGCGCAGGCGCTGAGGCAGCTCATCGACCAGTTCCAGATGACCCATGAGGCGGTAGCGGAACAGGTGGGCCGGTCCCGGGTTGCGGTCTCGAATCTTCTGCGACTGCTCGATCTCGGTGCCGAGGCGCGGGAACTGCTGCGCCAGGGGAAGCTCGAGATGGGTCATGCCCGGGCGCTGCTCGCGGTTTCCGGGGCGCTCCAGGCCCAGGCGGCGCGCGTGATCTGCGAACGCGGATTCTCGGTCCGGGAAGCCGAACGATACCTGAGCGGACTCAAGGGGAAGGGATCCAGTCACCGGGCCCAGGCCAGCCGCAAGCGTAACCCGGATCAGGCCCGCCTGGAACGAGGACTCGGTGAGGTACTGGGTCATGCCGTGGAGATCCTGCCTCCGCGACGCGGCAAGACGCGCGGCCGGCTCGTCATTCACTATGATGGTCTGGATGACCTCGATGCCTTGCTCGCAAGGCTGGGATATCGGGACGGGACTTGAACCGGTAACGGTCGAGCCTTTACAATACACAGGCATAAATGGGGTCTGCCCGGGGCTTGTGGAACGGCCCGGGAAGGTGGCGCGCAGCGGGTGAGGGGGGGCATGCAGTCCTGGCAGGCAGGCCGAGTACGTTTCTCCCAGCTTCTCATCGCCGAAGCGGTGCTCATGCCCGTCTTGGGTCTCGGTGTCGCGGCCGGTTGGGGGATCCGGATCGCCCTGTCCTTTACGGCTGGGGGCTGGATTCAGGTTCTGGGTCATGCATTGCTCGGGGTAGTTTTCCTCAGGGGTCTACCGGGTCCGGCCCATATCGGGCGTTGGATTTTCGGTGAAACCGTGAAATGGGTGGCAATGGTGGTGATGGCAGTGGGTGCACTCAAGATGGGACAGGCCAGCGCGTGGGCACTGGCCACGGGATTTTGCGTGGCCACGGCGTGCCACGGGGTTGGGCTGGCCTGGATGGCCTACGCGATCGGTCCTGAGCCGGCCGGGGAGGATCTTGCATGACCTCGATGCAATACATCCAGGAGCACATGCAGTATTGGGAGGCGGGGCGGGGACTCCTCTCGATCCATCTCGATACGGTCATCGTCTCGTTCGCACTGGGCCTCCTCTTATGCGGTGCGGGCATCTGGGTGGCCCGACGCGCGACGAGCGGGGTACCCGGGCGCGTACAGAACTTCTTTGAGATCCTGGTGGCTTTTGTCGACCAGCAGGTTCGCGAGAGTTTCCACGGACGTAACCGCCTCATTGCACCGCTCGCACTCACGCTTTTTGCCTGGATCTGGCTCATGAACTTCATGGACATGCTGCCGGTCGATCTCCTCCCGAGGCTGGCGCACCTGTTCGGAGCACCTCATTTCAAGGCGGTGCCGACCAATGATCTCAACCTCACCTTCGCGCTTTCGGTGAGCGTTTTTCTGCTCATGATGTTCTACAACTTCAGGATCAAGGGATTCAAGGGTTTCGGGCGCGAAGTCCTGAGCCGGCCTTTCGGCTGGTATGCCGCGCCCATCAATCTCGTCTTCCGGCTGATCGAGGATCTCGCCAAACCTCTGTCTCTGTCCCTGCGATTGTTTGGAAACATGTTCGCGGGGGAGATGATCTTCGTCCTGATTGCAGCACTCCTGCCCTGGTGGTTCGCCTGGATTCCAGGCCTCGGATGGACCCTCTTCCACCTCCTGATCATCACGCTCCAGGCGTTCATTTTCATGATGCTCACCATCGTCTATCTCAGCATGGCTCACGAAACCCACTGAGCGAGACGCCCATCCGTTTCTATTTGGAGGATCTGTTACGTGAATATGCTTGCTCAAGTTGCTTTGATTCAGGGTTTATCCGCGGTAGGTGCAGGGCTCATGTTCGGACTGGCTGCACTTGGAACCGGTATCGGGTTCGGGATACTCGGGGGGCGTTTTCTCGAAGGCGTGGCCCGGCAGCCCGAACTCGCTCCGATGCTGACCATACGCATGTTCATCATGGCGGGATTGCTCGATGCGGTGGCCATGATTTCGGTCGTCTTCGGCCTCTTGCTCCTGTTTGCCAATCCGCTGGTGTCCCATTTCCTGACGCTGGCACACCACGGGCACTGAAAGGGGTGCCAGCCTGCCGATGTTTTTTTGCGGCCGGGTGCGGAGATAACCGATGAATCTTGATCTCACGTTTTTTGCGGAAATAATCGCGTTCGCCCTGTTCGTCTGGCTCACCATGCGTTATCTCTGGCCGCCTCTGATGCAGGCCATGGACGAGCGGGCGAAAAAGATTGCCGATGGGCTTGCGGCGGCCGAACGCGCGATGCGCGATCTCGAACTGGCACAAGAACGTGCGGTCAGCGTCCTGCATGATGCGCGGCGTGAGGCTGCAACCATTGTAGAAGGGGCCAGCCAGCGTGCGAATGAGCTTCTCGAACGGGCCGAAAAGGCGGCCGCCGAACAATCCGCACGTGAGCTGCAACACGGACGCGAGGAGCTGGATCGTGCGCGTGAGCAGGCACGGATGGTACTGCAGAAGGATGTCGCGAGCCTGGCGCTTGAGGCTGCCCGTCAGATCATCGCCCATGAAATCGACCCCGAACGGCATGCCGCGCTTCTCAAATCCGTGGCTGAGCGGCTTCAATGAGTCGCACCCTGGCCCGGCCCTATGCCCAGGCGGTCTTTGAGCTTGCCCAGGCTGAGAATCGTCTGGATCAATGGGAAGAGTTTCTGACGCGTCTGTCCGGCAGGCTCTCTGAACCCGGCCTCGCCCGGATGCTGTCCCATCCGCGGGTGGATCACGCGGAACGGGTCGAGATCATGAAACTCGCCTTTGGTCAGGTGTTGCGTCTCGAGGAGAGCAACTTGATTGCGCTTCTCGTTCAGCATGACCGCCTGTCTGAAGCGGCTGATCTGCTCAACCAGTATCGGACGCTCAAGATGCGCGCGGAGTCCGTGATCGAATGCGCCGTTACGACCGCGGTCCCGCTTGACGACCATGGAAGGGAGATCTGGATCACACATCTTGCGGCACGGTTCAAACGCAAGATCCGGTTGATCTGCAGGACGGATCCGGAACTTTTGGGAGGCGCCGAGCTTCGCGTCGGCGACCATGTCTGGGATGCGTCGATCCATGGCCAGATTGATCAATTGTCCCGCCTTTTAGCCGCTCGCTTGTAGAGGTGCATTGGAATGAGTGAAGCTCGAGATCTCAGCCCGGCCGAGATTAGCTCCGTGCTCAAGGCACGGATCCGGAAATTCGAGGCTAGTGTCGCTGAACGGGAGGTCGGAACCATCGTGAGTGTGGCCGATGGCATCGTTCGCATCTATGGATTGAGCGGGGCCCGCTATGGCGAAATGCTCGAGTTCGCCGACGGCACGTTCGGACTGGCCCTCAACCTTGAAAGAGACTCGGTCGGAGCGGTGGTGCTCGGTGCCTACGCGCAACTGACCGAAGGACAGGAGGTCAAGGCCACAGGTCGTATTCTCGAGGTTCCGGTCGGCCCCGAACTCCTCGGACGTGTCGTGAACCCCCTGGGGCAACCACTGGATGGCGGGGGAACGCTCACCACGGCCCAAACCGCCCCGATCGAAAAAGTGGCGCCCGGTGTCATCGCGCGCCAATCCGTCTCCCAGCCGGTCCAGACCGGGCTCAAGGCGATCGATGCCATGGTTCCGATCGGGCGTGGACAGCGGGAACTCATCATCGGCGATCGCCAGACCGGAAAAACGGCGCTCGCAATTGATGCCATTATCAACCAGCGGGGGACGGACCTTCATTGCATCTATGTGGCCATTGGTCAAAAATCCTCGAGTGTGGCCCAGGTTGTGCGCAAGCTTGAGGAACACGATGTCCTCAAGCGCACCATCGTGGTTGCGGCCACGGCTGCGGAAACTGCGGCGCTCCAGTTCATCGCTCCCTATGCGGGTTGCGCCATGGGTGAGTACTTCCGCGATCGCGGGCAGGATGCGCTCATTATTTATGACGACCTGACCAAGCATGCCTGGGCGTATCGGCAGATCTCGCTCTTGCTGCGCCGCCCACCCGGCCGGGAAGCCTATCCCGGCGACGTGTTCTACCTCCATTCCCGTCTTCTCGAACGTGCAGCGCGTCTCAATGCAGAGGAGGTGAGCCGGCGGACTGGTGGCGCCGTCCAGGGCAAGACCGGATCGCTTACGGCACTGCCCATCATCGAAACCCAGGCCGGCGATGTATCGGCATTCATTCCGACCAATGTGATTTCCATCACCGACGGACAGATTTATCTTGAAAACGATCTGTTCAATGCCGGGATCCGGCCGGCCATCAACGCAGGGCTTTCGGTCTCGCGGGTGGGTGGAGCGGCTCAGACCCAGATCATCAAGAAACTGGGTGGCGGCGTGCGGTTTGCGCTTGCCCAGTACCGCGAACTGGCGGCCTTCTCCCAGTTTGCCTCCGAACTCGATGAAGTCACACGACGGCAGCTCGAGCGTGGCCGGCGCGTGACTGAGCTCATGAAACAGAAGCAATACAGTCCGCTTTCGATTGCGGAGATGGCCATCTCGCTTTTCGCCGTGAACGAGGGGGATCTGGATGCCATCGAGGTTCCAGCCATCGTGGAGTTCGAGTCCGGGCTCCATGATTTTTTCCGGTCGGCGGATCCCGCACTCTTTGCCCGGATCAACGAACGGGGCAGTTACAGTGACGACGTTGCAGCCGGTCTGCGTCAAGTCATCGACGCCTATCGAAAACAGACGGGGCGCTGACGACGATGAGCAGTACCAAGGAAATCCGCACGCAGATTCGAAGCGTTCAGAGCAACCAGAAGATCACCCGTGCGATGGAAATGGTGGCGGCCAGCAAGGTCCGGCGTGTGCAGACGCGCATGCAGGCGAGCCGTCCCTATGTCGATCGGATGCGTCGTGTCATCGGGCATCTTGCGGTTGCACATCCCGAGTTCCGGCATCCGTTCCTTCTTCCCCGCGAAGAAGTTCGCGGCGTTGGTTTTCTGGTCATCGGAACCGACCGGGGACTTTGTGGCGGACTCAATATCAATCTCTTGCGTGCGGTCTGGACCGAGACGCGTGCGCTCGAGAAAGGAGGGATTGCGACCCGATTTGCGGCACTTGGCCAGAAGTCCGTGACCGGATTGCGTCGGCTCAACGTGCAGCTCGTGGCAACGACCACCCATCTTGGTGACCGTCCCGGTCCCGAGGTCATCGTGGGTCCGTTGCACGCGCTACTCGAGGATTACCGGGTGGGCCGGATCGATCGGCTGGTCCTCGCATACAACTATTACCTGAATACCATGATCCAGAGACCCACGCTTGCAACACTTCTACCGTTACCGGAGAAGAAGGATCCGGAACTTTTCGATCATTGGGATTACCTGTACGAGCCGGACAGTGTAGACCTTCTGGATACGGTCCTCATGCGCTTTCTGGAAGCGGAGTCCTATCAGGCGCTTCTCGAGAACATTGCATCGGAACAGGCGGCGCGGATGGTGGCCATGCGCAACGCTTCGGAGAATGCCGGAACCCTGATCGATACCCTGAAACTGGCTTACAACAAGGCGCGCCAAGCCTCGATCACGCAGGAAATTGCCGAAATCGTGGGCGGTGCTGCTGCGGTCTGACGATTAACCGAGTGGATTAACCATGCTGAGAGCAACACATGAGTGAAGGTCGCATTGTCCAGATCATAGGTGCGGTGATCGACGTTGAGTTCCCGCGCGAGTCGGTTCCACGGGTGTATGACGCGCTTAAGATCGAGGAAACCGGGCTGGTACTTGAGGTCCAGCAGGAACTCGGCGACGGGCTGGTCCGGACGATCGCCATGGGTCCGAGCGAGGGGCTGAGGCGCGAGACTCCGGTCGTGAACACCGGCCGACGCATTTCGGTTCCGGTCGGACGGGCCACACTCGGGCGGATCATTGACGTTCTGGGCGAGCCGGTCGACGAGGCCGGCCCTCTCGCAGCCGAGACCCAGTGGGAGATTCACCGCGAGCCGCCGAGCTTCGAGGAGCAGGCCGGGTCGACTGAACTTCTCGAGACCGGGATCAAGGTGATCGATCTCCTGTGCCCTTTCGCCAAGGGCGGCAAGGTCGGACTCTTCGGCGGTGCCGGTGTCGGCAAGACAGTCAACATGATGGAGTTGATCCGCAATATTGCGATCGAGCATGCGGGGTATTCGGTTTTTGCCGGAGTGGGCGAAAGAACCCGTGAGGGCAATGATTTTTATCATGAGATGAAGGAATCCCGCGTACTCGACAAGGTGGCGCTCGTCTATGGCCAGATGAATGAACCGCCCGGTAACCGCTTGCGGGTGGCGCTCACCGGGCTTACGCTCGCGGAATACTTCCGCGACGAGGGGCGAGATGTCCTGCTTTTCATCGACAACATTTACCGCTTCACTCTCGCAGGAGTCGAGGTATCCGCGCTCCTCGGCCGCATGCCCTCTGCGGTCGGATATCAGCCGACCCTGGCCGAGGAGATGGGACAACTCCAGGAACGCATCACCTCGACCCGTAAGGGATCCATCACCTCGATCCAGGCGGTCTATGTTCCGGCTGACGACCTCACGGACCCCTCGCCAGCCACCACTTTCGCTCACCTGGATGCTACGGTCGTCCTGTCAAGACAGATCGCTGAGCTCGGAATTTACCCGGCCGTTGATCCACTCGATTCGACGAGCCGTCAGCTTGATCCCCTGGTCGTCGGTGCCGAACATTACGACACCGCCCGCTCCATTCAGGCTGTTCTCCAGCGTTACAAGGAACTTCGCGACATCATCGCAATTCTCGGTATGGATGAGCTGTCCGGGGAGGACAAGGTGACAGTGGCGCGAGCACGGAAAATTCAGCGCTTTCTTTCGCAGCCTTTCTTCGTGGCGGAGGTGTTCACCGGATCACCGGGCAAATATGTCCCGCTCAAGGAGACGATCCGGGCTTTCCGCGGAATCGTCCAGGGCGAATATGACGCCCTGCCTGAACAGGCGTTTTACATGGTCGGTTCTATCGACGAAGCCGTCGCCAAAGCCAAAGCCGTGTAAACTCAGGTGGCGATGGTCATGCGGGTGGATGTGGTGAGCCTCGAGGCCTCGATCTTCACGGGTGAGGCGGAGATGGTCTTTGCCCCTGCCGAGGGCGGTGAAGTAGGCATTGCACCGCGCCATGCGCCGTTTCTCACGCGACTCAAGCCCGGAGAACTCCGGATCCAGATGCCGGGGGAGACGCTGTCGTTTTTCGTCTCGGGCGGAATCCTTGAAGTCCAGCCGCATCAGGTCACGGTCCTCGCCAATACCACGATCCGGACCGATACCATCGACGAGGCAAGGACGCTTGAGGCCAAGCAGGCAGCCGAAGCAGCGCTCGCCATGAATCCCGATACCATCGATGTTGCGCGGGCAGAAGCCGAACTGCTCGAGATGTCGGAGAGACTCCGGGTCCTCGAACGTGTCCGGAAGCGCGGACAGCTCAAATGACCCCTATCCACCCGTCTGGGCGTGGTCGCGCGCGGTGATGCAGGACGCATCGGATCGCTCCATCATCATCATTCTGGCCGCTGGCGCCGGTACGCGCATGCACTCGAAGCGGCCCAAGGTCCTGCAGGAACTCGCTGGGCGTCCACTGCTCGGGTGGGTGCTCGAGACGGCGAGAAGTCTTGATCCGGAAGACATACGTGTCGTGATCGGCCCCGAGAGTGGGGCAATCCGTGAGGCTTTTGCGGATGCCGATATCCGCTTCGTGGAACAGGGGCAACCTTTGGGGACCGGGCATGCCGTGCGGGGGGCCCTGGACGGGGTCCGCGACAATCCCCGTGTGCTGGTCCTTTACGGGGATGTTCCCCTGCTTCCAGCCGTTGAACTCCGTGCCTTGATCGAGTCCGCCCAGCCGGGACACCTGGCCCTGCTCACGGCCAGGCCCCGCGATCCGGACGGTTATGGCCGGATCGTGAGGGATCCAGAGGGACGCATCCGGGGGATTGTCGAGCAGGCGGATCTCGCGGATCACGAGACCCGGGCCATCCGCGAAATCAATACCGGGGTGCTCGCGGCATCGGCAGATGACCTCCTGACCCTTTTGCCCCGGATCCGGAACAACAACACCCAGCATGAGTTTTATCTCACGGATATCGTCCCCGAGGCGCTTGCCGCCGGATTCACGGTGATCACTCGTGAGTCATTGGATGCCGGGCGTGCGCTCGGGATCAACCGGGCCCGTGACCTGGCCATGGCCGAAAGCAAGATCCGTGGTCTCCTCGTAGATCGGCTCCTCGATCAGGGTGTCCGCATCCGCGATCCGGCCCGGTTCGACCTGCGCGGGACCCTCGAGGCTGGATCGGATGTGGAAATCGATGTCGGGGTCGTACTCGAGGGCTCGATTCGTCTGGGCGATGGAGTGCGAATCGGGCCGTACTGCATCCTGCGTGATGTCGAACTGGGCGCGGGAAGCGCAGTGTTCTCACACTGTGTGCTCGAAGGAGTCCGGGCGGGGCGGAATGTCCGGATCGGACCGTTTGCCCGCATTCGGCCGGAGACTTCATTGGGCGAGGGGGATCGCATTGGCAACTTTGTCGAGATCAAAAATACGCGCATGGGCGCGGACAGCAAAGCCAATCATCTTTCCTATGTCGGGGATGCCGAGGTCGGAGAGAAAGTCAACCTCGGTGCCGGTGTCATCACTGTCAACTACGATGGGGCCAACAAGCACCGGACCGTGATCGAAGACGAAGTCATGGTGGGTTGTGATGTGCAACTGGTGGCACCCGTTACCATCGGCCGGGGAGCGTTCATTGGGGCCGGTTCGACCATTGTGCGCGATGCGCCACCCGGCGGCCTGACGCTCGCGCGAGTTGAGCAGAAAACGGTACCGGACTGGAAACGTCCGGCCCGGAAGGACTGAAACCAGTGTGCGGGATCATCGGTGCGCTCGCGCCAACCGATATCGTCCCCTGCCTCCTCGAAGGGCTCAAACGGCTCGAGTACCGGGGATACGATTCAGCGGGGCTGGCCCTGATCAATGAACGGGGCGAGGTTATCCGCAGACGCCAGAGTGGCAAGGTCGCGTCCCTAATCCAGGCGGTTGCAGGCGAAGAGCTGAAAGCCACCATTGGAATTGCACACACACGCTGGGCCACTCATGGTGCCCCCTCCGAATCGAATGCCCACCCCCATCTCTCGCAGGGGATTGCACTGGTGCATAACGGAATCATCGAGAACTATGTCGCGCTGCGTAGCGAGCTTGAAGCGAAGGGCTACCGGTTTGAATCCGATACCGATAGCGAGGTTGTCGTCCACCTCCTCCACGATATCCGGAAAAGCGAAGCTGATCTCCGTTCCACGCTTGTTCAGGCCCAGAGCCGGCTCGAGGGAGCCTATGCCCTGGTTGCCATGGATGTGCGGGAGCCGGATGTGCTGGTGACCGTCCGTATGGGCTGCCCGATGGTGGTGGGGCTCGGGGCGCAGGGCACTTTTGTGGCCTCAGATACTGCAGCTCTTCTGCCCTGGACGCAGGAGTTCCTGTTTCTTGAAGACGGGGAAGTCGCTGAAATCCGCGCGCCTGGAAGCGGGACGGCTGCCTGCAGGCTCTGGGACCGGAACGGAGGGGCCGTCACGCGTCCAGTCGTGCGTTCAGCACTCTCGCCGGATGCTGTTGAACGCGGATCCTACCCGCACTTCATGCTCAAGGAGATCCACGAGCAGCCCCGGGCGGTGAGCGAGTCGCTTGAACAGCGCATCACCCGCGAACATGTTCTCGCCGCCACCCTGGGTCCAGAGGCCACGAACGTTTTGCCCCACGTCCAGGCCGTCCACCTGGTTGCCTGCGGGTCGAGTTTTCATGCCGGTCTTCTCGCGCGCAACTGGATTGAAAAGCTGTCCGGTCTTCCAGCTTCGGTTGAGGTTGCCAGCGAATATCGCTACCGGGAGGTGGCCATTCCGGAAGGGTGCCTGTTTGTCTGTATCTCTCAATCCGGTGAAACTGCGGACACACTGGCGGCCCTACGCCTTGCGCGGACACTCTCCTATATCGGAGTGCTGTCCGTCTGCAACGTACCGGAAAGCGCGATGATGCGTGAATCTCCCTTGAGGCTCCTGACGCGTGCAGGGCCTGAAATCGGCGTCGCCTCGACCAAGGCCTTCGTGACGCAGCTCACGGTCTTGCTCCTATTGAGCCTGATTCTTGCGAAAACCAAAAACCGACTGGGCCAGGATGCAGAGCGGCAGGCGGTCCAGACCCTCCATCACTTACCGCATCTTATTGAACGGATGCTCATGCTCGATGCCGAAGTTGCTTCAATGGCCGAGCTGCTCACAGCGTACGACCATGCACTGTTCATTGCACGGGGCGATCATTATCCGATTGCACTTGAGGGAGCCCTCAAGCTCAAGGAGATTTCCTACATTCACGCAGAAAGCTGTCCGGCGGGTGAACTCAAACACGGGCCCCTGGCACTGATCGACAGCCGTATGGCCGTGGTCGCGCTGCAGCCGTCCAACGACATCACGAGCAAGCTTCATTCCAATCTGGAAGTCATTCGAGCGCGGGGTGGTCATCTGTATCTGTTTTCGGATCCCGGGCTCGGGGTACAGGCTGCTAAGGCCCGCAAAACCGTGACGTTGCCCGAGACACCTCCCGCACTGCTTTCACCGATTGCCTATACCGTCCCACTTCAGCTGCTCGCCTACCATGTCGCCATTCTCAGAGGGGCCGATGTTGACCAGCCGCGCAATCTCGCGAAGTCGGTCACGGTGGAATAGGGTTGTATCCCGACGAAGGCTACCCGGCGACGGCACCGATCGGGCAACCCAGGATCACAGTGGAACTCTGGCCATAGCAGGCTTACCGCTGGGCTGACAACTTCAGTTCAGCCAGTTGAGGCATGTACAAAACCCGTGGGTTGAGGTACGCTTAACCAGCACTTATGGGGATATTGTGAATCCTGCCGAGTTGCGTAATCCTAAGAAAGACAGGAGCATGCCCATGAACCAGCCTCGCCCATCCCCCAGGCTCCGCTGCTACGCCGAAGGTCGGCCAGGTCATTGGCTTGCCCTCTGTCTGGATCTCGACCTCGCGGTCCAAGCCTCCACGTTTCCGGAAGTGGTCAAGAGCCTGGAGAAGGCGATCGCGCAATACCTGGAGCATGTCGCCACGCTGCCCAGAACGGAGCAGGCGGCCTTCCTGGGTCGTCAGGCACCGCTTTCCCTGCGGCTGAGATTCCTGTGGTGCGCCCTGCGCCTGCTCAGACGCGAACAGGGCGGCGACAGGAGTGGTAAGGACCGTGCCGAGTTCACGCTCCGCGACCCCCTGCGAGGCGTGAAGTTCCGTGAGGCCGAAAAGAAACTGAAAGAGGCCGGATTCAAGGAGATCCGGCAAAATGGCAGTCACCGCCTCTATGAGGCGGCTCGTCAAGGGACAGCGGCGTCTTGTAACCTTGGCACCGCATAACTGGAATGACGATATCCTGGCGAAGACCCTCGCATCCATCATCCGCCAATCCGGCCTGTCAAGACAATCCTTCCGTTGAACTGGCCCGCTGCGATTTGCGAGCGGCAGCACATTGCTGTGTTCGCGATTCCCCATACGCGACGTGGCCGCCCCCCTTTGGGAGGGTCGCGTGGTCTCAGCCCAAGTGGATATTTATAAAGTGCTATAATTAGTATGTTAAATGTGTTTAAAGCGTTTAATAACCTATATGTGGAAGCTTATAAAGCTACCCGAAGCGCTGAAACAGCTGGGCTCCAGGCTGCGTGAGGTGCGCCTCTCTCAGGGTCTCACCCAGCGCGAACTGGCCGCTTTGGCGGGTGTTGCCAGGAACTCCGTAGCCAGACTGGAGGATTCCGGGTCCGGCAGGACGGACACCCTGCTGCGTGTGCTCGGTGCCCTGAACATCCTGGACCGGCTGGATGCGGTCCTGCCGGAGGCTACCCCTAGCCCCCTGGCCATGTTGAAGCGGAGCGCAAGTCTGAAGCCCCGCCTGCGCGTGCGGCACAAGAGGAAGCGCTGACCATGCCTGTCCTTGCGGAAGTCCGTCTCTGGGACGCGCGCGTCGGCGCCATCGCGGATCTGGATGGCCGCATCATTTTCGAGTACGACCCGCGCTACCTCGCCACCGGCAGATCCATCTCGCCGCTACACCTGCCCTTGCGCCCTGGCCCGTTCGAGTTCCCAGAGCTGAAGACCCTTGAGGCATTCGGTGGACTCCCTGGAGTGTTCGCCGACCGGCTTCCGGATCGTTTTGGAGGCCAGCTGGTGGACGCCTACTTCCTTGGAAAGGGTATTCCGCCCTCAGGGCTGTCGCCGGTGCAGAAACTCCTGTATGTCGGCAAGCGTGGCATGGGGGCACTCGAGTTTGAGCCAGCCGAGAAAACGCCTGACGCAGAGAGCGCAATCCCAGTCGAAGTGGCGACGTTGGTGCAGGAAGCACGCAGTGTGGTCTGTGGCGACATGACCCGGAAGATCAACGAGATCATGCTTTCCGCAAGCACGGCTGGTGGCATTCGTGCAAAAGCGATGATCTCCTGGAACCGCAAGACGAACGATGTGATGACGGGTCAAGGTGCCGTACCCGGAGGCTACGAGCCTTGGATCATCAAGTTTGACGGTGCCACGGAGAATGGGTTGCCAGGTCCCTTTGGCCGCATCGAATATGCCTATAGCCTCATGGCCAAAGCCGCGGGCATCGACATGATGGAGACACAACTCTTTGAAGAGCAGGGTCTGGCACACTTTATGACTTTGCGCTTCGACCGGAGTGGCGAACGGAAACTGCATACCCATTCGCTGTGTGGCCTTATCCACGCCGACTACCATCTGGCTGGCGCCTGGAGTTACGATCTTTATTTCGGCGCTGTCCGTCAGGTCGATCTGGGTCAGTCGGCAATGGACGAGGCGTTCCGACGCATGGTTTTCAACGTGATCGCCTGCAATCGAGACGATCACACAAAGAACTTGGGCTTTCTGATGGTTGAACCCGGGAACTGGAAGCTGGCCCCAGCGTATGACATCACTTATGCTCACGGCAGTGGTTGGACCTCGAACCACCAGATGCGGGTCAACAACAAAATTAATGGAATCACCTACTCGGACATGCGTGAGGTCGCGTCCCGGGAAGGCGTGAAAAAAGCGGATGACATCCTCGTTCAGGTCGATAGTGCCGTGCGTCGCTGGCGCGATTTTGCACGCCTGGCAAAGTTGCCGTCCGAGTGGGTCAGGAAGATAGAAGACGATCACGTGCTCGAATCCGCAAAACCCGGAAGTCGCCACACCAGGCGTCTGGATTAGGCA
>AUZY01007032.1_pt1 | contig 33456 bp, 19 predicted proteins | sample 49821 | NCBI WGS metagenome assembly AUZY01 (sample SAMN02954279, study PRJNA193664) | mine drainage metagenome | biome: terrestrial; feature: abandoned Hg mine; material: sediment; isolation source: lowermost (B1B) sediment-attached strata from acid streamer/mats thriving at... | place: Spain ...
AACGGCATCCCCCCCCTTGAACCCGGAGGTCACCGGATAGCGCCGTTCAATCCCGAACGCCCGGCGACTGACCTTGGTGCCAATCGGTGCCTGGCGCCGCTTGTACTCCGTGGCCAGCACCCGCCGGACCACCGCCCGAACCACCGTCTCGTCGAAGCCGCTCCGGACGATATCCGCGACCGGGCGGTTCTCTTCCACGAAGGCCTCGAGAATCGCATCCAGCACCGGGTAGGGTGGGAGACTGTCGCGATCCTTCTGCCCGAAATGCAGTTCGGCAGTCGGTTCACGATCGATCACGGCCTCGGGAATGACCGGCTCCTGCGCATTGCGATAACGCGCCAGCTCATAGACCAGGGTCTTTGAAACGTCCCGGAGTGGTGCAAACCCGCCCGCCATGTCCCCATAGAGCGTGGCATAACCCATGGCCATCTCGCTCTTGTTTCCGGTCGAGAGCACGAGTTTGCCGGATGCGTTGGACAGAGCCATGAGCACCATTCCCCGGATGCGGGCCTGGATGTTTTCAGGGATCACGCCTTCGAGAGCGTGCCCGAGTGCAGATTCGATCATCCCCCCGGCCGCCTGCATGGCCAAGGTGATCGGAATCTCGAGCGTCGCGACCCCGAGTGCGCGCGCCTCACGGAACGCCTCAACGCGCGACAGATCCGAGGTATAGGGAGACGGCATAAGGACCCCCTCGACCCGTCCGGGGCCGAGCGCATCGACGGCCAGCGCGAGCGTCAGGGCCGAATCGATGCCACCCGAAAGCCCGATGAGGACACCCGGAAAGCGGTTTTTATCCACATAATCGGCCAGCCCCAGGGTGAGGGCCCGGTACACCGACTCGGTGGCCAGCACCCCTTCCGAAACTGCGCCGGAACCCCAGACTCCGCCTCCCGGATCCCTCTCCAGGCGCACCGGCCAGAGCGCCTCCTCGAACGAGGGAGCCCGCGCGATCAACCCGTTGCGTCCGTCCAGTGCGAGCGACGTCCCGTCGAACACCAGTTCATCCTGGCCGCCCACAAGGTTCACGGTGACGAGCGGCAGACCCGTTTCCCGCACCCGTCCGGCAAAAACCGCCTCCCGCTCGTCGAGTTTCCCCTGCCCGAAGGGTGAAGCGCTCAAGCCAACCAGCAGTTCCGCCCCGCCCATGCGTGCCGAGCCGGCAGGAGCCGGATCCCAGAGATCCTCACAGATCAGGATGCCGAGGCTCACCCCCCGGTGAGTCCACACCGTCGTGCGCTCACCCGGAGTGAAATAGCGCTTCTCATCGAAAACGCCGTAGTTCGGCAGACACTGCTTGAACGCACGCACGGCGATCCCACCCTCGTGGATCACGGCTACGGCGTTATAGATCCGGGATCCCTCGTAGTGGGGGTAGCCGACCAGGATCGGGGCACCCGGCCAGGCCGCGGCCAGAGCGGACAGGGCCTCTTCCACCTCCGAGTGGAAGCCTTGCTGGAACAGGAGATCCTGGGGAGGATAGCCGGTCAGGGCGAGTTCAGGGAAGAGTGTGAGATGAGCCCCGTGTTCACTGGCGGCTGATCGGGCGGCCTGGAGTATGCGTTCGACATTGTCCCGGACCGCGCCGACCGTGACATTGATCTGGGCGAGCACCACCGTGAAGGAAGAGGCAGTCACGGCCGTCCCGAGGCTGCCGGTTCAGCGCCGTTTGAGGCGGTCACTCATGGCTCGCCCGATCTCGGCGGGCGAGCGCACAGTGGTCACGAAGGCTGCATCGAATGCGCGATACTTGTCCTCCGCCGTGCCCTTGCCGCCCGCGATGATCGCACCCGCGTGTCCCATGCGTTTGCCGGGTGGAGCCGTGACCCCCGCCACATAGGCCACGACGGGCTTCGTGACGTGATCCCGGATGTAGGCGGCCGCCTGTTCCTCGTCGTTGCCGCCGATTTCCCCAACCAGCACGATCCCCTCGGTTTCGGGATCGGCTTCGAAAAGCGCAAGACAGTCGATGAAGCCGAGCCCATGAACCGGATCTCCGCCGATCCCGATGCAGGTCGTCTGGCCGAGCCCGATTTCCGTGGTCTGATGAACCGCAACATAGGTGAGGGTTCCTGAACGGGACACGATGCCAATCCGGCCCCGCCGGTGGATATCCCCGGGCATGATCCCCATCTTGCAGGCACCGGGCGTAATGATGCCCGGACAGTTCGGGCCGATGAGACGGGTGCGCGGCCGGGACCTGAGAGCGGTCTTGACCCGCATCATGTCGAGAACCGGAATATGTTCCGTGATGCAGACGATGAGTTCGATACCGGCATCGGCCGCTTCGAGAATCGAGTCGGCCGCATGAGGTGCGGGTACGAAGATGATGCTGGCCTGGGCGTCGGTTGCCGCAACCGCCTCGCGCACGGTATCGAAGACCGGCCGGTCGAGGTGCCGGGTCCCACCGCGCCCGGGCGTGACCCCGCCCACGAGACGGGTTCCGTAGGCAATCGCCTGTTCGGAGTGGAAGGTGCCCTGCTTGCCGGTCAAACCCTGGCAGAGCACACGGGTTTCGCGATCGACCAGAACGCTCATGACGCGCCTCCCGCCGCCCGCACCGCACGTTCCGCTGCCTCGGCCAGGCCCGCGATGGCCTCAATCGGCAACCCGCTCTCGCGGAGGAGACGCCGGCCTTCCTCGGCCCGCGTGCCTTCCAGCCGGACGATCACGGGCACCTTGGGCGCCGCATCGCGCATGGCGGAGATGAGCCCTTCCGCGATGAGGTCACAACGCACGATTCCTCCAAAGATGTTCACCAGGACAGCCCGCACGTTCGGATTGGACCGGAAAAGCTGAAAGGCCTGAATCACACGCCCGGCCGTGGCATCGCCACCGACATCGAGAAAGTTGGCCGGCTGTCCGCCCTTGAGCTGGATGAGATCCATGGTGGCCATGGCGAGGCCAGCCCCATTCACCATGCAGGCGATATCCCCGTCCAGGGCAACATAGTTGAGCCCGGCCCGTTCGGCTTCCTCCTCTGCCGGGTTGTGCTGGCTCGGATCATCGAGCGCGGCAAGATCCGGATGCCGGAAGAGGGCATTGTCGTCGAGGGTGACCTTGGCATCGAGCGCGATCAGGTTGCCTGACTCGGTGAGGATCAGGGGATTGATCTCGATGAGCGAGGCATCCGTCGCCAGGAGGCAGGCATGCAGTCCTGCAATGAGCTTTGCAAAGGACGGGAAGAGATCCCTCGGCAGACCGAGATGGCCGGCCAGGATCCTCGTCACATACCCCGGGATGCCCGAGGTCGCCGGAGGCAGCGGTACGGTCACGATGCGATCGGGGTGTTCCTCGGCCACCGTCTCGATTTCGACCCCACCATCCGGGGAGGCGATGAAACTGAGACACTCGCGGGTGCGATCGACGACGAGGCTCAGATAAAACTCGCGGGCAATCGCCGATCCGCCCTCGACGAGGACAACCGAGACGGGTAACCCATCCGCTCCGGTCTGGTGGGTTTTAAGCCGCGTGCCGATCAGGGCTTGGGCCGCCGCGCGGACTTCGGCTGGGGAAGAACACAGTTTCACGCCGCCCGCCTTGCCCCGACCCCCTGCATGGATCTCGGCTTTCACCACCCAGGGTGCGCCACCGAGCTTCTCGGCGATGGCGACCGCCTCGTCCGGGGAGTGGGCCACTGATCCACTCGGGATGGGCACGCCCATCTGGGCGAAAATCGCTTTGGCCTGGTATTCGTGAAGATTCATCGGAACGGGACCCTGTTGGGTTCTTGAGGAGAGTCTATTTTCGTCTATTTGGGTGGGACTCGCCACTGTCGGACCGCACGTGGGTCCGCCTCCGCCGGATCAAGCCTCCGTGGACGCGACGGTTACGGGTGCGGGGCTGGTTTGCTTGATCCGGCAAGCTGGCGTAACGTGTCCGGGTCGACCCGGAGAGACCTCGATGCCTGGCGCATCTCCTGTGCTCCTGGAGCACCCTCCGGGTGACGGAAGAACATCCAGCGATCCACCCCGGTTGCCCCACGACTCAAGACCCCCGTGTCCAAACCCGAACTGAATCCGGAATCTGACCGCGCACCGCACGGCATGCGTCAGGGCCCCACCAAGGATCCTGCACGTGCGCACCGTCTGCTCTGGATCCTCGCTGGGTTCCGGTTGTTTCTCGCCGCCCTGCTCCTCCTGAGCGCACGCCTGCACTGGAGCGCCCTGCCGCTCACCTCGGCTGCCGCCGCCCGGCTCGCGATCGAGGCTGGGGCCTACTTCCTCTGGGGCCTCCTATTGGCCGGGGTTCATACCCTCACCCGCAACCGTTTCCTCACATTCGAGACGGTATTCGGTGCGGGGGGCGATCTCATCTTCATGGCCGTTCTTTCCGCAAGCGGACTCCATGCCGCCTGGCTGCCCACGGTCAACATCATGCTGATCCCGCTCGGGGTCGCCGCTTCCATCCTGGATCTCGAGGGGGGACTGTCCCTGGCCGCCCTGGCCTCGCTCTTCGTGCTCGGCCATGCGATCGATGTCTGGATCACGGGTCAGGAAACCCGGCTTCTGCCGCATGCGGCTTTCGTCTCGCTCCTGTTTTTCATCGTCACGATCGTCCTTTATTCCCTCTCCAACCGGGTGCGCATCAGCGAGCGCATCCTGGCGCGACAGAAACTGGACCTCGAAAATCTCACGCAGCTCAATGCGTATCTCGTCGAGCACATGGTCACCGGCATTGTCGTGTTCGGCCCCGACGATCGTGTGCGATTCTTCAACGAATCGGCCGAGCGTCTCCTCACGGAGGGAGGATCCGGATCAACCCCAAAGGCCGCACTCGAGATCCTCCGTTTTGTCCGGGAGAGCCTTGAATCCCGAACCACCCATCCTTTCCAGAGCACACCGATCAAAACCCCGGCCGGGAAATCCGTCCTGCCCCAGATCCATCCGATCGGCCAGCAGGGAGCGCTCCTGGTTCTCGAGGACCTCACTTATCTCAATGAACAGATGCACGAGCTCAAGCTGCAGGCCATGGGGCGCCTCACCGCGTCGATTGCACACGAGATCCGCAATCCCCTGTCCGCGATCCGTCATGCCATGCAGCTTTTGCGCGAGTTTCCGGCACTCGGGGCGGAGGAACGGCGACTCAACCAGATCGCCCTCGATCAGGTCGAACGCCTGAACCGGGTGATCGGCAACATCCTGACCCTGTCCCGGCCTCCGAGTGATCCCAAGGTGCCCCTCGAACTCAACAGCTGGCTCGAAAACTTCATCGAGGAGTTCGCGAGCCGTCACGAGATCCGGCTGCCCTCACCGCAGATCCGGGTGTACGCCCTGCCGGAGCCGCTTTCCGCCGAGATCAGCCCGGAACTCCTCCACCAGATCGTCTGGAATCTCGCGGAGAATGCCTTTCTGCACGGCGCACCTCCTCAGGATCCGGTTCATCCCAGGGTGCTCTTCCGTCTCGACCGTCACCAGGAATCCCGGGGCGTCCGGCTGGGCGTGCTCGACCATGGACCCGGTATCCCGGAAGACCTTCTCGAGCGGATTTACGATCCCTTCTACAGCACCTCCCCGCAGGGAACCGGGCTCGGTCTTTACATCGCCCGGGAGCTTTGCACCCTGAACGGCCTGAGCCTGCACCACCGCCGCCGCAAGAGCGGGGGCTGCGAGTTCTATATTCTGTTTCATAATCCCGCACCGGCCGTCGTCCTCCGATGAACCTCAAGACCCAGCCTTCCCTCCATCCCTCGACCCGCATCCTGATTGTCGACGACGAACCCGCTCTCGTCGAGCTGATCGTGCTCACCCTCAAACGGATGCAGATCGAGAGCGATACGGCCTCCACCCTGTCTGCGGCCCGGGCCGCACTGCTCCTCGGCCGTTACGCGCTCTGCCTGCTCGATCTCAAGCTCCCGGATGGGGATGGCATGGATCTCGTCGAATGGATCCAGAAGGAAATGCCGGAAACACCAGTCGCCGTGCTCACGGCGCACGCGAGCATCGAAGTGGCCGTCCGGGCTCTCAAACTCGGCGCATTCGACTTCCTCACCAAGCCTGTGGATCTCACCGTGCTGAGACAGCTTGTGACCGGTGCCATCCGTCTCGCCAGCGGGACGCCCGAAACCCCATCCGGACTGATCGGGGTGTCCCCCGCGATCGAGGATCTCAAGACCATGATCGCACGCGTGGCCCGCAATCAGGCTCCGGTCCACATTCACGGAGAGACCGGAACCGGAAAGGAACTCGTCAGTCGGCTGATCCACACGAGTGGATCGCGCCGCGATCACCCGTTTGTTCCGATCAACTGCGGAGCCATACCCTCGGAACTCCTCGAAAGCGAGTTCTTCGGACACAAACGCGGTGCGTTTACCGGGGCGGTCGCCGACCAGCTGGGGCTCATCCGGAGCGCCGAAGGCGGCACGCTTTTTCTCGACGAGATTGCCGAGCTGCCACTCAGCATGCAGGTCAAGCTCCTGCGTTTCATCCAGGAGAAATCCGTCCGCCCGGTGGGCATCGCCCAGGAAGTCCCGGTGGATGTGCGGATCATCTCGGCATCACACAAAAACCTGCGCGATGAAGTGGCCCAGGGCCGCTTTCGGGAAGATTTGTTCTACCGGCTGGTCGTCATCGAGCTTTACGTGCCTCCGCTCCGGGAGCGCCTGTCAGACCTCGCGCTCCTCGCCCAGGCGATCGTCACAAGACTCGTGCTCGGCCGGCCGGTCACCTTTGCGCCCTGCACGTTCGAGCGCCTCATGGCATACGACTACCCGGGCAACGTCCGGGAGCTCGAGAACATTCTCGAGCGCGCCCTCACCCTCGCGGACGGAGACCTGATCCGCCCGGATGACATCCGTGTGCGCCGGAGCCAGCGTTCACAGGCACCGGAGCGGGCACCGGATCGTCCCCTTCCCGACTATCTCGACGACCTCGAACGGGAGCAGATGCGTCAGGCCCTTCGTGAGTGCCGTGGCAACAAGACCGAAGCCGCCAAGCGCCTGGGCATCAGTTTTCGCCAGTTCCGTTACCGGATGAAAAAACTCGGTCTCGGCTGACGCCGAGCCCACCAGTCTCGAGCCAGCGGCGCCGGAGTTGCCAGGCCCGGACCAGCTGTTCGCCATCTTGGGCACTCACGAGGCGGCTCGAGACCGCCTGTGCGACGACCTCGGCTGCGGGCATCGGCTGGATCAGACCCTGTTCCATGGCCTGACCGAGTCGGATGGCAACCTCATGGATCTCGGCCATGGCTTCGAAAACACCGGCCGTAGTGGTCTCATCCGCGCCTGGCCGCTGGGGAAAGAGATCAAGCAGCCGGTTGCGGGCGATGCCGGGAAAACGGATGAGATCGGAGAGCACACGGGCGGATGGAACCCGTTCGGAACGGCGTCGCAGCCGGCCGACCAGAGCGAGCCGCAACCCGAACCGCGAAAAACCCGGCTGGAACTCGGTCGCGGCCTGATCGAGCGCCTCTTCGAGTCGCCCGAGAGCCTCATCGAGCACCTCGCGATGCAGAATACGGAGCGGGTCTTCGTCCGACTCCCGGCGCCAGCGCTCGAGCAGCGCGGAGACGAGAAAAGCCTCGGATAGCGCACGTCTGCAGGCCTCGATCACGGGCTGCTCCCCGCGAGCGGTGAGACCGGGCACGGTCCAGAAATAGGCATCGAGGAGAAGGGCCATGGCGGACGACGCGTGCGCCAGGCGCCGTGCCGCACGGGTTCCATGCGCATCACGCTGCCCGGTTCTCAGCGGCAGCAGCATCCCGGTCAGGCGGCGGAGCGAACAGCGTGCGGCATGATGCAGGAGCCGGCCGGCATGCAGGGTGATGAGCCGGTCGAAACGGGCCAGGACACCGTTCTCGGCCAGCCCCTCGAGCAACTGCCTTTCTTTCCAGGCGAGTTCATGCAGATGACGCAGGACCCGGTCGGGATCGCCTTGCGGCCCTTCGCAAACGCCCATGGCCCCGCCCGCCTGCAACCAGAGCGCGAGGCGGGCCCGCTCCCCGGCCAGTCTTCCGAATGGACCGGCAAGACCCCGCACACCGGAAAGCGCGGCATGGCCACGCAGAAGCGCATCCAGAAGATCCATGGTTTCCTCTTCCTCCAGGACGGAGAGTTCATAGGGACGCCCCTCAAATCCGTTCCAGTGGGCGGTTTCCTCATCGAACCGCTGGTTGAGTTCGAAGGCCGCAGCCGCCATGCGGGCCAGACGCCGGGTGACTCCGCTCGATGCTTCCCCGACGAGTCCATCGGCCATGATCGTGGTCCAGGCACTCGCCTCGTCGACCAGGGACTGGCCCACGCCGAGTGCGATGGCTTTCCGGTTGAGCTGCATCCGGTCGCGCAGGTATTTTCTGATGGAGGCGACCGGATCTTGATCCCATCCCGGTTCCGGCGTGAAGGCGATCGCTTCGAGCGGCTGGAAAACACCGGCGATACCCAGATGGTAGCTTTCGAAAAGCCCGCGGGCGCTCATGAGACGCCACTCGAGTGCGGGATCCGTGCGCGGGAAGATCGCAAGTCCGATCCGTTTTTGTTCAAAATCCCCGAGAAGATGCTGCGGATCCTCGATTTCGAAGATCAACGCGACGCGGTTGATGCCGTCCACCATGAGGACATCCCACTGCTCACACTCGAGGTTCACGCCGATCACGTTGTCACGCCCCTCGTAGCGTCTGCGCTGTACGATTCCCCGGGTATGGGCCAGCTCGCGCGACTGCTGCGTGAGGTCGATCGGGGTCATCACCATAACGCCGCGCGCCAGCGCGGGCAGCGTCTCGGCGGCACGGGCCGAGGTGTTCGCAAGCTGCCCGGCCAGCTCATAACAACCCGAAAAAACGGTCCGGGCAGCGAGCAGGGCCCAGGCCGGCTGGCGCGCGGCCAGATGGGCGAGCGCGCGGTTCGCAAGTCCCGTGGGCATCGGGCGGCCGCCCGCTGTCTTCGGAAGGCCGAGCCCCCAAAGACCCAGTTCTGAAAAGGCTTCGACCCAGCCGGGACTTCCTTCCGGGTTCTGTGCCGGAACGCGCGCGAGACTGGACTCGAGCCGCTCCGGGAACGCTTCGATCCAGGCGAGATCGTCTGCGGGAAGCGGCGCATGCGGCGTGACACGCGCGAGGCGGCGCACGGTGAGCCGGTCGCTCGCGAAGCGGGTCAACTCGCTTGGGGCGGCCCTCTCCTGGACCCCGGTCCGCACGCCTTCGGGCTCATAGCTCCGGCGATAGCGGCGGTAGAGCCGATCGGTCAGGACCAGGCGGCGGAACTCGGGCAGATTGATCAGCGCAAGCACGAGCAGGGTGAGAACCCAAAGCGGCAGGAGCACCACCCAGCCGACGGGCCAGAGTCCGCTCGCCCCGATCAGGATCAGCATGACGCCCGATCCCCAGAGCCAGCGCGAAAACCCCCAATAAAGCGCCACAGCCACCCAGAGGATCAAAACTGCGAGCCAGAAGGGCCCCATCGTCCAGACCGGGGTCATGGTATGGCCTCCCGCGGAGCATCCGGCTGGTGCTCAGGGGCGGTGATCGCAAAGGCCGGAAGGGCGAGACAAGCCTGCTCGATCGCGACCAGCGCCGGGAAGGGTGCGAGATCGACCCCGAACCTACGGGCATTGTAGAGTTGCGGGACCAGACAGACGTCGGCAAAAGTCGGGGACGGGCCGAGCGCGAAGGGCCCCGGCCATCCGGGCCGGGCGATTTCGACCTCCAGCGCTTTGAGTCCTTGCGTGACCCAGTGGTGATACCAGGCCTCCCGCTCCGCGGGCCCCGCCCCGAGCGTGGTCTCGAGGTAGCGCAGCACGCGCAGATTGTTGAGCGGGTGGATGTCACAGGCGATCGTGAGCGCGAGCGCACGGACCCGCGCCCGTTCAACCGGGTCGCGTGGCAGGAGTGCGGGTTCGGGGTGGCGCTCCTCGAGGTATTCGAGGATGGCGAGCGACTGGGTGAAGACCTGGGTACCCTCGATCAGGGTGGGCACGATGCCGAGCGGATTGAGGGCGCGGTACGCGGGAGTGTGCTGCTCACCGCCGTCACGCAGGAGATGGACCGGCTTCAGTTCCGCCTGAAGTCCCTTATAGGCGAGCGCAATGCGTACCCGCCAGGCGGCTGAACTGCGGAAATAGCTGTAGAGCTGCACGCCCATCTAGCGCCGGAGTACGACGGTCTGTTCGATCGCACCGAAGATCGATCGCCCCATCCGGTCAGTCATGTCGATCCGGATCCGGTCACCCGAGCGGAGGAACGGCGTCTCAGCCTTTCCGCTGGACAAAACCTCGAGCACGCGCCGTTCGGCGAGACAGGACGAACCCCGGCTCACGTCCTGGTTCGCAACCGTCCCCGATCCGGCCAGGGTTCCCGCCCCGAGCGGACGGGTCTTCGCGGCATGGGCGATGAGCTCTCCAAAACCAAACTGCATGTCGCATCCGGCATCGGGATCACCGAGTTTCACGCCGTTGATCGCACTCTCGAGCCTCCGGTGCACCCGACCGTTCCGCCAGTCATCCCCGAGTTCGTCCGGGGTCACCGCCACACCCGCGAGCGCCGAAAGGGGCTTGCTCTGGAGAAAACCGAATCCCTTGCTGAGCTCGGACGGGATGAGATTCCTGAGCGATACGTCATTGATGAGCGTGATGAGCCGGATGGACGTGAGCGCCCGATCCGGCGTGATCCCCATCGGCACATCGTCCACGATCACGCCCACCTCGGCTTCGAGATCGACTCCGTAGTCCTCGTCGGCGATCTCGATCGGCTCCGAGGGGCCGAGAAACCGGTCACTCACGGCCTGATACATCAGCGGATCCACCCGGAAACTGGGTGGCATCTCGGCACCCCGGGCACGACGGACGCGCTCCACGTGCGCGAGATAGGCGCTGCCGTCCACGAACTGGAACGCCCGCGGAAGGCAGGCTCCAACCTGGGACCACTCGAGCGGGCTCGCCGTCAGGGGATCCTGTTCGATCTGCGCTGCAACTTTGGACAGGAGAGGGGCGACCCGCGCCCACGCTTCGATGGCCTCGCGCAGGGATCGGGCAATCTCGGGGACGACCCTGGCACGGGTGAGATCCCTGGATACCACGGCCAGGCATCCATCCCGTCCCTCCCCTTTGAGACTCGCAAGTTTCAAACGGCGCTCCCGGCCGGGTCGGCCGAGACGCCCGCCGCCTGGGCCCTTTGGGTTCTGGCGGGCAGGCGTGCGCTAGTCGTCCGATCAGCTCGTCGATTTCCAGGAGTCGGCATATTCCTTCCATTCGATCGGCTCGGCTGCGGCCAGGACTTCCAGTGGATCGCGGGCGTCGATATTGACCGCGACCTCGTTGGTGCCCGGCGCCTTCTGCTGAAAAATATTCTTGAGGGCCTTGGGATGGGGCCCGTGCGTCACGCCTGAGGGATGGAGCGTCATCATGCCGGGATGGATGTTGTCGCGGGAGAAAAACTCGCCTGCATGGTAGAAGATGATCTCGTCGTAATCCTCGTTGCTGTGGAAAAAGGGAACCTTGATGGCCTCGGGGTCGGTCTCGAACGGACGCGGAACGAAGGTGCAGATCACCAACCGTTCCGAGACAAACGTCGTATGGGCGGAGGGCGGAACGTGATAGCGGTGACTCATGACCGGACGGATATCCCGCCAGTTGAGCCGGATCGGCGCGTTGGTGCCATGCCAGCCCAGGGCATCCAGAGGATTGAAGGGGTAGTCGATGCGCGAGAGCGACTGGCGTTTCTTGACCACCACACTCCAGGGATCTTCGCTCCGCTGGGACTCGAACGCAGTGTCGATCCGCGGATGGTCGAGGATGGCCGGATCATAAAGCGCGGTCGGTCCGAGCAGGCCGCGATCCGGCAGGTCCAGTGAGGCATTGGTGGCCTCGATGAGGAGCAGCGTCACGGGCTGCTCCATCGCAAGACGCCAGAGCGTGCCACGCGGCACCCGGATGTAATCGCCTGCCGCAAGATTGAGGTGACCGTAATCGCAGAACCACTCTGCCTCCCCTTCATGCACGAAGAGCAGCTCGTCACCATCGCTGTTGCGGACCAGGTGATCCATGCTGTTCTCCCCGCGCCAGTACCGGATGCGGAGTGCGGCGTTCCCGAACAGGGCCGGAGCCTCCATGGGCGAGGCCGGCATCGGGCCGATCCGGGTTCCATCGAAGGCGCGGGGCCGAAGCGGCCCCTCAAACCGGCTCCATCCGGTCGGCGGATGGCGGTGATACATGTGGCTCACCGGACCGTTGAACCCCTCGCGGCCGAGTTCCCGTTCAAAACTGCCCTGGGGCAGATCGGCATGGGCCTGGCGGGAGGTCACCCCCTCGATCCAGGTCGGTATGTTCGATTGCGTCATGACCTTCTCCCGGCTCACAGTTGACCGCGCCGTTCCTGGTCCCGCTCCATCGCAAGGAACAGGGCGCGGAAGTTGCCCTCACCGAATCCCTCGTTGCCCTTGCGCTCGATGATCTCGAAAAAGATCGGTCCGATCACGGGCTCCGTGAAAATCTGGAGCAGGATCTTCCGGGGATCCTCGGGATCCGCATCGATCAGGATCCGGTCGGCCTCGAGGCGCCTGAGATCCTCGCCATGATGGGGGATGCGTTCGGGAACCATTTCGTAGTAGGAGGATGGGGTGTCGAGAAAGCGGATCCCGGCCGCACGTATGGCTTCGACGGTCTCGTAAACGTTTTTCGTGCCGAGCGCGATGTGCTGGATCCCCTCACCCCGGTAGGCGCGGAGGTACTCCGCGATCTGCGACTGGTCATCGGCTGATTCGTTGATCGGAATGCGCACCCGGCCATCCGGGCTCGTCATGGCCCGGGAAAAAAGACCCGTCTTCATCCCTTGATGTCGAAATAACGGACTTCGTGGAAATTGAAGATCCGTTCGTAGAACCCGGACCAGGTATCCATCTGGCCCCGTTCGACGTTGTGCGTGAGATGGTCGATCTCGACGATGCCGTATCCAGCGGGTGCCGGGTGGGTCCCGGGCAAGGGCTCGAAGTCTTTTTCGTAGGCGGCATCGCCACCATAACGGTCGACAAGATACAGGCGTGATCCGCCCACGCCCTCGATCACGGGCGTGGACAGGGCATCCTTCGTGCGGGAGGTATTAGCGGGTTGCGCGCCTTTCGCGACCGCCCGGGCAAACGCCTGACGCGCGTCTTTCACCCGGATCGCAAAGCTTGTGGCCGCAGGCCCGTGGAGGGCCGTGAAGGCGGCCGCGAAACTGTCGGGTTCTTCATTGAGCAGCAGGTTGGCGCCGCCCTGCTCATAGCGGGTGATCCGGAACCGTCGATGGCGGGCCGTCGCCTTGAAGCCCAAGGCTTCGAAAAGCTGGTGCAGGGGGCTTGGATCGGCCGCTGCAAACTCGACGAACTCGAAGCCATCTGTTCCGAGAGGATTGTCTTGCGCGCGGGCCATAGTCATGAACCGTCTGGAGGGTGAACTCTCATTATACCGACCCATTTCCTCAATCAATCGTGCGCAGCGGCGCGGTTGCCATAGAGGCGCATCCGAACCGACCGGATTTCCGGGAAAAAACGCCTGTCCAGTGTGGTGGTGAGATAGGTGACGCCAGAGGTTCCGCCGGTACCCGGGAGATGGCCGATGATGCGCTCAACTGCACGAACATGACGAAACCGCCAGAGCTGGATGGCCTCTTCGAGATCCATGAGCTTCTCGGACGCCTCGTAGACCGCCCAATGGGCAAGCGGCACGCGATAGACCGTCTCGAACACCGCCTCGAGCGCCGGATCCGGAGCGTCCGGAGTCCCCACGACGGAGCGGGGAACCGGATAGCCCAACCGGCCCAGGGCGCCCACAAAAGCCTCATAGAGACTCGGCTCCTCATACCAGCCCATGAGCCACCGGCGCGTGGCCTCGGGGTAGGCGCTGAGGTTGGGATCGCCGGATTCGCGATAGCCCAGGGCGTACTCGATGGCGTGGAACTGGAAAGATCCCGATCCCGATGCCTGGCCGAGCGCGGGCCGGAAAGCCTGGTAATCGCTCGGGGTGAGCGTTTCGAGCACTTCCCAGACTCCGCTTAACTCGCGGAAGATGGCCTGGGTGCGTGCCAGATGCTTCGCAGCCGGCAGCAGGTGATCGGCTGCAAAATCCCGGATCGCTCCGGAGAGCTCATGCAGCACGAGCTTGAACCAGAGTTCGGAAATCTGGTGGACGGAAATGAACAGGATCTCGTCGGCTGCAATCGGTCGGCTCTGGGGCTCCTGAAGCGCCAGCAGCCGGTCGAGCGCGAGATAGGCTGCATAGTCTCTCGCGCCGGTGAGAGCGGTTCCTTCGGTTTGGGTTGCGGACATGGATCCTCCCTCCGGGTTGGGGCGCCCATGATCGCACGGGATCCTCGCGCGCGTCGGGCGCGCTGCCCACTCCCAATGCCCGGCTCCGGGCCGAGGCTCGAAGAGACCGGATGCGCACCACGGGATCCGGATCGGTCCGGCTGGTCTCGCATCCCGCCCGGCACTATAATGCCGGTCAGGATTCCAGCCCAACGAGAGCTCGCTTGGCCCAGTCGACGACCGCCCGGTTCGAAATCAAACGCCGTGCCTATCTCAGTCCGGAGGGCACCCTCACGGGATCTCCGCCCGGCATCGCGTCCGACCCCGAGCTCCTCATCCGGCTCTACCGCATGATGGTGCTCGTCCGGATCTTCGACAGCAAGGCGGTTGCCCTTCAGCGCACCGGGCAGCTCGGCACCTACGCCTCCTGCCTCGGGCATGAAGCCATCCATGTCGGCATCGGTGCCGCCATGGCCGAGGACGATGTCTTCTTTCCGATGTACCGGGAATACGGTACCCAGCTCTGGCGCGGGGTCCACATGGATGAAATTCTGGCGTTCTGGGGCGGAGACGAACGGGGCAACGCCTTCCGCGACCAGCCGCATGATTTCCCCTGGGCGGTACCGATCGCGACCCAGACCCTGCACGCGGCCGGTGCGGCCCTGGCCTTCAAGCTGAGAGGCGAACCCCGGGTGGCTGTGGCCGTGATCGGTGACGGGGGCACCTCGCAGGGCGACTTCTACGAGGCGCTCAATGCCAGCGGAGCCTTCAAGGCACCGTGCGTCTTCGTGATCGCGAACAACCAGTGGGCGATCTCGGTACCCCTCAAACAGCAGACGGCGTGCGCAACCCTGGCCCAGAAAGCCATAGCCGCGGGCATCCCGGGCGAGCAGGTCGACGGCAACGACATCCTCGCGGTCCAGACCGTCATGGCGGAGGCGATCGCGCGCGCGCGCACGGGAGGCGGCCCGAGCCTCATCGAAGCCCTGACCTACCGGCTATCGGATCACACAACGGCGGATGATGCGCGCCGGTATCGTGCCTCCGAAGAAGTGGAGGCCGCGCGCGGACGGGAGCCCATCGGACGGTTCAAACGCTTTCTCCTCGCCAAACGCTACTGGGACGAAGAACGGGAAGCGGCACTCCTCTCGGACTGCCAGCGGGAGGTCGACGAGGCGGTCCAGGCGTACCTCGCCCTCGGGAAACCGAAACTCGAGGATCTCTTCGACTATACCTTTGCCGAACTGCCGGAATCGCTGCGCGCCCAGCGCGACGGGCTCATCACGGGCGGGGCGAACCATGGCTAAAGTGGCCCTGGTCGAGGCGGTCAACCTCGCGCTCGCCCGTGCGCTCGCAGACGATCCGAGCGTGGTTCTTCTCGGGGAAGATATCGGGATCAACGGAGGGGTGTTCCGCGCGACGGCCGGCCTCATGGAGCGATTCGGTTCGAACCGGGTGCTCGACACCCCGCTCGCCGAATCGATGATCGCGGGCCTGGCCATCGGCATGGCGGCCATGGGCCTGCGCCCGGTTGCGGAAATCCAGTTCTCGGGATTCATCTATCCCGCGATCGACCAGATGATCAACCATGCCGGGCGTCTGAGAAACCGGACCCGTGGCCGGCTTTCGGTGCCCATGGTGCTGCGCGCACCCTCGGGCGCGGGCATCCACGCACCGGAACATCATTCCGAGAGCAACGAGGCGCTGTTCGCCCATATGCCGGGCGTGCGCGTCGTCATGCCCTCCTCTCCGACCCGTGCCTATGGCCTCCTGCTGGCCGCCATCCGCGATCCCGACCCGGTCGTCTTCTTCGAGCCCACACGCCTCTACCGCCTGAACAAGCAGGAGGTGACGGATGACGGGAAGGCCCTGCCCCTCGACACCTGTTTTGTCCTCCGCGAGGGCGGCGATATCACGCTCGTGAGCTGGGGAGCCATGATCCACGAAACCCTCGAAGCGGCAGAGCGTCTCGCCGGCAGCGGCATCGCGGCGGAAGTCATCGACCTGGGCACCCTCAGTCCGATCGATTATGAGACCATCCTCGAATCCGTCTCGCGCACCGGCCGGCTCGTGATCGTCCACGAAGCGCCGCGCACGGCGGGACTCGGCGCGGACATCGCGGCCGAAGTGGCTGAACGCGCCATCTATGACCTTCGGGGGCCCATCGTGCGCGTGACCGGCTTCGACGTCGTCACCCCGCTTTTCAAGCTTGAACACGATTTCATGCCGAGCGTCGACCGCATCGTCCGCGCGGCCCAGACCACCATCGACGGCTAGCCTCATGAAAACCTTTCATCTCCCGGATCTCGGCGAAGGGCTCACGGAAGCCGAGATCGTCGCCTGGCACGTCCAGGTGGGCGAGGTCGTGAAAACCGACCAGCCTCTCGTGTCCATGGAAACCGCCAAAGCCGTGGTCGAGGTCCCCGCACCCTGGAGCGGGCGGGTTACGAGACTCCACGGTCAGGCGGGGGACATCATCCCGACCCATGCCCCGCTCGTCGATTTCGAGGATCCATTGGAGGTGAGCCCCGCAACCCGGGCCGATGCCCCGAAACCCGCGGCACCCCCGCCCCGAAGCTCCGACCCGGGTACGGTGGTCGGGCAGATGCCGGCTGGGGAAAACGTGGTCGAGGAACGGGCCATTATCCGCCGCAAGATAGCGGAACGAAAGCGCGTCAAGGCCCTCCCCAAGGTCCGGCGCCGGGCTCGCGAACTCGGGATCGACCTCTCGCGTGTCCCGTCCACCGGACGCCACGGCGAAACCACGCTGGCCGACCTCGAGAGCAGAAACTCCGCTTCCGCCTCCCCCGCGACCCCCTCCCGTCAACCCCTCGCCGTGGGGCAACCCGAACGCCTCCGGGGCACCCGCCGGGCCATGGCCCAGGTCATGGCCCAGGCGCGCGACGCCATTGCCGCTACCACACTGTTCGACGATGCCGACCTCGATCACTGGACGGGGCACTCGGACGTCACCGCACGCGTCATCCGTGCCATCATCGTGGCCACCCGGGCCGAGCCCACCCTCAATGCCTGGTTCAATGGCGAAACACTCGAACAAACCATCCACGACCGACTCGATCTCGGGCTCGCCGTGGATACCCCGGATGGGCTCATCGTCCCCGTCCTCCGGGATATCGGACGCGCCGATCCCGACACCCTCCGCCATGCACTCGACCGGGTGAAAGAGAAAACCCGGGAGCGGACGCTCCAGCCGGCGGACCTCGCGCACCCGACCTTCACCCTGTCCAACTTCGGCATGCTCGCGGGGCGTTATGCAACGCCCATCGTGGTTCCCCCGACCGTGGCCATTCTCGGCGTGGGCCGACTCTGCCATGATGTGGTCGCCGTCCTCGGGGGTATCGCGACCCACCGGAGACTGCCCCTGTCCCTGTCTTTCGATCATCGCTCGGTGACGGGCGGAGATGCCTGCCGTTTCCTGCACGCCCTGATCGAGGACCTCGAGCGCGCAACCTGAAAGACCCGGATGAGCGCAGGGGGCCTTTGCCTGCCCGTGCTATAGTGGCCCCAAGACGATCAGGAAGCGGTCCCCAGGACGACGAGCCCCCATCCGGTCGACCGATCTTCCAGAGATTGATCCTGTCGAAACGGACGGGGTGGCCATCGAGATGAGCGAACCGGAGCGGGTGGATTGGCAGGCACTGAACGCACACTGCGAGCGTGATCCCCATCTCGATGCCCGGATAGCCGATTACGGGCGTGTCCTCACCCCGCCTCACGAGGCCCCATCGGATCCGGATCCGGTTCTCGCGCGCTGGCGCCTCCTGCGCGCTTCCCGTTCGACCGAGGAATGCCGGGAGCGCCTGACTGAAGCCTGCTCCCGGGCACATGCGCCCTCGATACGCGAGACCGTCCAGAGTTACCTCATCCTCCGCCACCTGCTGCTCTCCGAGGGTCGGGATCCTACTGCGGGATCGATCGAACGGATTCTCGACTGGATGATGCTCGAAGAGTGCGCCTGGCTCGAACGCGAAACCCTGCCGCCCGGGTTCGTCGAATCCGTATTCGAGGTCATCCATCACCTGCACCACGACCCTGTGGCACACACGCTCCTGCAGGAGTTCTGCGAGATCACGGTGGCGCGCACGAAGCTGCCACTCGCCTGGATTGCGCTCCGGTCGGGCGACGACCCGACGGCGGTCACCATCGAGGGACATGCCGGATCGGCCGTGGCCTATCTCGATTCCCTGCGCGTGAATCTCAAGGCAGACGAACCCTGGGGACAGGGACCGGTCGCTCTGGCGATCCGCACCGGTGCGATCCAGATCATCCAGGAGACATCCGAGGACGAGCGCTTCCGCCCCTGGCGCGAGCTCGCGCAACGCCTGGGGCTCGCGAGCGTCGCGGCCCTGCCGATCCGGGTACAGGAAGCGGTCGTGGGCGCGTTGGCGGTCTACGCGCACGAGGGGAACTTCTTCACGGATGCCAAGATCCAGGTTACCACCGAACTGGCCACCGCACTCGGTCTCAAGCTCGAGGAGCACGCGCGTGAAAAGCCTGCGCGTCGCCTGCTGCAGTTCTATCGGGCGACACACGCAATCAATGAACTCGTCACGCACCGCCGGCCGTTCGAGGAGCTGATCCCGGTCATCTGCCGCCTCTCGGTCGAGGAAACCGGACTCAAGCTCGCCTATATCGTGAGGATCGTGCCCCACAAGATGCGCTCGGACATCCTCTACGCTTCAGGTCCGGCCAAAGCCTTTCTCGATGGGCTGGTCATTGAACTCGCCCCGGAGCAGCCGGATTCCGGCATCAGCGCGCTCGTCAACGCATCCCGCGCCCCCGTCCTCATCAACCGGTTCCGCGAGGATCCGCGCTTCACGCGCTGGCAGGCCCGCCTCCAGGCGCATGGACTCGCCTCCGGCGCGGCCTTCCCGGTCTTCGAGCATACCGACGCGCTCTACGGGATCATGGTGTTCCTCGCAGGCGAACCGGATTTCTTCGATCCGGCGCTGGTCGAGCATCTGGCCAGTATCACCCGCAACCTGAGCCTCGTGATCGAAGACGAATCCCGTCAGGTCCGGCTGCGGCGTGTGGAACGCTTCTACTCGGTTCTGGCCGAGATCAGCACACTCCTCGCGACGGATCCGTCTGCCGCCGCGCTCATCCAGAAGGCCTGCGATCTCGCGAGTGCCGCAGCTAATCTGCCGATCGCCTATGTCACACTGATCGATCCAAAGACCGAAACGGTCCATCTTGAGGCTTTTGCCGGATTCGACAGCGGATCCATCCAGAACGTCCCGGTTTCGGTCGACCCCGGGCGTCCCGAGGGACGCGGCATCACCGGAGTCGTCTACCGGACGCGCCAGCCCCGGATCGTCAACCTCGACGATCCCGCCTCCGCCGGATCGGTCTGGCTGTCCGATTCGGAGCGCCGGACGCTCTCTGCCATCGCGGGCTTTCCGCTTCTGGTCGAAAACCGCTGTCAGGGAGTGTTCTGCCTCGGTGCATTGACTTCCGGTTTCTTCGATGCCGGACTCTCTAGTCTCCTCGAGCGGGTGGCCGGGAGTCTCAGCATCGGCCTCGGACGCAACCAGGAAAAAACGGAACGGATCCGTTTCGAAAACCTGTACCACGCACTCGCGGACATCTACCGCCTGGTGTCCCGGCATCCGAGACCGGAGCTCCTCTACCGGGAGATTTGCGAAAACCTGCTGCAGCTCCGCGAGGTCGACGGGATCGGCATCTTCCAGATCATCGAGCAGCCGGCCGACCCGCAGGCAGCGGACTCCAACGCCGAGCCCGAACTCGTTCCGACGGCCATCACGAGCCCGACCGAGCGGGTGGATCTGCCGGATTGCTGTCGTGACCTGGCCCGTCTTGCGGCTGCCAGACATCAGCCCGTCTTCGCCGGATTGCCGGATGCCCCCTCCCTTCCCGGGACGCTGTCCGATCGACTGGCCCAAACCGCGCTCAAGGAGGCCGGAGCGTTCCCTGTGCTCCATCGCGGACGCATCCCCGCGGTGCTCGTGATCACCAGCCGGGAAGCGGGATACTTCAAGTCCGCAACGACCACACGGCTTTGCATCCAGGTCTGCGAAGCGATGACGCTGGCCTTAGCCGAATACGAACGCGAGGAGGAACTGAGACTCATGGCGTTCACCGATTCCCTGACCCGTCTGCCCAACCGCAATCTCTTTTCCGATCGCCTGGACGGCGCCCTGATACAGGCCGAGCGCACCCAGGCGATCGTCGGTGTCGGGATTCTGGATGTCGATCACTTCAAGGAAACCAACGACCGTTTCGGCCACGATGCCGGGGATGCGGTGCTCGCGACCACAGCCCGGCGGCTCGAGACCATCCTCAATCGCGAAAGCACGGCAGCCCGGCTCGCAGGGGATGAGTTTGGACTCATCCTGATCGGGCTCAGCACGGAAACCGAAATCACAGGCGTTCTCGAGCGCCTGCGCGCAGAGCTTTCCCAGCCGATCCGTTACCGCGAATCCCTTCTGCCGGTCACCATCAGCCTCGGAGTCACCCTCTATCCACAGGACCCGGTCTCGGCCCGGACCCTTCTCCGTCATGCCGACCTCGCCCTCTATCGCGCCAAGGCACGTGGACGCAACGCCTGGGCGCTCTTCGAGGAAGATTTCGAGCGCCTGCTCGAATCACGCATCTCGCTCCACAACCGCCTCAAGACCGCACTTCAAAGCGAGGAAGTAGAATCCCACCTGCAACCGATCATCGACCTCACGAACGGAAAGATCGTGGGCGCCGAAGCATTCGCCCGCTGGCGGGATCACGCCCTCGAGAAACCCGCCAATGCCGAGTGGCTGACAATGATCGAGGATGACCCTCCCCTGCTTCTTGAAACCGGCCGCTATCTGCTCAATGCGCTCGGGCACGAGCTCCGGTATCTCGATCGCCAGGACATCACGATCCCGCTCAGCCTCAACGTCAACCTGCGCTATCTCCTGTCGCCGCACTTTGCCGAGGATATCCAGAACTGGATCAGGGATTTCAGTCCATACGCGAACCGCGTGATCTTCGAACTCAAGCCGAGCACACTCCTGCCGGACTGGAACCGGCTGCCGGGTCTCCTCGAGGCGATCCGGCAGCATGGCATCTCGATCGTGCTCGACAACTTCGGCACCTGGCCCATCTCGCTCCGGAATCTCCAGCATCTCCATAGCCGGGGGATCAAGATCGACCGGAACTTCCTGCTCGGTCTCACCACGGATCCGCGCGCGGCCAGTCTTGCGGCCGGTGCGGTACGGAGCGGAGAGGTGGGCGGGTATGAGGTCACTGCGGTTGGCGTCGAAACGCTCGAAATCGCGGAACTCTATCTCGTCCTCGGCGGGCGGCTGGCGCAGGGATTTGCCCTCGCTCCCGTCATGCCCCGCGCCCTGTTCCTCAAGTGGATGCGAACGTGGCACCGGCCCGCGGCATTCGATGCGCTCGGTGCCCGGACCAGCCATCCTGAGGCCTGGCCACTCCTTCTGTCCCAGGTGCACCATCGCTGGTATCAGCGCGTCATCGAACAGGGCGCACACCTTTCACCCGCCAAGCAGAAGATCCTGCTCGCAAGCCTCGAACACCACACCTGCCCGCGCACGCACGGGGACAAAGACCCGGTCGGGGACGCCCTGTCGGTGCAGCACGAAGCGCTCCATCTAGGGCTTGCACAGATCATCGGATCGGACCTTGCCGGGCAGCCGAACCCCTGGCTTTTCGAGGAGTGGGTGACCCAGGTCAGGGACTACGAGACCCAGGTGCGCGCGCACCTTGAACGCAATCTTCCCCGCGGGACGGATCAGCTGGAGATGGGCTAGATCCCTGGGCAACGGTCGGGTCGATCGCGCGAGACCCCCTCCCTCCATCCGGTCCGATGGGGGCGGTTACAGCCAGTGCCGGTCGGCAAAACTCACCCACCGGGTTCCCCCGATCACAAAATGGTCGAGCACCCGGATATCGACCAGGGCCAGCGACTCGCGCAGCCGCTCCGTGAGCGTCCGATCCGCCTGCGATGGCTCGGGCAGCCCCGATGGGTGGTTGTGCGCAAAGAGCACGGCCGCTGCATTGTGCCGAAGCCCCTGCCGGACCACCTCGCGTGGGTGGACCACACACTGGTCGATCGTGCCGGTGAAGAGGATTTCAACAGCCAGAACCCGGTGGTGATGGTCGAGATAGGCAACCGCAAAAACTTCCTGGGCAAGATGCGCAAGCTTCATGCGGAAATACTCGGCGCTCCGGGCGGGAGAATCGAGCGCGTGACCGGCACGCGTGAAACGGCGTTCGAGAATCCGCAGCGCCTGGTCGAGCAGCCACTCTTCCGAACCGGATACGGGCCCTGCGCCATCCGCTCGCATCTCCTCGGGTGCCGGCACCGGGAAGGCGAGGGCGAGCTGGCGGGAGGAACCCGTGTGGTTCGCCCCCTGCAACTGGACATGAGGCCGCTCAGGCATCGGTCGGACCGCACTCGTCTGGAGGGTGGTGACCCGGAAAAGACTAGCGTGAAACGCGCCCGCGCAAAGCTTGAAAACGATGCCACAAGACCGATTTCCCGAATCGCTTTGCGCCCCGCCCCGTCACCCAGGCGACCGGATTCCAGGACTTCCTGCAAAAAGCTCCGCACGCCGTTAAAATTGGCGTCTCTGCCGTCCCCGAGCCCACCCGCCTTCATGCGCAATGGAACCCCATCTTCCGCCCTTCCGACCGCTTTCCTCACCAAACTTGCCGCCTCGTTTGCCAAAAATCCGCCCACCTTGGGATTTTCCGAGGACATCCGCAGCTTTCTCGCGCTCTATTTCCAGCATCTTTCTCCCGTCGACCTCGATGTCTTTACACCGGAAGACTGGCATGCCCTGATCGGCCAGCACATCGAGATCGGGCTGACCCGCACAGAGCACGAGACCGCCATCCGGATGGTCAACCTGCCCGCCCGGAAAACGGCGAGCCAGTCCTATACCGTGGCACTCACCGTGAACGACGACATGCCGTTCCTCGTCGACTCCATGACCCTGGCCGGCCGCGAGCAGGGCCTCGCGCTTCATCTCACCGTCCACCCGGTCATGCGGGCCGACCGGGATTCAACCGGCGCGCTCCGGGCACTCCAGGGGCTTTCTGCCTCCGATCGCGATCCGCGCGAATCCTGGATCCTCATGGTCTTCGACCGGATCCATGGGGTGGAACGGCTGCATCTGCTCGAGCGCGCCATCCGGCACAACCTCGGGGATGTGGCCCGGGTACACGAAGACAGAACTCGACTGGGCGAGCGGATCGAAGCACTCCGAGACGAGCTGCCGCATCCTTCCACCACCCGCATTCCTGAGCGCGAGATCCACGAGGTACGCGACTTTCTCACCTGGCTCACACGCGACTGGTTCACGCCGCTCGGTTACCGGCGTTATCACCTCGCACCCAGCGGGGCGGATCTTGAGCTTGTGGAGGATCCGGGAAGCGGCCTTGGCATCCTCCGTCGTCCGCCCGACGCGCCACGGCCACCCGCGAAGCAGCTGCCCGAACGGGTTCACGAGAAGGCCTTGGCATCCGAACTCCTCATCATCACCAAGACCAATACCCATTCGACCGTGCACCGTCCGGGACCGCTCGACTATATCGGCCTGAGACGCTTCGACGAACGGGGGCGGGTGATCGGCGAGGACCGGATCCTGGGTCTTTTCAACCCCCTCGTGTTCAAGTGCCCGCCCCAGGAAATCCCGGTCGTGCGGCTCAAGCGCGAGGCCATCCTCGAGCGCTCGGGGCTGGTTCCCGAATCGCATGCCGGCCGGCGACTGCGCGTCATCTTCGATACGCTGCCGTTAGGCGAGCTCCTCGAGGCCTCGATCGACCAGCTTGAGACCCTGACCTTGGGCGTGCTGAGCCTCCAGGAACGCCACCTCACCCGGCTGTTCATCCGGCCCGACGTGTTCGGGCGCTATCTCAGCTGCCTCGTGTACCTGCCGCGCGAGAACTATACCTTCCGCGCCCGCGGGAAGATCGAGACCCTGCTCCGGGAAGGATTGAACGGTCAGGACGTCGAATCCGACATCTGGATTTCGGACTCGGCGCTCGCGCGCCTGCATGTCACGGTCCAGACCCAGGCCCCGCTCCTGTCACCGAGACACCTGGCCGCACTCGAAACCGACATCCAGCATGCGGCACGCAGCTGGAGCGAAAATTTCAAGCTCGCACTCACCGACCGGCTGGGGGAGGAACGCGGGCTCGCCCTCTACGAGCGCTACCGCGAGAGTTTTCCCGCCATCTACCAGGACGACGTCAAGCCCCAGGCGGCCGTCTACGATCTCCTCGAGATCGAAGCGATCCGGCCCGACCGTCCGCTCCGGCTTTCCCTCTACCGCCCGAAGCATACGCCGGCCCAGACCCTGAGGCTCAAGATCTTCCGCCTCGACCAGCCGCTCGCCATCTCCGATACCCTGCCGATCCTCGAAAACACGGGCTTCCGGGTCCTCACCGAACATCCCTACGAAGTGGGTGTGAGCACGATCGGGCGGATCTGGATCCATGATTTCGAACTCGAGCCGTCCACATCCGTCGCACCCGATCCCACACTCTGCAAGGAAGCGATCGAGAAGCTGTTCCTCGCCGTCTGGGACGGCGCTGCGGAAAACGACGCGTTCAACCGTCTCGTGCTCGAGGCGGGACTGCTCTGGCCGGAAGTCGCCCTGCTCCGGAGCATCTGCAAATATCTCGTCCAGGCGGGCATCCCGTTCACGCCGGTCAACATGGCCCGGGCGCTTGCGGGACATCCTGCGATCGCACTCCTCCTGGTGCGCTGGTTCAAGATCCGCTTCGATCCCGCCCGCCGGGACGACGAGCGCATCCAGGAGAACGAGAAGATCCGGGCGGAGCTCAACCAGGCTCTCGAACAGGTCGAATCGAGTGATGCCGACCGGATTCTCCGGGCCTACCTCGGAGTGATCGGCGCCATGCTCCGGACGAGCTACTTCCAGCGACCACTCCGGGACAGCGAGGGTTACCGTTTCCTGAGTTACAAGCTCGATTCGGCCAACGTTCCGGATCTGCCCCTGCCGCGCCCCCTCTACGAGATCTTCGTCTACGCGCCCCAGGTCGAGGGGATCCATCTCCGCGGGGGCCGGGTCGCGCGCGGCGGGATCCGCTGGTCGGACCGGAGCGAGGATTTCCGTACCGAGGTGCTGGGCCTCATGAAGGCCCAGATGGTCAAGAACACGGTCATCGTGCCGGTCGGCGCCAAGGGCGGGTTCTACGTCAAGCAGCCGCCCAAGGACGGGAGTCGCGAGGGCGTCTTCGAAGAGGGCAAACGCTGTTACCGGACCCTCATCCAGGGTCTTTTGACGCTGACCGACAACATCGTCGCGGGCCGGGTCGTCCCGCCGAAGCGGACCGTCCGTTACGATGAGGACGACCCCTACCTCGTGGTCGCAGCCGACAAGGGCACCGCCACATTTTCGGACCTGGCGAACGGGATTGCGGCGGATTTCCATTTCTGGCTGGGAGACGCCTTTGCCTCCGGCGGATCGGTCGGATACGACCACAAGAAGATGGGAATCACCGCCCGGGGCGCCTGGGAATCGGTCCGGCGCCATTTTCATGAACTCGGCGTCGACCCCGATCAGGAACCCGTGACCGTGGTCGGCATTGGCGACATGTCCGGGGACGTGTTTGGAAACGGCATGCTCCTGTCGCCGCACCTCAAGCTCATCGGGGCCTTCAATCACCAGCACATCTTCATCGACCCCCACCCGGATCCGCAATCGAGCTTCGAGGAGCGCCGCCGCCTGTTCGACCTTCCGCGCTCGAGCTGGGCCGACTACCGCATCGATCTCCTGTCCAAGGGTGGCGCCATCTACCCCCGAAGCGCCAAGCAGATCCGCCCGAGCGCGGAAGCCCGGGCCGCACTCGGGATCGAATCGGAAACGCTCACCCCGACGGAACTGATCCGGGGACTGCTCACAGCGCCCGTCGACCTCCTCTGGAATGGCGGTATCGGCACCTACGTCAAGGCCACATCCGAATCCTCGGCTGACGTGGGCGACCGCAGCAATGACGCGCTGCGCGTGAACGGCCGCGAGATCCGCGCCAAAGTGGTCGCTGAAGGCGGCAATCTCGGATTCACGCAGCTCGGCCGCGTGGAGTACGCCCTCAACGGGGGACACATCAATACCGATTTCATCGACAACTCGGCCGGTGTCGATACCTCGGATCACGAGGTCAACATCAAGATCCTTTTGAGCGTCGCATCCGAGGAACGCCACGCCATCGTCCGGCACCGTGCACGCCTGCTGCGCGAGATGACCGAAGACATCGCCCTCCACGTACTCGATCACAACTACGAGCAGGCCCGGGCCCTGTCCGTCCTCGAGTTCAGGTCGCCCCAGAGGCTTGAGGAACACGTCCACCTGATCCGCGAACTCGAGCGCCGCAGGATCGTGAACCGGCGACTCGAGGGTCTGCCCAATGCCGAGACACTGGCCCTGCGACGTGCCGCCCAGCGCGGGCTCACCCGTCCCGAACTTGCGATCCTCCTGGCGTATGGGAAAATCGCCCTGTCGCAGGATCTTCAGACGAGCGATATCGCCGAGGATCCCACCCTTTGCCAGGAGATCGAGCGGTACTTCCCGCCGGCCCTGCTCAAACGCTATGCCCCGTTCATGCACCGGCACCCGCTCGGACGGGGAATCATCACGACCGAGATCACGAACCGTCTCGTCAATCACATGGGCCCGACCTTCGTGATCCGCATCGGGGAAGAAACCGGCGCCTCGACCGCGAACATCGTCCGGGCCTTCAGCATCGCCTATGCCGTGACCCACGCGAGCGCCCTGGGCCGGGAACTGCGCGCACTCCCGGCAAAAGCCCCTCCCTCCCTCACACTCCTGCCGCTCATCCTGAGCGGAAGCCTGATCCGCCATCTGACCCGCTGGCTCATCCACCACGACCGGCACCAACTCGAGGTGGGCGGGCGCATCGACTATTTCGACTCGGGCGTCCAGTCCTACGAGGACGGGCTGGCCGGCATGCTGCCCGAACCCATCCAGAAAACCTACTACGATCGGAGCAACGACCTCATCGCCGAAGGCGCCCCCCCTCAGCTCGCGTCCCGGATCGCGGCGATCCCCTTCCTCTATCCGGTCTTCGATCTTGTCGAGGTGGCCCAGACCCTGAACGAACCCCTGGCGCGCGTGGCCGGGTTTCACTTTGGTCTCGGCGTCGCTCTCGAACTCGACTGGCTCCATGGCGCGATCGAAACACTCGCCGTAAACGGTTCCTGGCAGGCGATCGCCCGCATCAGCCTGCGCGAGGAGCTCTACCGGCAGCAACGCCGTCTCATCGTGAAACTCATACGCCTGGCCGGCGTGGAGGATTTCATGCAGGCTTTCGCAGCCTGGTCTGCAGCTGAAAGCGAGGCACTGACCCACTTCGAGAAGCTGAGACAGGAGATGCGCAGCAATCCGAACCCGGACTACGCCATGCTCTCGATCGCCGTCCAAGAACTCCGGAAGCTTGAAGTCCCCGACGCGTAGCGCCCCTCAGACCCCCCCGTTGCGGCGATGGCGCAGTGCAGGCAGATGTTCCCGCACGAACTGCAGTCGTGCCGCATCATAGTCGGCCACGAGGATACCCGGACCGTCTGGGAGCCTTTCGGCGACGATTGCGCCCCACGGGTCGATGATGCGGCTTCGGCCATAGGTCCGGCGGCCGTTTTCGTGATGCCCGCCCTGTGCGGCAGCGAGCACATAGCACTGGTTTTCGATCGCCCGGGCCCGGAGCAGGGGATCCCAGTGATCGGCTCCGGTCGGTACCGTGAAGGCGGAGGGAACCGTGAGGACGGTCGCGCCACGATCGACCAGCAGGCGGTAGAGCTCGGGGAAGCGGAGATCATAACAGACGGATAACCCGACCCTGAGCCCAGCCACATCGACCACCTGAGGATCCTCCCCGGGCTCGATGCCGTGCGACTCCCGGTAGCATTCGTCCGGTCCGAGATCGACGTCAAAAAGATGCATCTTGTCGTAGCGGCCGATCCTCCGGCCGTCTGCGCCGTAAACCAGGGAGGCGGCCCGCACCCGTCCGCCCCGGCGCGGATCGGAATCGTCCCGGCGATGAGCGCGAGGCGGTAGCCTCCCGCCGTGCGGGCCAGAAAATCCTGGATCGGACCCGTTCCGAAGACTTCCGCCTGCTCCGCCCGGTCCTCATCCGTCCGCGCCATGAGCGCGAAGTTCTCGGGCAGGAGGGCGAGTGCGGCACCTTCACGGCTCGCTTCCAGAAGGAGCGCTTCCGCCTGGGTGAGGTTCGCGGCAACCGCCTCTCCGCTCGTCATCTGGATCACGGCCATCCGGACGGTCATGGGCGCACGCACTCGATCCAGAGGATGTTCCGGTGCAGGGCAAGATGGGGGCGCAGGACCAAGTGCCTGCGCGGGATCCCCAACGCGACGAGCCAGTTGGCCAGTTCCGATGCCCAGACCCGGCCGGCTGATCCCACCGGATAAAGGAGGACCAGCCGGTCCTCGGGGTGTCCCAGCCAGGCCCGTACGGCCCGGTCGAGACCCGGCTCGCGGATCACGTGCCGGGCCGTCAGGACGCCGGTCCACGCGCTCCGCTCGAGCGGGAACCGTGTGACGCCTGCGCATGCACCCGGAGCTCCAGCCGATAGTGCGAGCGCACCAGCGATGGCGTATCCCAGGACGCTGGACCGGATGCTCATGGGTGGGGCTTCACGAATCCGAGCGCGCGGGCCCGATCGTCTGCGATGCGTTTCACGACAGGATGGCTCCAGGGTCCGGTGATGTGATAGTAGGCTTCGGTCATGTTTTCGATGAGACCCTGGAAGATGCGTGAGAGGGCGAGCATGATCCCGCCGCCCACCGGTCCGCCGAAGATCATGCCGGCAATCGGCAAGGTGGAACCCACGTGCGGGACCACCAAGGCCACCTGATCATAGCTCCGCTTCGCAAGGTTCGCCTGCCCCGTCATCCAGAGCGCGATCGAGGAGCCGAAGAGCTCGACATTGTGGGTCGTGGCGACCCCCCTTCTGACCCGGAACTGGCCGGTCAGCCGGTCATAGGCGAGCCCCCGGGAAAAGACGTCGCTGAAATCGAGTCCGAGCCGCCGCGGGAGCGCATTCAGGCTGAACAGCGCAATGAAGCGTCCCGCGCCGCCGGGTTTCATGGCCAGGACGCGACCGTTTTTGAAACTGAAGCGGATCCGCCCCCCGAGGGTCGCCGGCTCAGGGTGCCAGGGCAGGCCGTGCCAGTGGAACGCGATGGTCACAACCGAGCGGCGGGCGGTCATGAGGCGGGTCAGGGCGAGATGCTGGAGTGCGTGACCGAGATGGTGACTCGTGATTTTGAGCGAGAGGGTGACTTGCGAGTGACCGGACACCTGCGACCACCGTCCCGTCCCTGCGAGGTCGAGATCAGGGGAGACAATCGAGAGGGCGGGCACGATGAGCGTGTGGGGCCCCCCGTGGCGCAGGGCAATGGTCACCCGGCCAAGCTGCATCCGGCCATAATCGGTTTGGGCGCTCGTGAGATTGAGCGCCGGAATCCGTCCCGGATCCGGCGGGGGCGATTTCGGGCGGAGGAGATGGGTGATGGGATCGATCCGGATCCGCGCAAAGTCAAGCGTGAGGGGACTCCTCTGCGCAGGATCCGGGAGGGTTCCGCTTCCCGCAAGATCCGGCCCGGTCAAGGAAAACAGTGTGGCGTCGGGAGTCGAGTGCGCCTGCACGGTGACATCGGGCAGGTTCTGGCCCCAACCGGTGAGATGATTCACAGTGAGCGCAGTGATCCGCCACGGCATCTTCCCGGCCGCCACCCCGCCTCCGCCGAGTGCCCACCAGCCCGCAAGGTCGAGCGTCTTGATCCTGCCGCTCACCACCAGGCCACGGGCGGGCGGAGGATGCATCGGACCTGGGCCAAAGACGATCCCAAGGCCTGAAAGCCCGGGTTGTCCGCGCCGGGTGCGGCCGGCCATCCGGATGCGGACGATTTTTCCATAACGGCCGCGTGCGGTCCAGGTCTCCCGGGCGGGATCGAATCGTGCGTGCCAATCGACTCCAGTCGGTGTCGCGGAAGCCTTGCCAAGGGGCGTGGGCAGAACCAGCGTTGTGCCCACGAGGTCCGAACGCAGGGCGAAATGGATCGGTGCCGCAAGGTGCGAGGGGGTGTACCGGAGCACCCCGCGCCAGATCGAGATGCCCTGGATGCGCCCGGCAAGCGGCCTCGTGAGGATGTGCCCGAGAAGTTTCGGAGCGAGTGCCCCCACGAACTGGACATGTGTTTTGAGCGCTTCGGTCCAGGCATTGATGGTGATCCGGTGGCCCGCAAGCTGCCCGGTCAGCAAAGGCGCCCGGAGGGCGAGATTATTGAAAGCGACCGTGCCGTGGAGATCCGAGATCGCAGGCAGGCGGGCCAGCCGGGCGCGGATTCCGAAGAGTCTCGCCACACCTTCGATCCGGAGCCGGGCCGGCGCCTTGACCGGGAGCGTGAGGGCCAGCCGGGCTGCAAGCGGTCCCGTGATGGCGAGTTTCGTAAACAGTCCGGACCAGCGCCGCGCAAGCGGAGTCGAATCGAGATAACCGAGCAGTTCTGCGCCTGACCCTCGGAACCGGCCGTGGATCGCGAGCACGCCTTTTCCGAGATCGGGAATGACAAGTGTGTCGCCGGCGAGCGAGATCCCTGCCTGTGTTCCGGCCAGCACCCGGATGGCGAGGCCCGCGTCCAGAAACTCCCCCGTTGCCTTCTGGATCACGAGATCCGGCCAGCCGGGTGCAATGTGCATCTCGCCCGGCCTCAGCGTGAAGCGGACCCGGAAGCGCCCGCCTCCCCGGGTAAACGGAAAACGGGCCGGGGAACCCTGGAAGACGAAATCGGCCTCGGGGATCACTCCCGATACGAAGGCGTGTCTCAACCAGTGGACGAGTTTCGGTTTGAAAACCCCGAAAGGAAGATCATGGGCGGCTTCGCGCACCTTGATGTTCCGCCCCGTTGCGCTCAGTGAGAGTATGGGGGCGCTTCCTGCATGCTTGCGGACGAGGGTGAACGCACCGAGTGCGAGGCGGAGTCCCTTCACGGCGATCCGGCTCGCGGTGCCCGAAAGCGCGAAACCCCCTCCCGACGCGTGCTCGCGGAAGATCGATCCGCCGAAATGGAAATGGATCGGATGGTCGAAGATCCAGGGTGCGGTGAAAACGGACTGCGACTTCTGGAACGTGAGGATACCCCTGCCGGCCTCATAGGTCAAGCGGCCGTCCAGACCCTGGAGACCCGGTAGGGGACGGTCGGGGTGCCAGCCCAGGGACTCAAAACGGCCCACGGCCGCAACCATCCGGATCCCCCGTGATCCGGTGGCGAACGTGAGATCCAGCCCCTGAAGCGTGCCTTGGGGATCGAGATGACCCGTGAGATGGGCCAGGGATCGCACAGACGGGATCAACCGACCCCACTTCCAGAGGGGTTCGAGACCCCGTAGCACGAGATGGTTCGCGGCGATCCGGATTCCGGTCGGAGCGCGGAGCGGACCGGACCAGCCGAGAGTGAAGGTCTCCCTGATCGTGGGCTGGCCGGGTTGTGCAAAGGCGAGAGGCAGAAACTCCACGGAGTGATGCATCAGGTCGAAGATGAAATGCGCCGCGATGCGGGAATAACCCGTAACCGGTGCTGCGGGGGTGGGCTTGGCGAAGAGGTTTTGGATCGAGATCCTCCCGCGTACCTGCTCCAGCCTGAACCCGACACCCGAAAAGCGGGCCAGAAGGCGCGCCCGGGTCCCGGGATTCACCGGGAACGATGCGGGCAACAGTCGAAGCGCCGCCACGTGCACCGGGGTCAGGGCAAGCCGGGCCTGCCACCGCCATTGCTCGGGCATCCGGCGTGTGCCCCGGGCCTGGGCCGTGAGCGTCAATCCGCCCGGGATCCCCGGGTGGACGCGGGCCATCATCCGCAGGTGGTAGCGGTCGTCGTCGGCACGGAGGGACAATCTTGCGAGCGTGACGGTCACCGGTCCACCTCCGCTGTGGGACCGGTTGAGGGTCAGAACCACATTCCTGAGTTCGAAGTGAAGATCGTCCACGAGTATCGCAAGAAGCGCGCCCGGCGTCCGGGTCGCATGCGTGCGATGCATCCAGCCGGGCAGCATCAGGCGGCCCTTGGCATTTTCCGAAAATGCGAGATGCACTCCGCGGATCACCACTCCACTTGGAAGGATCCGGAGATGCTCGAGCAGGGTGGGAAGGGAAAGACGCACGTCCACCGTCTGGGCATGTGCGAGCACACGCTTTTGATCCAGCGACTCGAGGGCGACTGAATGGAACACGAGTTCGGGACCGAATCCGTGCCAGCGGGCCGAGAGTGTTCCGATCTTCATGGGGAAGCCGACCTGATGCGAGGCCCAGCGTTCGACTGTGCTCCGGTAACCTGGAACGGTCTTAGTCGCGAGCCGGAAGAGTCCCATGCCGGCCGCAAGCAGCAGGATGAGGGCGGCGGCGAGCCCGAAGAGTGCCCGCAGCACCCTTCGACTGGGACGGTCACTCACGCGTGGCATGGCAGCATTCCGGGCGGGCACGCCGCTCTGGCATCGGATCCAGCCGGGTGCGGATCGCACCCCATATGCTCAAGGCAGTACCCATTGTTCCCAACATCGAGTGGCCATTACCTTCAGAACGGCCCAGCCAGCGTGATCGTCACAGGACTAAGATGATTGTCGCACAGGAGACGGGGTACGCGCCGATGGCGCAGTCTCAAGCGCGATGAGACGGATGGTGATGGGGCAGGATCCAGACCGGATAGAGCTGCTCGATCCAGATGAGCCGCGCAAAGGCATGGGGAAAAGTGAGCGGAGCAAGCGACCCGATCCAGGTACCGTCGTTCGGCCCACGCCCCGTTTGGTTCCGCCCAGAGGGCGGCCATGAGGCACAGGGCGGTGCCGGCCGTCGTGAACACCCCGCGCTTTGCTTGGCGAGCCTTGCGCCCACGCAAATCGTGCCGAAACTGGCCGATGAAGGGAAGTATCCCACTTCGGAATCGACCGTCTGCCGCACCCTGCGGGAGGCCGGGGAACTTGCCGCACCGGGGACGCTCGAAAGCCCCTTCGACCCGCCCAATCCCGCGCCACGGCGCGAGGGGCCCGAATGCACTGGGGTCCTGAGACATCTCATACCTGCCGGGACCCTTCCAGGGCACGTTCTCTTTTCTGTATCTCGTGCTCGATGTCTATTCCCGCAAGATCGTCGCCCACGAGGGGCTACTTACTGCTTGATTAAGTATAGACAAACATAGCCGTGTATGG
>AUZY01002658.1_pt1 | contig 33076 bp, 31 predicted proteins | sample 49821 | NCBI WGS metagenome assembly AUZY01 (sample SAMN02954279, study PRJNA193664) | mine drainage metagenome | biome: terrestrial; feature: abandoned Hg mine; material: sediment; isolation source: lowermost (B1B) sediment-attached strata from acid streamer/mats thriving at... | place: Spain ...
CAGGTGTTGCACGAGAGACTTGAGACCGTCGGGCATAATCCCGATCCGTACCTAATTCGTGTTATCGCAATGTTGCGATAACACAAAGAAGAAGGAGCTGATCGGGAACTACGAAAACAAGGGTCGGCAGTGGCTACCGGCGAAGCACTCGATCAGGGTTCAAGGCCACGACTTCCCCGGTCCGAACGTGCCAGGCGCCTATCCGTACGGCATTTACGACATCGGGCGCAACGCCGGCTTCGTCAACGTAGGTACCGATCATGATACCGGGGCCTTCGCCGTGGCGTTCGTTCGCGGCTGGTGGCGAGCGGAGGGAAAGCGAATATATGCGAAGGCCGATAGGATGTTGATCACGGCGGACGGCGGCGGTAGCAGCGGATGGCGCCTGAGGCTTTGGAAGGTGGAGCTGCAGAAGTTCGCCGACGAGACGGGCTTGCGTATATCGGTGTGTCATTTTCCACCCGGCACCATCAAATGGAACCAGATCGAGCATCGGCTGTTTTCCTTCATCTCCTCGAACAGGCGCGGTGAGCCGCTGCGCGACTATGAGACCATAGTCAATCTGATCGCGAAGACCACTACAGCGAAGGGGTTGACGGTCAAGTGCCGGTTGGATCGTAGGAAGTATCCGATGGGTCGCAAGGTCAGCAACGAAGAGATGAAACGCCTGAACTTGAAGCCGGGTAGCTTTCATGGCGAGTGGAACTATGTCATCAGTCCGCGAGCCAAATAGATGGAGCGGTTATTTATTAACAGTTCCTAAGCAAGCCGTATTGCATTTGAGGGCTGCCGGATTCCCGGAAGCGGGACGGCTGAAAGTCCGCCGCCCCGATCTTCGACTGGAAACAGGATGCTTCACGCTGGACCCGAATGTCAGAATGCCGCATTCAGCGTGACGTAGACCATCCGTGGAGCACCGGGCTCTCCCAGCAACTCCCCTGCTTGGCCGTAGTATCCGCCGCTACTGATATATTCGTAGGCGTTATATTGCTTGTTCAGCAAGTTGTAGACGCCGACGCTGAGGGAGATCTGATGCAAGCCCGGGATGATCATATTCTGGTGATCGAAACTGACTTTCATTGAAGCATTCCAGATGCCGAACGCGGGCAACTTCTGGGTGGTCGGGGCATTAGTGTTGTTGTTGTAGATGTCCTGGGCACCGGTGTACTGCCACCACAGACGTGGCGCGTACACGATACCGTGCGTGTAGAACTGGTAGTACACCCCGACATTCGCGGTTTGTGACGGCACATTGGACACGGGCAGGCCCGAGTACGAGCCTCCGCTCGGGGTTGTGTAGTTTTGATACGTGGCTCGCTCAAAGCTGATATTTGAGAAAACATGGAGGGCGGCCATCGGATTGTCGTCGAAATACAGGTTGACGCCATTGAAATTCGAAGACCCCGAAGCAAAGAGACTGTACAGGTGACTGACAACCGGGATGGGAATAATCTCATTTGTGTCATTCAGCCGGTAGTAGTTGACGCCAAAAGACGCGTCATTCAGCAGTCCGTAATGGGGGACAAACGCCTTGAGGCCCACCTGGTACTGCGTGGACTTTTGCGGCTGAAGGGACGAGGCCAGTAAGTGTGCATAAGTTCCCGTTGCCCCAGCGGGCGCCTTGTAGGCGGTCGAGTAGTTGGCGTACAAGGCGACGTATTTGAACACCTTCCAATTGATCCCGATCGAAGGCTCCACTTCCCGGTACGTTGTTGAAGAGTTCGGCTGGTTATGGCCTCCGGTTCCATCCCCGTTCGTGCCAATCAGGTCTGCTACGTTAACAGGAAACCGGGTCGAGGCATTGTTGACAAAATTGGTTTGAAAGCTCACGAACCGGATCCCCGGAGTGATCCGCAGCGACCGGATAGGCTGGATATCATCTTGAATGAAGGCCGCCAGATCGGTCATGTAGAGATAGGAATCGTGGTAGTGGCTGGGCAGGCTCGGGCTGTAGTTGACGGGCTGCCCGTCGACGATCGCGTTCTGGCCCGCGTTCGGGCCGTAGGCATATTGCGCGGGCAGGCTGGGATTATAGAACTCCAGAAGGGAATCGTACTTGTTGTTGAGGTAATACGCGCCAACCGAGAGATCATTGAACGGCAGACGGATGTCGTAGTACAGCTTGTCGCCGTAGGTCGAACTCGTGGTGTAGTAGTACTGATCCAGCACATTGGCTTCGAAACCGATGTTGTCGTAATGGAGATGCTGACGGTGCCCATACCGGTACCAGATCAGGTTGTGCAACGTCACGTTCCGGGAAACGTGGTTGACGTAATTGGAATACAGAAGACTGGTATAGACGATCGATTGCTTCGAATAGAGCGAGTCGGGCAGCGTGGTGTAGAACCCGGTGGTCTGCTGGCTGTACAGTGGGCCCGGGTTGGGGGCTCCGGTGATGGGGTTGGCTCCGTTAATCGTGACAGCGGCATTCGGCGCGACCGGGATCGGAACCGGCCGGTAAGACTGTGCACTCGCGGTGTACGCTCCGAAGCTGATGTGCCCACCCCGGAACCGATCGACAAACTTGGCGTAGTACGCATAGTTGCTGGACGGGTTGTCGAAGCCATATCCATGCAGGTAGTTGCTGCTGCTCTGGGTCACGCCGCCCGCCAAAACACCGGACCAGCCGTCGCCCATGTCGCCGGTGCGCAGGCTGAAATCCTCGCCGTGGGTGCCGTAGCTGCCGAAAAACCCGCCCACCGTCCCGCCCGCCTTTGCGGTCGGTTGCAGGGGTATGAAATTGATGGCACCGCCGATGTTATCGTACCAGCGGTTCACGGCGTACCCGGGTCCGTAGGTCACGGATATGCCTTTGATCAGGGATAGCTGCGGAATTTCAGACGCCTGCCACACTTCATAAGAGGGATCCACCATGGGAACCCCGTCGAAGGTGACCATCACCGTTCCATCATTGGCGTTACCGGCAATATTCCCCCAGCCGGTTTTCATGCCGTTGATGCTGATGGCCGCTCTCGGAGCGCCGGTCTGGCCTTCGGTCATGACATTCACGCCGGGAGCCACCGCCAGAGCCTGAGCGGCCCCGCCCGCCGGACCTGCAACCGCCATCTGTTTTTTATTGATGACCTTCACGGATTGGGTCGATTCAAAGACATGCTTCTTGGACGGCAAGGCGGTCAGGGTATTGAGCGGCTTCGCAGCTACGGCGACGGCGCCAATGTTGACGATCGTGCCGGAAGACGGATTCTCACCGGAGGGCGGGGTGCCTTGCGCCTGGACGGCGCCGTTGACACACATCAAGAGCACCAGCATCACCAGCGGGATGATGCCCTTTCCCGTGCCTGCCGGATATTCAGGGCGTGTGGGAGTTGCAAGAATTCGGTACCGGTTCTTTTTCGGGCACAGTTTACACATGATGTTCCTCCCGGAAGGGTGGTGGTGGGTAGGGGATGACGGGGCGGGCTGCATCTCCAGCCCCGGGGTTCAGGTCTCGTGCATGTTGAGGTGGACCCAAAGAGCAAAGGTTGTATCCACCCGAACCATCCTTGGGATGAAAGGCGGGAAATCCGTCTGGCGGAACGCCTGGAGCGCGGCCCGGTCCACGGTCCCGGACCCGCTGGAGCGGGCGATCCGAGCCCAAAGCAGCTGGCCGTCCGGTTTGAGTCGAAACTCAACCAGGGCCTCGTCGCGACCGCTGAGTCCCATTCGTCGCGCAATGGGCGGAAGCGGCACCAGCACAGGCAAAACCGGGGCCAGCGCAAGCCCGCTTGGGTTGGGGATCGGGAGCTTCGAAGTCCGGACGAGCGGACGGGGAGGCTTGAGAGGCACTGCCAGGGTCACGGCCGTGACGGGATTTTTAGTGGCATACTGGGCCGGATGGCCAGCCATGACCCAGGCGAAGAGCCCGGCCAGCAATGCGAGTTCGAGGGACACGGCCAGACCCGTGGAACGCCAGAAAGACGGTTTAAGCTGATCTTTGCCAAACCAGGCGGCCGCCGGCAAAATCCCGTCGCCTGTCCGGCAAACCGCGACAGACCCGGCTTCGGCTCGGAATAGGAGAATCCCCTCCCGGACCGGATGTAGCGCTTCGGAACGGACGACAGCACTCACAGCAGCACCTCTCACGCAGCTCTTCCGAGGATCTAATCTGCATCATAGAAGTCGAGTGTGTCGTTTTTGTGCAGAACTCGTAGCAGCGACGCGACAGATTTGTTACCCTCATTGCAGGTGTCATCGGTTCAGGAAGCGGTCACTGACCGTTCCCCGGTCGGACGGAGGGCACAACCCCGACCGGTCTCGACGGCAAAGGCACACATCAGGCGGGCGGGCCGAAAGGCAGCTCTTTCGGAGAACGGTATGCGAAGCTTCCAAGGATCCGGGAAGCGTCCGATCATCCGGAATGAACATGGACCGCGACACCCGACGGTCACGCAATCCGAAAGGCCGGCCGCGACGTGCCGGGCGTCGCCATCACCGGGTGCCCGGGTGAATCCGGTTTCTGCAGTGGGGTCCCCTTGAGACTCTGTCCGGCACCTGCCAAGATAGTAGTCGCCCGCACTTTCACGTGGACTCGGCCAGCAGGAGTGCATCGCTCCCGCTCTTCGGCCGGTAGACACGTCAAGTGGAGGGAAAAACCTTTGCCCTGCTGAATATGAGTGCGTTGTAACTGACCCGAAAGCGCCACGCAAGCCCCTGTAATAGATCCTGGAGGTGAGCGGCGCAGGATGGGTTGAAACGGAACCTTTATATCGGTCGTATGTCGAGAGACGTGCGGGACCCCGCATCCGCCTGCTCGGGCCGATACGCTCGGGGATCGCTCTTGGAGCCGGCGGTGTCCGGTTGGATGCGATCCGCAACCGGCAGTCCTTCTGGACGGCCCGCTTGGGCGAACGTGTCAGAGACGGAGCGGATCTTGCTCGAAGGGGTAGAGCTTTGCTGGAGAGCGGTCCTGGATGTTGTCGCCCTGCCGGACCGGTGGCCAATGGCGAGAGCCGGGAAGATCATGATCACCCACACCCGAACCCCCGGGCTTTGGCCGTGGGGAGGTTCAGTTCGTCCTTGGGGATGTAGAGCTCGGTGTCACCCAGGTCGCAGATGCGCGGTGCGAGGCGGAGTCCAGCATGTGCATCAAGGCGAAGACATGGCCGGTGAAGCCCGGCGTGTCAGGAAGATGGCGCTCGGCATCTACCAGGTCTCCGCCACGACCAGTCCTACCATGTTCACCCCGGGATTCGTGGAGCCGAGATTAGCGTTAGACGTATGCTGGAAGCGCAATCCGGTTCGCCAGTGGTAGAAGCGCCAGCCCAGTGTGAACGATGTCGTAAAAAAAAATGACCCCCCAAGCCTTCGCTGGTCACGAAATTCGGAACCGCCGATTAACGTGGGGCTCGACGCGAATGTGACATACCAGCCATGCGCGCCTGGAGCGGAACAGGTCAGCGTCGGACCGATGCTGATGAATGGGTGGTTAACGCCTCCTCCATTGATGAAAAGTCCGCTGGAAATCCCAATCCCGTAGGAAAGGCGAACGGATTGAAACGGCTGCCATTGGACATGGAGCGGGACACGTGCCATTGCCGCCACCTGTTCCAAGCCGCCCACAAAGTTGACCGCACGCATAAACCGTATGCCGATCAATGCCCGCTGGTAACCGAGCGCGGACGCGGTTGGGATGATGATGGAGATCAAAAGGGCGCAGCATCTCAGACTCACCCAGCACACTGGCCGGCTCTTCATGCCTGACCGAGCGAACACCGGATCCAGGGCAACGAGTTTAGTCATGAGTCTTTTCACTCAAGCGACAGGGTTGGTCAGCCAGCGTAAAGGCCTCGCGGAAAGAGGGTCTGCTTTCTTGCGGGTCGGCTGGCGTTTCCACGCACCCGCTCCGGTGCCATCTTTCCGGTATGATCCAGCGCACGGGCGATCCGGCGGTACAGACGTCCCACTGCATGCTTGTGTTGGACTGTGGCGGTGATCTGAAGTTCACGCGCGGCTGACGCTGTGCGACGCATTCAGTCAAATGGGAAGGCCACGGACATTGCCGGGCCGTGGCGCTCGTGATCCACGCGCTGGCGCAGGTCGAATCCGATCGTCCCGCGGTGGCATGGCAGAGTTTGGACTATGGCGCCCGCACGCGCCGGAAGGGAATCCTGCTCATGCCGGGTGCCGTCCGAAGTCGGCGTGCGGGACGGATTTATCCAGCCGGAACCTCCCGCCGGATCAACCGATGTTCGAGGTGCCGCTCCAATACCGGCATGACCTCGCCCAGGTCCGAAGGACCACCGAGATCCGTGAGGCGGGTCATCTCGAGCCCCCGATAGCCGCAGGGGTTGATGCCGCGGAACGGTTCGAGATCCACCGAAATGTTGAGGGCCAGCCCATGGTAGCTGCCCCCGCGCCGGATTCTGAGCCCGATCGATGCAATTTTGCGCGACTCCACATATACACCCGGAGCATCCGGGCGCGCGTGACCCGCGATCCCGAACTCGGCCAGACAATCCAGGGTTGCACGCTCGAGCATCCGGACCAGCCCGAGCGGCCCGAGCCCCAACCGCCTCATATCCAGGAGGGGATAGACGACGAGCTGTCCCGGTCCGTGATAGGTGATCTGACCGCCGCGATCGACCTGGATCACGGGGATGGCCCCCGGGTCGAGCACATGCTCACGCCGCCCGTTGAGTCCCTGGGTATAGACCGGCGGGTGCTCGAGAAACCAGATCTCATCGACCGTATCCGGCGTGCGGTCGTCCGTGAATGCCATCATCCGCTGCCAGGTCTCGACATAATCGACGAGACCCAGATGGCGCACAAGATAGCGGGCGGGAGTGACGGGGTCTTGATCCATGGAATCTCGGATGATGGGGGGCAGCGGCCCGGGCGGGCGGCACATCCGTCCGGCACAACCCGTGAATCAGGGTTTGAGACTGCAATTGTAAGGCGGAAACCCGTGCGGGGATCCAGCCGCCCTGGCCCACTCCGCGCACGCGTGCCAGCCGGGACTCATTGGCCGGAACGGATGATCCGGGCCAACCCCTGGACCAGGCGCTCGGCATCCTGGAAGCCATTGTAGAGCGGGTGGAATGCCACCCGGAGAATATGGGGTTCACGCCAGTCCGCGATGACCCCGCAGGCGGCGAGCGCGCGAATCAGGGGTTCGCCCCGGGGCCTATTTGGGCCGATCATGAAAGACAGCTGGGCGCCGTGCGCACCCGGGTCAAGCGGGGTGATGCAGGAAAGACCCGGGAGTTCGAGATCCATAAGCCGGCTGAGCGTATAGTCAATCAGCGACTCGCGCTTTTCCACAAGTTGCGCAAATGGATACCGGTCAAAGAGCGGAAGTGCGGCGTGGAGCGGGGTCGTCGACAGAACCGGTACATTGCTGACCGCGAAGCCCAATGCCCCTTCCTCCGGCCTGAAATCCGGACCCATCAGGAAACGGGTTGTCTCCTCGTGCCCCCACCAGCCCTCAAGCGCGGGATGCGGGGCCTCCTTCGGCGAGGGAGACCGCACGAACAGACCACCCACCGCACCCGGTCCACCGTTCAGATACTTGTAAGAGCACCAAACCGCAAAATCGATCTCATCGCGATCGAGATCCAGCGCGACATTGCCGATCGCGTGTGCCAGGTCGGCCCCGCAGAGCGCACCGCACTCGTGCGTGGCACGCGCGAGTCGACCGAGCGGCTGGAGATGGCCGCTCAGGTAGTTGACCCCACCCACCCAGACCAAAGCCAGGGTATCGCCCGCCCGGTGGATGGCCTCCACGAAGGCGTCCGGTTCAACGATCCACTCGCCCGGACGGGGCCCGATCACGATGAGATCGGCTGAAGGATCTCCGCCCCGCCAGGCAATCTGGGAAGAGACGGCCATCCGGTCGGATGGGAAGACGGGTGCATCGATCAGGATTTTCCGGCGCCGGCCCTGGGGTTGGTAAAAACGTGCGAGCAGCATGTGCAGATTCACGGTGAGCGAGTTCATGATCGCCACTTCGTCGGCCCGTGCGCCCACGAGTCTGGCAAGCGTCGGCCTGAGATCATGGGCATAGCGCATCCAGGGAAGAGGAGACTTGCCGTATCCCCCAATCCCCATCCGGCCCCACGCCCCGAGCTCCTCCTCGATCCGTGCACGCGTCGAGCGGACAAGCGGTCCGAGCGAATGACCACAGAGATAGGATAGGGTCATCCCATCAGGATCCGAGGGGAGTTCAAACCGGGCCCGCAGTGGCATGAGGGGATCGTTCCGATCGCGTTCGAGAGCATCTGGATTCATGGATAGTCTCCGATCGGATCCGGACGGATCGGTTGGGTGGCCCGGATCACCTGATGTGGCCACACTAAAATCCCCTCAAACCGCAACGGGAGCCCGGAGCGCCGGATGGTGACGATAGTTCTCGAGCACGAAGTCTTCATACCGGTATTGGTCGAAGCGCTCCGCGTGCCTTGCGATCCTGAGGCGCGGGGGAGGATAGGGTTCGCGCGCAAGCTGGATCCGGGCCACGTCGAGATGCGTCTGGTAAAGGTGGCAATCCCCGCCGATCCAGATGAGCTCGCCAACCGAATAACCTGCCTGATCGGCCAGCAGGTGAGTGAGCAGGGCATACGATGCGATATTGAATGGCAATCCCAGAAAGACGTCCGCACTCCGCTGGTACACCTGGCACGACAGCCGGCCCGCACTGACATAGAGCTGGAAGAAGATGTGACAGGGAGCGAGCGCCATGTCCGGGAGATCGGAGACGTTCCATGCGGAGACGACGTGGCGCCTCGAATCCGGATCCTCGCGGAGACCCTTGAGGAGCACCGCGATCTGGTCGATGCCCCCCTGGCCGCCGGAAGTGGGCCAGTGGCGCCACTGGTAGCCGTAGATCGGGCCGAGTTCACCCGCCGGATCAGCCCATTCATCCCAGATCGTGACGCCCCGTTCCTGGAGTGAGCGGACATTTGTTTCCCCGCGCAGGAACCACAAGAGCTCCTCCACGACGGATTTCATGTGGAGCCGCTTGGTCGTGACGGCCGGAAAACCCGCTCCGAGATCAAAGCGCAGCTCGCGTCCGAAAACGGACCGGGTGCCCACTCCGGTCCGGTCCGGCTTGAGGGCGCCGTTTTCGAGCACGTCCCGGAGAAGATCAAGATAGTTCTGCATGAACGGGGTGAGGAATCCGGTTACACTCCCGACGGTTCCATCGGTTCGTGGTGATAGGCCAGATAGAGCAGCAGCAGGCCCGCAGCGATCATCGGAATCGACAGGACCTGCCCCATCGTGAGCCAGCCAAAGGCGAGATATCCGAGCTGTGGATCCGGCAGTCTCACGAACTCGACGCTGGTCCGGAAAACGCCATAGAGCAGTGCAAAAAGACCCGATACCGCCATGCGCGGCCGGGCCCTGGCTGAAAACCAGAACAGCACCACGAAGAGCACGATACCCTCGAGTACGAGCTCATAGAGCTGGGAGGGGACATGGGGCGCGCTCCAGCCGGGCCCGACATAGCCGCAATAGAAGAAAAAACGCGGATTGGAACAAGGCAGGCGCATCGCCCAGGGCAGGTGACTGACCTGGCCCCAGAGTTCACCATTGATAAAGTTGCCGGCACGGCCAGCCAGAAGACCGAGCGGCACAACCGGGGCAATGAAATCAGTGAGATCGAAGACGTTGCGTCCGGTTCGGTGACCGTAGATCATCATGGCCGCAATCACTCCGAGCATGCCGCCATGAAACGACATGCCACCGTCCCAGACTTCGAAGATACGAATCGGGTCGGCCAGATAATACGGCAGGTTGTAGAGCAGAACGTAGCCGATGCGGCCTCCTACGATGACCCCGAGTGCAGCATAAAAAACCAGGTCCAGAAGCTGGTCGTTCGTCCAGCCCGACACGCGGCCATGGATCCTTCGATGCAGCAGCCAGAAGGCGGCTGCGATCCCGAAAAGATACATGAGGCCGTACCAGTGAATGGCCAGCGGCCCGATCACGAGTGCCACCGGGTTGATGGTCGGATAATTGAGCATTCATCTCTCCTCGATCAGGCCGTAGATCACCTTGAGATAACCGGTTTCAGGCATGGATGGATGGATGGGATGATCCGGCCCCTGTCCGCCCGTGCCCACTATTCTGGCCTCTCTGCCGGCACGCCGCACGCCGCGCGCGAAGGCCTGGCGAAAATCGTCTCCTCCGAGATGGCTCGAACAGCTTGCGATGACGAGAAATCCCGGGTTGTCGAGCAGGCGGGCAGCCAGTCCCACCAGCCGTTCGTAAGCCAAAAGCCCCTTTTGGAAATCCTTCTTGCGCTTGATGAAAGCCGGCGGATCGAGCACGATCACTCCGAAGCGTTCTCCGGAACGGGCCAGCATCCGCAGGGCGTCGAAGGCATCCGCCGCAATTGTCCGGGGCAGGCTCACCTGATTCCGCTCCGCGTTTTCAGTCGTGAGGGCAAGGGCCTCTTCCGACTGATCGACCGCTACGGCCTCACGCGCCCCCCGTGCCAGTGCTGTGACAGAGAAGCCCCCCGTATAGGAAAAAACGTCCAGGAGACGCTGGCCCGCGGAAAATTGGGCCACCCGTGCCCGGTGCTCCCGCTGGTCGAAAAACCATCCCGTCTTCTGTCCGTGCCAGGGCGACACCTGGAAAGCGAGCCCTTCTTCTTCGACACGCACACGCTCGGGAACCGTCCCCCATACCTCCGTCTCCCGGAGATCCAGGCCCTCGAGTTTTCTCGCTTCAAAGTCGTTGCGATAGAGAATCCCCTCCGGAGCGAAGCATTCGATGAGGATGTCCTGGACCACCTCCCGCAAGCGTTCCATCCCGGCCGTGCCTACCTGCACCACAAGATGCGGTCCGTATCGGTCCACCACGAGCCCCGGCAGACGGTCACTCTCTCCGAACACCATCCGGCCATACCGGTCCAGCCCGAACCGGGCCCGGGCTGCGAGAGCCCGCCCGATACGCTGCCTGAAAAAATCCCGGTCGATCGCCGCATCCGGGTCGGGAGCAAGCAATCGCACGGCGATCAGCGAGTGGGGGTTCACATATCCCGTACCGATCGCCTGCCCGCGCGCGTCCCACACATTGACGAGTTCGCCCGGAACAAACGAGGTGAGCGGGCTTTTGGCCACATCGATCTCGTTGCTGAACACCCAGAGATGACCCTGACGCAGGCGTCCCTCCTCCCCACGTGCAAGAAAAACCGGAGCCCGGTTCATGCCCGGGTCGCAGCTGAACTGGACCTGCCGATCATGCAGGCAGTTCCCGGGTGCGGGAGAACTCGGGCGGTGTGAGCGCGAAGGCGGAACGGTAACGGGACCAGAACTCGGCCGGCTGGAATCCGTGGTTCTGTGTTCCCGCACACTCGATCTTGAATGCGCCGAGAAGCGAGGCCACACGGCCGGTCACAGCCCAGTCGAGTCCACGCACCCACCCCCAGAGGAGCCCGGCCCGGTAGGCGTCACCGCATCCGGTGGGATCGATCTCGGCTGCGGGCACAACCGGCGGAATCTCGACCCGGTCAGTTGTGCGGGTCCAGATCCAGGAACCTTCCCGGCCACGCGTCTGGACGACCACCCCCACCTGCTCGAGGAGATTCTGGATCGTGAACCCGAAGCGCTTCCCGAGGAGCCCGGCTTCATAGTCGTTGACCGCGACCACACCCGCTCCGGTGGTGATCTCGTACACATCCTCTGCCGAGAGGATGCCAAGCGCCTGGCCGGGATCGAACAGATACGGAACCGACCGGGCGCGGAAATCACGGGCATGCGCCCGCATGCCCTCCCGGCTGTCCGGTGCCACAACCCCGATCCGGACCTGTTTCTCGAGGACCGCAGGAAACGGTGCCTGACCGGAAGCGAGCATGGCTCCTGGATGGAATGCGGTGATCTGGTTGTCATCCCGGTCGGTCATGATATAGGCTTGGGCGGTCAGGGTCTCGACCGGGTGGAGGGCTACGGTCGAAATCCCCCGCTCCTCGAGCCAGGACCGGTAGGGCCCAAAATCACGTCCCACTGCGCCCCAGGGGCATGCGGATTCTCCAAGCAGGCCAAGCGAGTAGCAGATGTTTCCCGCACAGCCGCCAAAGTCCCGGCGCAGCTCACCGACTTCAAACGCCACACTGAGCGTCTCAAGGTGCCCGGGGAGAATCTGATCAGCGAAGCGGCCACCATAGCGCATGACTGTATCGAACGCGAGCGAACCCGAGACCAGGATCATGTCCGGTCTGGGTCCGAATCGCTGCGCCACGCAAGATCGAGTTCGCGTGCGGCCCGGACATCATCCAGGCGGCGCACGGGCGTCGTCCAGGGCGCGTGACGAACCCGGTCGGGATCGCTGCGCGCCTCCTCGCGGATCCGGATCATGGCATCGACGAAGGCATCGAGGGTCTCGAGCGATTCGGTTTCCGTCGGTTCGATGAGCAGGCATTCGGGGACGAGGAGCGGGAAATAGGTGGTCGGCGCATGCATGCCGTAATCCAGAAGCCGCTTGGCAAAATCCATGGCCGTCACACCCATCTCCCGGGCCTCACGCCTGAGTGTCACGATGCATTCGTGACTCGTGCGGCGCCGGGGATAGGCGAGTTCAAAGCCGGCCTCCTCAAGACGCCTGGCCAGATAGTTGGCGTTGAGGGTTGCATACTCGCTCACCCGGCGCATGCCGGTGCGCCCGAGGAGCCTGGCATACACATAGGCACGCAGCAGCACCCCCCCGTTACCCATGAATGCCGACAGCCGTCCGATCGTCTCAGGACGGCTCTCCTCCTCCACCCACGACAAACCGCCCGTCGCGTCTTTTGCGACAAAAGGCACGGGGAGATACGGCTCGAGCGTGGGACCCACGCCGAGAGCGGCCGCACCCGGCCCGCCCCCACCGTGCGGGGTCGAAAACGTCTTGTGCAGGTTGAGATGTAGGACATCGAATTGCATGTCGCCCGGCCGCACCCGGCCCAGGATCGCGTTGAGATTGGCGCCATCGTAGTAGAGGAGGCCGCCTGCCTGGTGAACGATCTTTGCGATGTCAAGGATCCGGCGCTCAAAAACGCCGAGTGTCGACGGATTGGTCAGCATGATGCCCGCGGTCTTCGGGCCCACCGCCGCACGCAAAGCCGCCATGTCCACATCCCCTTCCCGATCGGTCGGTATTTCCCGAACCCGGAACCCCGCCATGACGGCGCTCGCCGGATTGGTTCCATGAGCCGCATCCGGTACGAGAACTTCGTTTCGGGCCTCATCGTTCCGCGCGCGGTGATAGCGTCGGATCATGTCCATGCCTGCGAACTCACCCTGGGCTCCCGCCATGGGGCTCAATACCACGGCACTCATGCCGGTCGCCGTCTGGAGCATCTCCTGAAGTTCGAACACGCAGGCGAGGAATCCCTGACGGGTCCGGGCCGGAGCGAGCGGGTGGGTGTCGAGAAAACCGGCGAGCATGGCCAGACGGTTGGCGGCACGCGGGTTGTATTTCATCGTACAGGAACCCAGGGGATAGAAATGCGTGTCGATCGAGAAGTTTTTCTGCGACAGTCGGGTATAGTGACGCACCACTTCAAGCTCGGAGACCTCCGGCAGGGGCGGCGGATGTCTGCGCAAGAGCGCCTGCGGCAGGTCGTCTATCGACTCCTCCTGCTCCGGTGCGAGTCCGGGGGCGCGCCGTCCGGGCCGTGAATGATCGAAGATCAGTGCACTCATCCGAGCGCCTCGAGTGCACGCGCGTAGTCCGGCTCCTGGGCGATTTCCGGGACGAGTTCGTGATAGACCACCCGATCCTGTTCATCCACCACGACGACTGCACGGGCCGCAAGTCCGGCCAGGGGACCGTCGATCACGAGCAGACCCCAATCCCGTGCGAAGTCGCGATCCCGCATCATGGACAGGGTGACGACATTTGCGAGTCCCTCGATCCCGCAAAAGCGCTTCTGGGCAAACGGCAGATCGGCCGAGACCATGAGGAAGACCGGCTCGGGATGCTGGCGGGCATGATCATTGAACTTTTTGGTGGATAGCGCACAAACCGGCGTGTCAATGCTCGGGAAAATATTGAAAAGTTTCTTCCGTCCGCGGAAATCCTTGAGAGAACGGAGCTCGAGATCGCTGTTCACGAGCTGGAAATCGGGAGCGAGGGCATGGATTTTCGGCAGATTCCCTCCGGTATGGATCGGTTGACCGCGCAAAGTGATGGTCGTCATCGGCATTCTCCTCAGTTGGGGTGGGGTGACATTCGCACCGGAGTGGAACCGGTGGATGTGAGCAGGCTGTCCAGCAGGGATCGGTAGCAGGCCATGTCCTCGGCACTGCGTGCCTCGGTTGCGCAGAGGAGCCATGCCTTGGAAAGCTCTGGGCTGAACCTGCCGAGATCATAGCCGCCGAGCAGGCCATGCCCGGACAGCGCTTCGAGGATGGGGCCTGTGGCCCGATCCATGACCAGCGGATACTCGTGAAAAAAGGGCGTGCCTGGAAAAAGCGGGCGGATGCCGGGCAAAGAGGTGAGCGACTCGACCAGGAGCCGGGTGCGTGCATGACAGGCGCGGGCGACCCGGGCGAGCCCGGCCGGTCCGAGGAAGGAAAGGTAAAGGGTCGCAGCCGTTACCAGGAGTCCCTGATTCGTGCAGATGTTGGACATGGCCCGCGCACGCCGGATATGCTGCTCCCGGGCCTGCAGTGTGAGCGTGAAACCGGACCGGCCATCCCGGTCGAGGGTCCGGCCGACGATCCGCCCCGGCATCTGGCGCACCAGACTTCTGCGACTCGTCAGGAATCCGAAATACGGGCCGCCCGAACTGAGCGGGACACCGAGCGGCTGGCCTTCCCCACAGACGATATCCGCCCCCTCCGTCCCCCATTTTCCCGGCGGATTCAGGATCGCGAGCGAGGTGGGATTGACGAGTGCAATCACGGTGAGACCCGTCTGGTGGGCCAGATCGGTCCAGGAATCGACCGCCTCAAGGAGTCCAAAGAAGTTGGGCTGAGCGAGTACGAGACTTCCGGCTCCCCCCCGGGCGAGGCGCTCTTCGACCCAGGATCGGTCGAGCAGGCCGGACTTCCGGTCATAGGGAATCGTCTCGATTCCAATCGACTGGGGTTCGAGCAGGGTTTCGATCACCCGCCGGTAGTCGGGATGGAGGGCTTCCGGCACCAGCACCACGGAACCGCCCCTCTTCTGGTTCTGGATGCGGCAGGCCATGAGGATGGCCTCGGCCAGCGCGCTCGCGCCGTCATAAAGCGAAGCATTGGACACTTCGAGTCCCGTAAGCCCGGTCATCATCGACTGGAACTCGTAGATCACCTGAAGCGTACCCTGGCTCGCCTCGGCCTGATAGGGCGTATAGGCGCTGTAGAACTCGCCACGGGTCACGATCTCCCATACGGCTGCCGGAATGAAGTGATCGTAGGCGCCCGCACCGAGAAAGCAGATCCCGGGAGTATCCTGCCGGGCCCGCTCGCGCATGAGGCGGGTGATGGCCTGCTCGGAAACCTGTGCGGGCACGGATTCGGGAAGCGCGTCAATCCGAAGCGCGGGCGGAATCTCGTCAAAGAGATCCTCGATCCGTGCGACCCCAAGCTTTTTGAGCATGTGATCGACGTCTTCCGGGGTATGGGGTATGAATGGCATGGAAAATCCCAGGATCAGTGTGTGTCGGCCAGCACGCGTTCGTATCCGGCCTCATCCAGTAGGCCCGTGAGATCGACGGGGTGGGCCGTCTGCACCTTGAGGAGCCAACCCTCGCCATAAGGATCGCGATTGATGATCTCGGGGGATTGGGAGAGAGCAGGGTTGCCTGCGGAGATGGTACCGGCAACCGGGGCATACACATCCGATGCCGCCTTGACGGATTCGACCACCGCGCAGACGTCACCGGCCTCGAGGCGCTTGCCCACCGGATAGATTTCCGCGTAGACGAGATCACCCAATGCCTCCTGGGCATGTTCGGTGATCCCGATCGTGATTTCATGTTCGGAATCGCGGCGCACCCACTCGTGACTCGTCGTATAGCGCAGATCTTTTGACAGTTTGTTCATCACCCAATGATCTCCAGCAGATAGGAATTCAGCCGCTCTGCGGCACGAGCACCCGTCCCCGCTTCACAAACGGGGGGGCCTGCCAGCGGAGCGGATGGAGTCGGTCGCGTATCACGACCTCAACCTCCCTCGGTCGGGGTTCCTCGACGCGTGCGAGCCCGATCGCAGCCCCGAGCGTGGGTGCATAAGTCCCACTCGTGATGACCCCGACGGAACGCTCGCCCGCTCTTAGCTCCTGATGGGAGCGGAGCACGCCCGGCCCCGAAAGGATCACGCCGGTGAGACACCGCGAGGGGCCCTCCCGGCGCTGCCGTTCCAGTGCAACACGTCCGATGAAGTTGCGGTCGGCCGGATCCCAGGCAATCGTCCAGGCAAGATTCGATTCAGGCGGCGTCGTCGACTCATCCATGTCCTGGCCGTAGAGGTTGAGGCCGGCTTCGAGACGCAGGGTATCCCGCGCGCCCAAGCCGATCGGGGCGACACCCGCCTCCACCCAGGTCGAGAACGCCTTGACGAGACGGTCTTCCGGCAGGGCGATTTCGAATCCGTCTTCACCCGTGTATCCGGTCCGGGCGACAAACCCCTCCTCGCCTTCAAGAAATGAAAACGGCTTGAGCGCACCCAGTTGAGCGGCAAAACCGGGCGTAAAGACCATCTCGAGTGCAGTCTGCGCACCCGGACCCTGGAGGGCCAGCAATCCAAGATCCGATCTCGGCTCGAGCGCAACCCTGAACGCGCCGATCTCGGAGCGCATCCAGCCGATATCGGCATCCTTGCGGGATGCGTTGAGTACGAGCCGGTAGCGGCCGGGGGCGCGGGAGTAGACGATCAGGTCATCCAGCACTCCTCCGGCGGGGTTGAGCAGGCAGCTGTATAGCGCGCGCCCCGGATGCTTCAGTCGGGCCACATCGTTGGCCAGAAGACGCCTCAGGAAATCCCCCGCATCCGGCCCCTCGATATCGACGATGCCCATGTGGGACACATCAAATATCCCGACCCGGGTGCGCACGCGATGGTGCTCGTCGATCTGGGAACCGTAGTGCAGGGGCATGAGATAGCCCGAAAAATCGATCAGTTTGGCTCCGAGACGCTGATGGAGCCCGTAAAGCGGGGTTTTTTGTGTCACAGTCTCACGCTCGGTTGACGGCCAGCCCCAAGCAGGATCGCAGGTGATCGTGAGCTACCATCATAACCGAAACCGCCTTGCCGATGAGGATCGTGAGCTTTGCGTGATGGTAAAATGTGTGCGAGGTACGAGACCGATGGGAAATGACTCGAACTATGCTTCCAAAACCCCGGACGCGCAGGGGCGGGTTGCGTATGATGCCGAAGAAAACGCCACCTGGGCGATGCTCTATCAACGCCAGCTTGAGATCCTGCCCGGACGGGCCTGTCCAGAGTATTTCGACGCCTTGACCCGTGTCGGCCTCCCGTCCGACCACATCCCGCAATGCCCGGATCTCAACGCCTGCCTCCGTGAATCGACCGGCGTTGAAATCGTGCCGGTTCCCGCGCTCATCTCCAATGAACGGTTTTTCGAACTGCTCGCTTTCGGGCGTTTTCCCTGCGCCACGTTCATCCGCTCGCGCGATGAACTCGAATACCTCAAGGAACCCGATGTCTTCCACGAAGTGTTCGGCCACGTCCCGCTGCTTTCGGACGCCCGCTTCGCGGATTTTGCACGGGCCTACGGCCAGGCCGGCCTAGGCTGCCGGAATCAGCAGGAACAGGATGTTCTGGCACGCCTGTACTGGTTCACGATCGAGTTCGGCCTAATCGAGACCCCTCAGGGGATCCGTACCTATGGAGCCGGTGTCATCTCATCCAGCGGAGAGACGGTCTACGCCATCGAAAGCCCGATTCCCATCCGGCGGCCGCTCGATCCACTCGACGCACTGCGAACCCCATACCGGATCGATGTCTTCCAGACACTCTACTTCGTCCTCACGAGCTTCGACGAACTGTTCTCGCTCGCACAGAGCGATATCATCGGCCTCGTCCGCCGCGCCATTCGCGAAGGAGATTACCAGGAACAGACTCCGTCGGCGGATCCGGCAGCCGGCATCCAGTTTCACATGCAACGAGGTGAATCATGAGCGAACTCAGCGATAAGCGCTGTCTGCCCTGCGAGGGAGGCGTCCAGCCGATTTCCGAGAAAGAAGCCCACGTGTACCTGAAACAGCTGCATCACAGCTGGAAACTCATTGCGTCCGCGACCCAGATCGAGCGGATCTATACCTTCGAGAACTACTATGCCACGATGGCATTCGTCAACGCCGTAGCCTGGATCGCCCATCAGGAAAACCATCACCCGGATCTCGAAGTCGGCTACAACCGGTGCCGGATCTGCTATAGCACCCATGCGATCGGCGGACTGTCCGAGAATGACTTCATTTGTGCCGCCAAGATCGACCGGCTGGGGAATGGATGAAGTGACCGGGTAACCGGCTTACTCGCCCACCGGACGCCCGATTCCGTAATACCGGAATCCCGCCTGTGTGAGACGCTTCGGATCGTAAAGATTGCGCCCGTCGAACACGACCTGCGAGTTGAGCCGGGCGGCGATCTGGTTCCAGTCAGGGCTCTTGTAAATCGGCCATTCGGTCACGAGCACCAGGGCATCGGCACCATCCAGCGCCTCCAGTGGGCTCGATGACCAGCATAACCCGGGCTGGTCCCCGAGCAGGGCACGCGCGCCCGCAAGTGCTGCCGGGTCGTGTACCCGGATCGAGGCTCCAGCAGCCATGAGATCGCGGATGAGATCGAGAGCCGGCGCTTCACGGAGATCGTCGGTATGGGGCTTGTAGGCGAGCCCCCAGATGCCGAGCGTGACGCCTTTCAACGACTCCCCGAAGTGCTGCCGGATCTTGCCGAACAGGACGGTTTTCTGCCAGCGGTTTCTTTTTTCCACCGCTTCAACAATCCAGGGTTCCAATCCAGCCGAACGCATGAGATGGATGAGAGCCCGTACATCCTTTGGGAAACACGATCCGCCATAGCCCACGCCCGCATAGAGAAAATGATATCCGATACGGGGATCGGATCCGATTCCCTGGCGGATCAGCTCGATATCGGCGCCGACCGAATCCGCGAGTTGCGCCATCTCGTTCATGAAGCTGATCTTGGTGGCGAGAAAGGCATTCGCGGCATATTTGGTGAGTTCGGCCGATGTGATGTCCATGAAAATCATGCGGTCATGGTTGCGGATAAACGAGGCATAGGCTTCCTTGAGGAGTTCGCGCGCGCGCGGCTGATCCGCTCCCACGATGATGCGATCCGGACGCATGAAATCCTGGACGGCAGCGCCCTCCTTGAGAAACTCGGGATTCGAGACCACATCAAAACCGGTCGCTTGGGCACGTTTCGCGAGCTCCGCCCGGAGGATATCCCGGACCCGGAAGGTCGTGCCGACTGGAACCGTCGATTTGGTGATGACCACCTTGTACTCATTGAGGCAGGATCCGATGGTTCGGGCCACCTCGAGAACGTGCCGCACATCCGCTGATCCGTCCTCGCCGGGCGGTGTCCCCACGGCAATGAAAAGCAGCGTGCCGTGCCTCACTCCGGCTGCACCGTCGGTGCTGAAGCGGAGCTGGCCCCGTTGCACATTCTCCCGGACGAGCGTGTCCAGACCGGGCTCATAGATGGGGATCTCACCGGCTTGCAGCCGCCGGATCTTGTCCGAGTCGACATCCAGGCAGAGCACCTCGTGGCCGTTTTCGGCAAAACAGGCACCGGTCACGAGCCCCACATAACCGGTCCCGAATATCGTGATACGCATCAGTCGCGATCCCCGGATTCAGCCAAGACAGGACCCCTCCCGCTTCTTGTCCACGCAGGACCTGCCGGCTGCATCACCAGAACCACCGCAGATGGAACAGGACTGCGTTGACATCCGAGTTGTGATCGTAATCGGCACCGAGCTGGAGGGGGCCCCAGTTGGTCCCGACTCCGAGCTCGGCTCCGAAACCACGCCCTCCCCAGTGCTGGTTGAGTTCGGTATAAAGCCCGAAATCGACCTCGAAGGTGCGGCTGATGTTCTGGCGGATGCCATAGACGACCTTCCAGTAGTCATCGACACGGGCAGCCAGCGGAGGATGCAATGTCGAACGGATGAACTCCGTTTCCACATACGCGGAAGCCCATCCGGTCGGGTTCGCCACATAACCCAACCCGAGGCCCTCCCGGTGAAGCCCGATACCCGTATTGGCCAGCGTGAGATGGGCATAGGACGCCGCAACGAACAGATGGGTCGCAAACGCCCAGCTCAACCGGATGCCGGGGCCTGTAAGACGGTCCCCGAAATAGCGGGAATAGCCGCCGGAATAATCGGTGAGGGAGAGATAACTCTGGCTCATGTTGGTCGGAGTCCCACCTGAAGTGGCCGCCTGTGCCACCGCAAGACCGGAAGCCAGAACCAGGACTGATCCGAATAAACATCCTATCGCGCGCATCAGCTGTCAGCCTCCACTGGGATCGTGAGATTCTGGGTGATCGATCGCCCCTGTGGCAGGGGTGAGCAGTCCGAGTCTTCGAGCCCAATATCCGGTCGTTGGCACCTGCAAAGCAAGCGTGAGGCAGATGACCCCGAAGACAATCGATGACAGAAACCGTGCATGAGGCAGGCCGGATGTGAGCCAGAGTCCAGCCAGTGCCGCTGCAACGACTCCGGTCTCGCGTACCCAGCACAGGAACCACAGCTCGCGTGGACGCCAGCGCGCCCAGACATCCCAGACCGTGGACAGCCACACCACGAGAGGCCGGATGGCGAACATCAGCAGGAAGGCGAACCATAAAACCGTCCCAAGATGGTCCCAGAGCGCGGTGATCGAACTGCTCACAAATGCCCCGAGCAGGGTGAACAGCGTGAGCCGCACGAGGGTGGTGGTGACAGTCCCGAACTCCCGCATCTCGAACGCATGGTCTTCCCGCGACGCCCGTGCGGATTCCGCGGTCGCACCCTGCCCTGCCACGACTCCGGCTATAAAAACCGCGAGAAATCCGCTCCCTGACAACTTGTCGGCCACAAGGAAGGCAGCCAGCGCATTGATGAGCCCCATGAGAACCGCGTATTGTGCGAGAAACCCGAACCGCTCGTGTGCGACCAGCAGACGGAACAGTCCTCCGCAGAATAATCCAACCAGAAGTCCCACTCCGACCTCGGCTGCAAAAAGCTCGACCCCGCCAAGCCAGGTGGGTGTGCGGGATCCGATCAGCGCGAGCCCGACGAACACGAGCAACGCCGACATGACATCGTTGCACGCTGATTCGGCAATGATGGTTTGTTTGAGCTTTTCCGGCAGCGCATAACGGCGCATCAGCGGAATGAGGGCCGCCGGGTCAGTGGATGCGATAGCGCCGCCAAGAATAAAGCTCAAGGGCCAGCCGAACGACCAGAATCGTTCGGCCAGAACCGCGAGGAGCGCAGCCGTGAGGACGATTCCCAGGGTGGAGAGCGACAGAACGCTCAAACCCACCTTACGCAGCACGGGCAGGCGGATCTCGCGTCCGCCTTCGTACAGGACGAAACAGACCCCCAGAATGAAGAAGTCACGCATCCACGAAAGATGCGAGGCGGGGTTCACGAGAGCGAGTCCGATCGGACCAATGGCAATCCCGCCAGCCAGGCTTACCAGGAGATCCGGTATGCCCAGCCATTCCGAGCTGGCGAGCGCAATGACACCGACCAGGAGAACCGCGCAAACTGCAGGTAAAAGCCCGATCGAGTGGGTCACGGGGGGGTTCGCCCGCCAGAGGTGGGAACCCGTACGGAATACGAAGTGCGCATCAGGTTACAGCATCCAGATCGGAGCGCCACACGAGCTGTCCGCCGCTCTTCTGGTCGATCCGCCTGAGAAACTCACGGTGTGCTGCCCAATCCTCGGGTCTCGGAGTGACCTGTGTGAACCGTCGAATACCCGCCATTTGCAGTGTCGCGTGCCGGGATGGTCCGGGCTGTGAGGTGCTCGGACCATGGAGCCCCAAAGCTCCCTGTCCCATGGTCATGGCCCGATAAACCTGAGCCAGAAGACGCGCATCGATCAGCGCGCCATGGCGCGTCCGATCGGAGGTATCGACGGCATAGCGCAGACAGAGCGCCTCAAGGCTGTTGTTCTGTCCCGGGTGGAGGCGCCGGGCGAGGGGCAACGTATCGAGAACCAGACAGTATTCTTCCACGCGGCGGATGCGGGCCTGGGCTCGCTCGAGTTCCCGGTTCAGGAAAGCGAGATCGAATGGTGCATTGTGGATGATGAGCTCATCGCCCGCCAGAAACTCGAGCAGGCTCTCCACGATCTCGGCAAAACGGGGTTTGTCCTGGAGATCTTCCGCGCGCAGGCCATGCACTTCGGTCGCCCCGGCATCGATGGCCCGTTCGGGATTGAGATAGGTCCAGAAATCGCGACCGGTCATGCGGCGATCCTTGAGCTCGACCGCACCGATTTCAATGATCCGGTGTCCGTCCTCCGGAGCAAGACCGGTGGTTTCGGTATCCAGGACAACCTGCCGCATGTCGGGTTACCTCGCGTCGCTCCGCACGGTCGTGATCGCCGATCGCGCCAGACGATCGACGCGCTCATTGTAGCTGATGCCTTCATGGCCCCGGACCCAGTGCCACGAAATCGTGTGATTGTGGATGAGTGCATCGAGTTGCTGCCATAAATCCGGATTGCGAACCGGCTTTCCGGCGGACGTCCGCCAGCCACGCCGTTTCCAGTCCGGCATCCAGTGCATCACCCCGTCGCGGAGATAGCGGGAATCGGTATAAAGCTCGACCGGGTGGCTCCCGCGCAGCGCGGCGAGTGCCTCGATGGCTGCCCGGAGTTCCATCCGGTTGTTCGTGGTGACGGGCTCCGAGCCGCTGAGTTCAAGTTCGTGCGTCCCCCAGCGCAACAGGGCCGCCCAGCCTCCAGGCCCCGGGTTGCCGCTGCAGGCTCCGTCGGTCCAGATTTCGACCCGTGCGGAATCGTGCATCAGGCCACCCGTCGGCTGGGCAGGATGATCGGTGCACGTGACGAATCTGCAACCGGCTGCAACTCCGGCTGAGGGATACTGACAAACGATTGCCGCACGGCCAGCAGTGCGTACACCAGGGGAACTCCGAACTCCATGCGCGAGTCCTGCGCAGCCGACTCGTGAACATCCAGAGCACCCGGCCAGCGGGCGCCATAGAGCCGCGTGCGCACCCCAAAGCCGCTTTGGGCGAGCCGTCTTTTGAGCCAGCCCACCTGAACGGGGTGAAAACAGGGTTCCACTCCCGCTCCGGTGATCCGTGAGCGGAGCAGCCGCGACCAGAGCGGGTGAAATCCGAGAATCACGATCTGTCCGCCCGGGTTGAGAACACGAACCGATTCCTCAAAAAGGGTCTTTCGGGGTTCCCACCATTCATGGACATGGAACCAGAGCACGACATCCATGGAGCCATCTCCATAGGGCCAGAGCTTCCCGAGCGGATAGGTATCGGAGGGGTAGACGTCGCGGGGCAGATCCAGCGAAACCGGCAGATCAGGCCAACGGGAGTCGGCCGCGCAGGCCAGCCGGTCACCCACGACGAGCTGCGTTCGGCCATGCAGGAGGGGCGCAAGCCGTGCCAGGACACAGGCTTCCCGTTCCCGGAGGCTGGATTCAGCACGCAAGAGCCGCCTCCACCGGATGCCACCCGGCATCCGGCCCGCACCCGCTCACCAGCCAGCCGACGCGGAACGATCTGGTACCATCATCACCCATGATCACAGTCACAGACATCCCGGCACTTGCGGACAACTATATCTGGGCGCTCGTCTCGGAGACGGGAGGAGCCGTGATCGTCGACCCGGGTGAAGCCGATCCCGTGATCCGCTACTTTGATCAAAAGCACTGCCATCTTGAAGCCATCCTCCTCACCCATCACCACCCCGATCATACGGACGGGGTTGAGCCGCTACTAGGTTACCTGAACGTCCAGGTGCCCGTGTACGGACCGTTCGATACGCTCGGCCGGGTTCCCATCCAGCCGGTTCATGAAGCCGACCGGATCCTCCTGCCTTCGGGCGCGGTGTTCACGGTGCTGGCCGTTCCGGGCCACACCGCCGACCATGTGGCCTACCAGGGAGAGGGGCTCCTCTTTCCCGGAGACACGCTTTTCAGCGCCGGTTGCGGCCGGCTGTTCGAAGCGCGGATGGAGGATCTCTTCGCCTCCGTCCAAAGACTCGGCAGGCTCGACCCCTCCACCCGCGCTTACCCGGCCCACGAATACACGCTGGCCAACCTCGCCTTTGCCGCCACGCTTGAACCGGACAACCGTTTGATTGCACAATATAGGGGGCAGGCCCGAAAGCAACGAATGCAGAAACGAGCAACCCTACCGACCACCATCGGTTTGGAGCACGCAGTCAACCCGTTCCTACGCACGGCAACAGGCAGCATCCGTACCGCGGCCGAGCACCATGCCGGGAAACCGCTCGGGCAATTGTTCGAGATATTCCGAGAAATCCGCCTATGGAAAGACCACTTTATCGCGCGCGAGGATGTCATGTGATGAAACGGGTCTCCGCCCGTGTTCCAGGCCTCCTGGCCCTCCTGGCGCTCGTGCTGGGCGGCTGCACGCTGCTTCCCCCCTCCCTGGGTGGAAACAGCCGCGCCCATCATTCCATACCAAGTGCCTCGACGAGCTCAGGCCCGGCCCGCATGAGCCTCAAGGGTCTGCCGCCGGGCGAACCGCCACCGCCGGATTTCGAATCGAGCCATAGCCCTCTCGTGCACTGGAAGGATCTCGTGTTCAAACCGGAGCCAGGTATCCGGAACATCTGGCAGGTGCTGCGCAGCGGGTTCCGCCTCACGAATACCATGAACCCGCGCGTCCGGGTCGAGCTCAACTGGTATATCCACCATCCGGGCTACATGGAACGCACCGCCACCCGCGCCAAACCCTACCTCTATTTCATCCTGAAGGCCGTGCGCAAACGGCACCTGCCGACCGAGATCGCTCTTCTGCCGATCGTCGAAAGCGCCTACGATCCTTATGCCTATTCCTGGGCGCACGCCGCCGGACTCTGGCAATTTATCCCGAGTACGGCCCGGCACTTCGGCATCAAGATCAACTGGTGGTTTGATGGCCGCCGCGACCTGATCGAGTCGACCCGTTCGGCCCTGGATTTCCTCTCCGAGCTGCACGCCCAGTTCGGCAGCTGGCTGCTCGCGCTGGCCGCCTACAACTCGGGGGCGATCACCGTCGAAAACGCCATCCAGGAAAACCAGCGGCTCGGACGTCCGACGGACTTCTGGAGTCTCGATCTTCCGGCCGCCACAGAAGCCTATGTACCGAGACTGCTGGCGGTCCGGGACATTATCGAGCACGCCCGGCACTACGGGATCCGGCTGCCCAAGATCCCGGACACGCCCTATCTCAGCGTCGTCAAACTGAAGGGGCAGATCGATCTGGCTCTCGCGGCCCACCTGCTCGGCATGAGTCTCCAGAAGCTCTATCTCCTGAATCCGGGCTTTAACCGCTGGGCGACCGACCCCAGTGGACCGGATCGACTCTTGGTGCCACGCAATCACCTCGCGCGTTTCCTCGCCGGACTGGACAAGCTCGGAACCCGTCAGCTCGTGGCCTGGGTGCCCTACCGGATTGAGCCGGGGAACTCGCTTTCAGTACTGGCCGCTCGCTATGGCACCACCGTGCGACAGCTGCGTGAGAAAAACGGACTGCCTTCGGACCTGATCCGGGCCGGTGAACGGATCCTGGTTCCTTCCTCGAACGAGCACCTCTCGGAATACGTCCCCTTTGGCGCGCCCGCGATCGCCGAGGAGAACGCGGCACCGATTGGCGCGACCCAGCTCAACTATCGCATCCAGTCCGGGGATTCCCTCTGGTCCATCGCCCAGGCCTATCACGTTTCCATAGCCGATCTGGCCGACTGGAACCACTTGACCCCGTCAAGCTTCATCCAGCCGGGCCAAACCCTGGTCATCTGGCACAACGTGGCCTCGAATGCGCCCCTGCCTGCCCCGCGAAACGGCGTCTATACGGTTCAACCGGGAGATTCCCTCTGGTCCATCGCCCATGAATACGGCATCCCGGTACTCGCGCTTGCGCATTGGAACCACATTACCCCCCAATCCTTCATTCATCCGGGTGAGGAACTGGCGCTCACTGCGTCCCACAATGCACGGGCTGCTTCGGAAAGCCTCAAAACCGACCTGCGCGGCCAACACGTGGTGTATACCGTCCGACCCGGAGATTCTCTCTGGTCCATCGCACAGAACTACAATGTCCCGATCCTGGCGCTGGTCCGCTGGAACCACATCCCCCCGGGTGCCCTCCTGCACCCCGGCCAGCGTTTGACCCTCTGGGATCACGGGCAGGCCGCCCCCCTGAACTCCATCCAGCGCATCACCTATACGGTCCGGCCGGGGGATTCACTCTACCGGATCTCTGAGCGGTTTGATGTCAGCACGAACCAGCTTGGCGCCTGGAATCACGTCACGCCCAATCAGCTCATCTACCCCGGTGAGCAGCTCACGCTCTACGTTGCCCAGCCGAATCGAGGATGACCGGCGTGGGATTCCTGGAGGGTAAGCGCTGCCTGATTGCGGGAGTCGCCAGCGAACGTTCACTGGCCTGGGGCATCGCCCAGGCCATGCACCGCCAGGGAGCGGAACTGGCGTTCTCCTATCAAGGAGAACGCTTTGCGGAACGGATGCGCGAGCTGGCCGCAAGACTCGGATCCACGCACGTCTTCCCATGCGATGTGTCCTCCGACTCTGAAATCGACGGCCTGTTTCGCGACCTCGGCCGATCCTGGAACGGGCTGGATGTGATCGTCCATTCGGTTGCCTTCGCACCGAGAGAGGCGCTCGAGGGCCGTTACCTCGACAGTGTGGAGCGCGAAAGCTTCCGGATTGCCCACGACATCAGCTCCTACAGTTTTGTGGCTCTGGCCAAACGTGGCCGCTCGCTCATGACCGGTCGTCAGGGCGCCCTGCTCACCCTGAGCTATCTCGGTGCCGTTCAGGCCATTCCCAACTACAACGTCATGGGGCCTGCCAAAGCCAGTCTCGAAGCCAATGTGCGTTTCATGGCGTTCGATCTCGGAGCGGACGGACACCGTGTGAACGCCTTGTCTCCGGGCCCGGTCAAGACGCTTGCTGCAAGCGGCGTATCCGGGTTCAGAAAGATGCTCTCCGAAGTGCAGGCACGCGCTGCGCTCAAACGGAATGTCCGGATCGAGGAGGTCGGAAACGCCGCTGCCTTCCTGTGCTCGGATCTGGCGAGCGGGATCACCGGCGAAATCCTCTACGTAGACTGCGGGTACCACATCGTCGGCATGCCGCCCTTCGGAGAAGGGTGAGCGGCCGGATCCGCTCCGGAAGGAACCCGGTCCGTCTCATTCCCTCTGCAACAGGCGCGGAATCCGGCGCCACCAGGCTCAAGACGGCCTGTCGGGCTGCCTATCCGGTTCAGTTCAGGTTGCGCTTTGGAGCGCTTTCTGATTAATGCGGATCTTCCCGGTCCGTTCCAGTTCATTCAGAAAAAGCTGCATTTCGAGCTGAGCGTCGCCATTCTGGACCGATGGGGCCCATTTCGCGAGCATCGCCGGCGTCACGTCTGATCTGGAAGGAGTCTGGATCGGGCCGACGGCGATCACCGCGGCATGACCATCCGGAAGCTTCACCACATGGACGCGAGGAACACCGGGGTGAACTGGATTCGGCAGGGCGAACACGGCTTTCAGGAGCGCTCTCGGGAAGTTTCGGGGAATCCTCCCATCCAGCGTCACCGTGAACGGACCCTGGACCCTGAATCCCATGACACGGGTCTGCCGCGGATTCCTGCGCAGGCGGTTCGCGATCCGGATCGCCATCTTCTGCACCTCTGCCCGGGCCGCCTGTTCTGCCAGCTCACGCACCAGAATGGTCCGCACGGCTGAAAGCGGCTTGGCCACGGCAGGCGTATGCTTCACAACACGCAGAACCACCGCACGGTGATCCGGTAACCGGATCGGTTTGCTGTTCAATCCGCCCGTGAGAACCGTGGGAGCGAAGGCGGCCTGACGCACTTTGGCGTTCTTCGCGATGCCCGCCCCCCCCATCACGAGTCACCCCGCTCACCTGATTGATCTTGAGAGCGAGCGCCTGACTCAACGGCTTGAGACTCGTGTCCTGTTCAAAAGCAAGATTGGCCATGCGATGCAGCAGATGGTGATACAGGCGTATCGAAGCCTTGATCCGGTACAGCCGGACCAGTTTTGATCGTACGGACTTGAAAGGCAGACGTAGCGCCGGACGGGCCGCGAGCAGTTTGACAATCTGATAACCGAAAGGTGTCGGCAGGGGGCCCTTGACTTCCCCCACTTTCATGCGCTTGAGGACACGCGCGAGTGCGACAGGAATATTTTGGGGAATGAGCCATCCGAGATCTCCTCCATGCGCTGCGCTTAAGGCATCACTCGAATATTTGCGTGCGAGCGCTCCAAAATGCGCTCCATGTGCCAGCTCAGTGACCAGCGTTTGGGCCAGATGCCTGGTTTCAACCGGACCCTTCCGGCCCGGTCGCGTGGCGATCAGGATCTGCGCAACGTTCCAGTGCGGGGTCGAAGTGAACTTCGATTCCTCCTCGGCATAAAGCGTGAGGAGGTCACGGAGAGTCGGGTGGATGCGCGCGCTCAGCGATCGGGCATCCAGCATGACATAGGCCAGGGTCACTCTGCCCGGGTTGACGAAACGGTAGGATTGTTCCGAGTATGCCTTCTCGATCACGGCACTGGAAATAGAACGGGGATGCAGAAAGTGCTGCGACGCGATCACGACCCAGCGCACGGGGCGTGTCTCATGCTGCACGCGGTAGCGTCCGAGGACGGAGGAAGGAGGCAGAAACGAGGTAGTTTCAATGCCGCTTTGCAACTGTCCCAGGAGGAGTGATTCGCGGACCTCATGTTCAAAAGCCGCTGGAGTCAGATTCTCCTCGTTCAGGACTTCCTCATAGAGCGCGGGTGAAAAATGTCCACCCGAGCGGAAAGCGGGAACGGCGCGGATGGCATGAATGATCTCCGCCTTCGTCACGCGCAGGCCATCCCGTCGGGCTCTGGCCAAAAGCAGGGTGCGCTGGATCAGGGTCTCAAGCGTCTCGCGCCGGATCATGGCCAGTTCCGCAGGTGTCGGCTGGAACTTGGCCCCGAATAGTCTGCTGATACGGGCGTATTGCGACTCAAACGCGCGTTCGAGCTCCCCTGGACCAATGGAGATGCCATCGGCCCGGGCGACATAGTTCCCGCCGAGAAAATTCGGATAATCCTGCACACCCCAAAAGACGAAGGGAATCCCCACGACAATCAGGATGACCCACAACAGCCATTTGCCAGCGCGATTGCGCAATGAATCCAGCATTTCCGATACCTGATCTTGATAGAACCCTGACGGGATTAGCTTGGGCAGGCCGCTGCCTGATCCGCATTCCCGTTGACTCAATGGCGGAGTGGACGGGACTCGAACCCGCGACCCCCGGCGTGACAAGCCGGTATTCTAACCAGCTGAACTACCACTCCGCTGACTTGGTGGGTGCTGAGGGAATCGAACCCCCGACTTTCGCCGTGTAAAGGCGACGCTCTACCGGCCTGAGCTAAGCACCCCTTCCGACCGTCAGTTTAAGGCATCCTTGAGAGGCTTGCTCGGCTTGAAGCCCAGCGAACGGCTGGCCGGGATCGCAATGCTCGCGCCGGTCTTGGGATTACGCCCGGTACGAGCCTTGCGGCTCTTGACATGAAAGGAGCCAAATCCAACCAAGGTCACAGAATCTCCTGCCCGAAACGCACGGGTCAGGCTCTCGATCACGGCCTCGACGGCTCGGCTGCTGTCTGCTTTCGTGAGTTCGGTCATTTCGGCAACAGCATCAATGAGTTCGGATTTATTCATGGCAGCAACATCCTCTGGTAGTGGTTATGCTTTGCAACGGAGACGACTCGACAGGGTGTCTCATCGTACCGTGCAAAGGGAGTGTTCTTCAAGCTCCCTGACTTTATACCGAGGCACAACTCCGCTGTCAAACGGCCCCTCATCCTTCAGTGGGCGCGTGGCGGATCGATGGCTGCAGGTGGTCTGGGCAGTGCATCCGCGACTGCAACCGGTTCGGAACGAGAGGGCTCGACCACCTCCCCTCCCTTCTCGTTGGGCAACTCGACCAGAGCCAAGGCCAATACTTCCTCGATCCAGTTGACTGGCTGGATCTCCAGGTGGGCTTTGATGTTATCCGGTATCTCGGCCAAATCCTTAACATTCTCTTTTGGAATCAATACTTTCGTAATACCGCCCCGATGGGCCGCAAGCAGTTTTTCCTTGAGTCCGCCGATCGGCAACACCTCACCGCGTAGCGTGATTTCCCCGGTCATGGCAACGTTCGACCGGACCGGAATGCGGCTCAAGGCCGAAACCAAGGCAGTACACATGGCGACGCCTGCACTCGGACCATCTTTCGGGGTCGCGCCCTCCGGAACATGAACATGAAAATCATGCTGCTGGTAGAACCCGGGATCGATACCGAGACGATTGGCGCGACTGCGGACGACCGTTACGGCCGCCTGGATCGACTCCTGCATCACCTCGCCCAGATGACCCGTCTGGATCAGTTTTCCGCGTCCCGGCACGATGGCTGCCTCCACCGTCAGGAGATCGCCGCCCATCTCGGTCCAGGCGAGTCCCGTGACCTGGCCGATCTGGTCCTTGCTCTCCGCGCGCCCATAGCGGAAACGTGGGACACCGAGATAGTCCGCCAGGTTATCGAGCGTCGGGATCACCGGCGCCACTCCGGCCCCTTCAAGCTGCAGGCGCTTCGCGACTTTGCGCGCAACTTTCGAAATCTCCCGCTCCAGATTCCGCACGCCCGCTTCCTGGGTATAGTGCCGGATCATGGAAACCAGGATGGAGTCCTGGATCTCGCAGTCGGTGGCCGCGAGTCCGGCATGGGTCAGCGCCTTCGGAACCAGATAACGCCGCGCGATATTGAGCTTTTCATCCTCGGTGTAACCGGAAATCCGGATCACCTCCATCCGGTCGAGAAGCGCTGGCGGAACATTGAGCGTATTCGCCGTCGCGACGAACAAGACATGGGACAGGTCGAAATCCACCTCGAGATAATGGTCGCTGAACGTATGATTCTGTTCCGGATCGAGTACCTCGAGCAGAGCCGAGGAAGGATCGCCCCGGAAGTCCATCGACATCTTGTCGATTTCATCCAGCAGGAACAGCGGATTGCGGACGCCCACCTTGCTGAGATTCTGGACGATCTTGCCGGGCATCGATCCCACATAGGTTCGACGGTGTCCGCGGATTTCAGCCTCGTCCCGCACTCCCCCCAAAGACATGCGCACGAAACGTCGTCCCGTCGCGCGAGCCATGCTTCGCCCGAGCGAGGTTTTGCCGACCCCGGGGGGGCCCACCAGGCAGATGATCGGACCGCGAAGCTTGCCGTGCGAGACACGCTGCTGAACCGCCAGATACTCGAGAATGCGTTCCTTGACCTTGGCGAGCCCGTAGTGGTCTTCTTCCAGAATTCTTTCCGCCGCGCGGATGTCGCGCGAAACGCGACTCATCTTTTTCCACGGTAATCCGAGCAGCGTATCGATGTAGTTGCGAACCACCGTGGCTTCCGCCGACATGCTGGCCATCTGCCGCAGTTTGCGGAGCTCCCCCTCGGCCTTGTTCCGCGCTTCCTTGGACAAGCCAGCCTTTTCGATCCGACGGCCGAGTTCATCGAGATCCCCTCCGCCCTCGTCGAGATCTCCGAGTTCACGCTGGATGGCCTTCATCTGCTCGTTCAGGTAATACTCCCGCTGGCCGCGCTCCATCTGCTGTTTCACGCGCCCCCGGATGCGCCGGTCGATCTGCAAGACTTCGATTTCACTCTGGAGCAGTTCGAGAACCTTTTCCAGCCTTTCCTTGAAGTCCAGGCACTCCAGCACCTGCTGTTTCTGGGCAGGAGTGAGGGACACATGAGCCATGATGGCATCGGCCAGATGCCCAGGCTCACCGATGTTGCCGACCGACTGGACCACCTCGGGCGGAATCCGGCGGTTGAGCTTGACATAATCTTCAAACGCACCGAGTGTGCTGCGTTTGTAAATCGGGAACTCCCGATCCGCCAGAGTGGGCGAAGATTGCCAGATCCCGCCACTTTGCCCCTCATTCAGGATTTCCGCACGCGCCTTGAAATAGGGTTCGGTCGTCCAGGACACCACTTTGACCCGCTGGCGACCTTCAACCAGAACCTTGACGGTTCCATCAGCCAGTTTGAGCAGCTGGAGAATGCTCGCAACCGTCCCGATCGTGTAAAGCGCATCCGGTGCCGGATTTTCATCCACCCCCGCGCGTTGGGCAACCAGCAGGATCTGCTTGTCCGCGAGGATCGCCTGATCGAGTGCCTGAACGGATTTTTCCCGGCCCACGAAGAGCGGGATCACCATGTGCGGAAAGACCACGACATCGCGCAGCGGAAGAACCGGCAGTTCAAGCAGCACAGGATCGGAGGTAACGGGGTCAAGCATGGTCAGGACACCTCGGGCCCAGAGGGTGGACGATCGGATGTGTGGCAGGATACCCAATCAGGATGGGGGCATCTCGGGCACAATTCAAGGGCTTCGGATCTAGCCCTCATCGGAGGCGGCAATGCGATCCCGGCCGTAAAGGATATATGGCTGGGACTGCCCTGCGATCACGCTTTCGTCGATCACCACCCGGCTCGCACCCTTGAGGCTCGGAAGGTCATACATGACGTCGAGCAGAATCTGCTCCAGGATCGTCCTCAGTCCGCGTGCACCGGTTTTGCGCTGGATCGCCCGGTGGACGACGGCCCGCAGCCCGGAATCCCGGAACTCGAGCTCGGCGCCCTCCATTTCAAAGAGTTTCTGGTACTGCTTGACGATCGCGTTCTTGGGCTCGGTCGTAATCCGGATCAGTGCCTCCTCATCCAGTTCGTCGAGTGTGGCAATCACCGGCATCCGGCCGACAAACTCGGGGATCAGCCCATAACGGATGAGATCCTCAGGTTCGGTATTGGAGAGCAAGAGACTCAGGCTCCGTTCCGCGGTCTGCCCTCCCGGCAGGGTCGCAGTGAAACCAATCCCTCCCCGCTGGGTTCTGCGTTCAACGATCTT
>AUZY01001072.1_pt1 | contig 32424 bp, 31 predicted proteins | sample 49821 | NCBI WGS metagenome assembly AUZY01 (sample SAMN02954279, study PRJNA193664) | mine drainage metagenome | biome: terrestrial; feature: abandoned Hg mine; material: sediment; isolation source: lowermost (B1B) sediment-attached strata from acid streamer/mats thriving at... | place: Spain ...
AGATATTTCCAAAGCCATACGCGGAAAACTGCGGCTGAATGGTGCCGCCTTGCTGCTGGCTGAACAGCTCATTCGCTATGGCGCAAGACCCTCATTCGTCAAGCAGTTCATCCCCCTTTCAGATCGGGCCATGCGGCAGATATACCGGTCTATCTGGAATCAATCTTCTCCTCGTGGGCGATACCGGCAGAACATCGAAGAATGGTGGATCGAAAGCGGCTGGAGCCGACGTCTGACCGGCGGTCTTTTCTACTCAATCTACGCCTTTTACACAATGCAGAACCCAACACTCGAGTTCGTTGATCGCATTTGGAGCTTTACATCTGCCTATGGTGCGTATCAGGAGCGTTGCAATGCCTTGCACATGGAATGTGCAGGAGTGGAGATGTGCTGGCAGCTTCTGCTCAAGATTGATCTGCGGGAGTTGGTGGTCAGGCGCTGCAGAAAGTGTCATGCGCTGTACGTCATGCTCCCACTGACATTCAACCGTGGGCACCGGGACTGTCTTTATTGCATCAATGATCCTAGCCTCTCCCATTCCGCCCGCTCAAACACGGCACACCTGAAGACAGGCGGATCCGAAGAGTCGGACCCTCTTTCTGTGAACGAATCCAGCATCGACCCTGAATTGGACGAATCCGACGAATCCTAGGTTGGGATGCGCAGGCTGATCTCCAGTCCATACCGTGGGCGGAGCACTTGCTGTGCTGATCAGGACGCGGAAATAAGCGATTGCAGCCTGTACCAGTCAAAAGCTGGTCCAGGATCTGTCTTACGCCCAGGGGCGATGTCCGCATGACCGACCAGTCCTTCCGGCCACAAGCTCGGATAGGCTTTTCTCAGACTCAGAATCACGCGTGCCAGTTGTGCGTATTGAACCATCTCGTAAGGCTGAGTATCGGTCCCTTCAAGTTCAATCCCGACCGAAAAGTCGTTGCAATGCTCCCGCCCACGCCAGGACGAAACGCCTGCGTGCCAAGCTCTATTGTTGAATGAAACGAACTGAACCATGTTCCCGTCCCTCTCGATCAAGAGATGTGCCGATACTCTCAGGCAGGCAACGGCTCTGAGTGATGGATCCGGATGATGCGTTGGAATCCGGTTGAGAAACAGGGATTCAACCCAACCCTGCCTGAAGCGTCCGGGTGGGAGACTGATCCCATGAACGACAATCAGATCGATCCGGTTTCCGGCTGGCCGGGCATCCTGGTTTGGCGACTGCGCCTGGCGCGCAAGACGATAATATCCCCGATGCGGATTAATAGGCTGAGATTCGTTTTGATTCATGTCAACTGGCTACCGGTTGATTCAGGGTCACAGGATCCGTAACCTGCCGCGCGGCCCCTCCCCTGATCTGCATCATGCGTGGGATAGCCCCACCATACGACGAGTGGATGGTTCTGCATGTTTTACAACATTTCCAGGTCCTTTATCGTAATATAAACATGGCACACCCGCGGGAAGACCCAGAGTACTTTCTTCAGATGTTCGCTGACCTCAGATGTCCCCTGACCTGGCAATCCATGCACCGCTAACTGAGGCGGCTTTTTCGTAGCATGCATACGCTCTATGCCCCTGTGTACTCATCGTCCGTGCATGACGGCTATCCGCCTGCTGTACGCCACTACGCGCTGGGCACCTTACGCTCCCCTCAAGCACATCTTCATTTATCCACCCTCATGCATGGTAGTCAGGAATGAACGGAAATCTATCCTGGGTCAAGCGGGACCTTGCGGTCATTTGGCATCCCTGCACACAGATGAAGGATCACGAGTGGCTGCCACTCATTCCCTTTTCTCATGGAACCGGAGTCTGGCTGTTTGATGCAGAAGGACACCGCTATCTGGATGCCATCAGTTCATGGTGGGTCAATTTATTCGGCCATTGCCACCCTTCGATCAACCAGGCGATCATGGATCAACTGGTCCGGCTGGAGCACACACTGCTGGCCGGTGCGACACATGAACCGGCCATTCGCCTGGCCGAACAACTGCTGGCGCGCGCACCAACGGGGTTGACCCGCTGCTTCTATGTGGACAATGGTTCGGCAGCAGTCGAAGCCGCACTGAAAATGAGTTTTCACTACTGGAAAAACAAGGGGTATCCTCAGAAAAACCATTTTGTTTCGCTGGAAAACGCTTACCATGGAGAAACGCTGGGTGCCTTGGCGGTTGGATCCGTAGGACTCTACCGCGATGCTTATGAGCCCCTCCTGCATCGGTCGTTTCATGTATCTGGGGCCGATCTGTTCAAGCGCCCTCAGGATGAGACGGTCGAGGACTACACCCGCCGCCGCTTCTCCAGCCTGGAACGCCTGCTGGCACAGAAAGCAGATCATATTGCGGCCGTGATCATCGAACCCCTGGTGCAGTGTGCAGGTGGCATGCGGATGCATGCGCCCCTCTATCTGACTCTTCTGCGTGAGTGTTGCAGCCGTCATGGCGTCCATTTGATCGTCGATGAATGCGCCGTCGGGATGGGGCGCACCGGAACGTTTTTCGCCTGTGAACAGGCAGCGATCCAGCCGGATATCCTGATCACCGCCAAGGGCTTGACCGGAGGCTACCTTCCGCTTGCCGCACTACTGGTACGAGAATCCATTTTTCAGGCTTTTTATGCCGATTACGAGACGCACCTGGCTTTTTTGCACTCTCACAGCTATACCGGGAACCCGCTGGCATGCCGTGCGGCGCTGGCTACGCTGGAGCTTTTTGATGCCTCACCCGTACTGGAACGGAACAGAGAAATCAGCCAGTGGCTCCAAAAAGGCCTGGAGTCCCTGATCGGGCATCCCCATGTGAGCGACGTCCGAGTGACAGGAACCATTGCAGCCGTTGAGCTCGGCTCGGACGGGCCAAACAAGATCCCCTACCCCACCGAGGAACGGCGCGGAATCGAGGTCTTTCGCTATGGACTGGAGCACGAAGCCTGGCTCAGGCCTCTTGGCAACGTGGTTTACCTCATGCCTCCCTATGTCATTTCGGCACATGAACTGGACACACTGTGTAAAACGGTTCGCGATGCCGTCGATCATGTGACGCGTATTTGAACGTGCGCACACGCCGCCTCTATTTTCCCGGCAGCATGGAACCCCACACCGAGTACGATCTCAGCCCGATACAGATGCATTACCTGCGCCATGTGCTCAGACTTTCTCCGGATCATCCGTTACAGGTATTCGACGACACGGGACGAGAATATCAGGCGTCCATCTCGCTACTTCGAACGAAAAACATGCGCATCCGCACGGGCGAACCCGTTGTGACCCCTCCGAGGGAGTCCCCACTCCACATCTGGCTCTACCCTGCACTGACGCGAGGGGTCAAGATGGACTGGATCATCGAGAAGGCCACCGAACTCGGGGTTCGGGGAATTCGCCCCGTCACGACCTGCCGCAGCCCGGTTCGCCTCCCGGTCGAGCGCGAACAGGCACGCATCGCACACTGGAACGGGATCGCTCAAAGCGCGACTGCCCAATCCGGGCGCACCGAGATCCCAGTCTGCACATCACCCTTGTCCTGGGGTGAGTGTCTCACACTCGATACTGGGAACGATGCCCGGTTCATGCTCTGCCCGGATGCCGGTGCCAGCCTGGATCCACGCGCCCCTTCTTCACTGACGATTCACCTCCTGGTCGGACCTGAAGGCGGGTTCACACAAGAGGAAGTGAACCAGGCCATTGAGGCAGGATTCGTCGCCATGCGTCTCGGCCCCCGCACACTTCGGACCGAAACGGCCCCCTTGGTAGCGCTCAGTGTCCTTCAGGCGCTGTGGGGCGACCTGGCCTCGCCCGGATCCCTCATCAAGCCGAAGCCGGACTCCAGGCCGATAACTCGGCCTCTATGGCATCAAAATCGGGGATCAATGGACTTTCGCCTCCTAAGTGGACCCTGCATAAAAACCCCTTGAGAGCGGAATGATCTTCGTGGGGTTTCAAAATTGCATCGGTGGTGCGCAGTAGGTATGGATACCCGAGCGTCATGAGTGCGAACTGCGGTGGATCCAAAGCCCCGGAAAGTGCCTGCACCACGATCAGGCGGTTCTTGGATCCGGGAGGTGCATGCTTGAAACCCGCCATCGCCTCAAGAGAGATCACCGGGATGGGGATTCCGTTCCATTGCCGCCAGCCCAGTAACCAGGATGGGCCCTGACCGGGATCAGTCAGCGTACCCCGGTTGATGACTTCGATCACCGTCTCCCGGGGCAGGATGATCTTCATCCCCTCAAGAGGGACCAAAAGACAGTAAAGCTCCTCGTAGGTAGGCATGGCTTATTCGCCTAGGCCGACGCCAAGGAACCGGTCGGGTTTCAGGCGATGAAGTATTTCGAGAAGGTCCTTTTCCTGATAAGGCTTGGCCAGATAGGCATCCACCCCTATTTCCTTGGCATGCTGACGATGCTTCTCTCCGGTTCGAGAGGTAACCATCACGATCGGAAGCGCGCGAAGTTGATCGTCATTGCGGATCCAGGCGGAAAGTTCAAAACCATCCATTTTAGGCATCTCGATGTCGACCAGGGCAACATCGGGCCTTCTGTCCGCGAGCAGCGCAATGGCATCCAATCCATCACGCGCGGTCATCACTTCAATCCCATTTCTTTCGAGAAACCGCTGCGACACGCGACGCATAGTGATGGAATCGTCGACAACCAGGACCAGGGGGCGCAGGGTGGCCAGTCTTGGATTCGCACGTGCGACCTGTGGCCCGGTCATCTGTGCTGCCTTGCGCCGTCGCACAGAACGGACCAGGGCCACCGGATCGAGAATGTAGACAACACTGCCGTCACCCAGAATGGTGGCGCCTGATATTCCAGGAATGCTGGCGACCTGGGGTCCCAAAGACTTCACAACGACTTCCCGGCTTCCGGACAGGGCGTCGATTGCAAATCCGCGGTAATCCTCTCCGCCACGTGCCAGTAGAATGGAAATCGTCTCGACATCGGGGGCGATTTCCACATGTGGGCGACCGAGCGCCTCCCCCAGTGTCATCACCTGATAGGGGTGACCGCCATAAAGGTAGGCCGGGTTCTCCCGCTGCATCAGGTTGTTGTACTCCTTTCTGGAAAGCCGCCCCACACCTTCGATACTGTGCATTGGAATCGCAAACTGGTTGAGTCCGGACGTCACGAGCAGGGCCTGGGAAATCGCCAGGGTAAAGGGAAGCCGGATCACAATACGGGTGCCATGACCGGGGTTTGTCAGGACTTCAACCGTGCCTGCCAGATCACGTATTTCCGAAGCGACGACATCCATCCCAACTCCACGGCCAGCTGTCTGGGTCAGCGTCTGAGCAGTTGAAAATCCGGGGCGGAAAATCATCTGGATGAGATCATCATCCGTGAGTATCTGCTCGGGCTGGACAAGATTCATCTCGATCGCCTTGGTGCGAATGGCTGCGAGGTTCAACCCTGCGCCGTTATCCGCTACTTCGATCAGGACCTCGGCGCCTTCTCGCCGGAAGGTCAGCGTGACTTCGCCGACCGGGTCTTTCCCGGCAGCCTGCCTCAGTTCGGGGTTTTCCAGGCCATGAATTACGGCATTGCGAACCATGTGTTCGAGCGGTGCCAGGATACGATCAAGCACCCGGCGATCCAGTTCGGCCTCGGTTCCCTGGACCATCAATCGAACCTGCTTACCGGTTTCCGTCGCCGTGCGTGACACCAGGCGCTGCAGACGAGGCTCGATCGACAGAATGGCGACGAGGCGGCCTCTCATGAGGTTGTCCTGCAGAACGGTATTGACGCGTCCTTGCTGCAGCAGCAAGGTCTCTGCCTCCCGGATCAGTCCGGACAGCAGGTTCTCGAGACTGGACAAGTCGTTCGCCGACTCGGCCAGCGCGCGGGAAAGCTCCTGTACACGGGTATAGCGGTCCATCTCGAGCGGATCAAACCCGGTCTGCGAAGCGTAGGTCTCCTGGGGCAACCGCGCCAGCATCTGTGCTTCGGTTTCCAACTCCAGGCGACGCAATTGCTCACGAAGCCTGTCGACCGTACGGGATAACTCGACCAAATTGAAGGATACGCTGCTGATCTGCTCCTCAAGCCGAGAGCGGTAGATGCTGACTTCCCCAGCCTCGTTGAGTGCCTGATCCAGCAGTTCTGCACGGACACGAACCATTACGGATCCGGTATCCCGCTGGGAAGCAATAGGCTCACCTGCTCGCGCATCGCTCAATCGTGCAGTATCCGATGCAGCAACGCCAACCGGCGTCTCTCCTGACCACTGCCCGGTTTCATGGCCCACAGATTCCGCTGCTTCACCAGCTGGAGTCCCCGCCATGAAACCTGCCAGCCCCGTCATCAAGCGCAGGTCTTCGCGCGGAAGCTGCCCGCTTTTGGCCATGCTCAGCATCTGCCGGAGGGATCCGGATACCGCCTGGGACCATTGCAGAAGGGTGCCGGGGGAAACCTTGCCCAGGTCAGCCAACACGGACTCGAACACTGATTCCAGATCGTGCGCCAAAGTCGCCATGGCGCGGATATCCGCTATTCGTGCTCCGCCCTTGAGAGTATGCAAAATCCGCTGCAACTGTCCAATGTTGTCGGAGAGATTTTCCGGTGAAGTTTCGTGTTCAGCCCATTGCTCGAGTACGCGATCCGCCTCATCCAGTAGATCTCGCGCTTCCTCCAGAAATACAAGCTGGAGTTCTCGCCCAGAATCCTCAGACGGTTGGCTGCCAGAGAAAGCCTCTCTCACCGGATGAGCAGCTTCGGGTGGGGGAGCACCCTCCTCGGGTTTGAACTCCCGGGGCATGGCGACGAGGTGTCCAGGTGATCCCAGTCTTGCCTCATATTCTTGCCATCGGGCCAGAATCGATTCGATCGATGGCATCGGAAGATCGCGATTCCCGTACACGCGGATGAGTTCCTTGGCCAGCGCGAGCGTGCTCTCGATTCGTTCCAGGTCATCCGGTTGCACCTGGACTGATCCGGTAATGAGCGCCTGGAAAAAGTGATCTACCTGAGTGCCTAGCAGGGTCAGCTCCCTGAGCTGGGCCATCTGGGAACTGCCGCTGAATGTATGGGCTGCTTTCGAAACTTCGAAAGGTGGTGGAATTTCCGGATTGGCAACCCATTGGAACAAAAGCTCGATATGCTGCATGGATTCGGCCTGGTAGATCTCATAGAGCGCGCGATCGATGCGAGGCTGCACCCTTCCCGGTTCCGTCATTGGAACCAGCAACCGTTCAGCCCGCATGAACCGCTCGTCATAATCCGTGACCAGTATTTTTTTCTGTTCGAGTTCCTTGATAAGGCTTGGAATCAGCTGGATCGACGCACCTACGAATGCGACACGATCATTCGATGTCGGCAAGGTGGAATCGATCATTTGGTTGAGCAGCGATTCTACTTTCCAGCAATATTCGGCCAGGCGTTCCGCGCCGATCAGTCTCCCGCTGCCCTTGAGGGTGTGGAATCCCCGACGTATGGTGAGTCGCGACGTGACATCAGTCGGGGTTTTCTGCCAGTTGTCATAAAACTCCTGCAGTTCCCGAACCACCTCACGAGCTTCTTCCAGGAAGATGGAGAGGATTTCTGTATCGGCCGATCCCTGCAGCACGAGCAGAGCGGGTGGTTGTGTGTGCGCAGTTTCGCTCGGGTTTTCTCCAGGGTGTGCGCCAGCGGTTACAGGATCTCCTTCAGGCACATTTGCTGCTTCCAGTGCCATCTGGAGTTCCGATGCATCAGGCGCTTCTTCTCCGTGTTCCGGAACTGAAGTCTGTTTTGCAGCCGGCTCTGGTTCTTCCTGAGCAACCCATGGAGCTGCCGGAAGAGCCTGCTCCAAAGCCGTGATGCAAAGCGCGGCATTGTCCAGCATGGCCGGGAGCATGCCCCGGTTGAGTCGCATGTTCTCCAGCCAGTATTCAACACTCACAACCGCATCGGCGATACGATTCGCGAGTGCCACCGACAGACGCTGTCCGGGCACATGCCAGCGTTCCGGATTGAGTGTATCCCGAAGCCGGATCATGAGCCCCGAAACCGGATCGAACTCGGCCAGTCTGAGCGCTGCGATAATTTCATTCAGCAGCGGATGGATGGCACAATTAAACTCATGAGGCTGGTTCGGATGGGCCACAAAGTCGGCGATGGTCTGTTTGATGCGAGCCAGATTGACGAGTACTTCACGGATTACGAGGCTACGAGCACGACCGTAGGCCTCTCGCTGCTCAGAAGAGTCGCTCTGATGTTTGACTTTTCCAAGCAGACTGATTTCCTCATCCAGTTTGTCTTCCAGTTGGAGCAGAACCGAGGCGATCTGGAACATGACCTCTTCCGCCGGAATCTCAGATCCCTGGGCGTAGCGGGACATGACTGTGCGCTGCCCTTCGAGATCATCCCGGATTGCGGTCAGTCCCAAAACAGACAATGTGTCACACACCTTTTTAAGCTGTTCTTGAGCAGCCTGGAGCAGGGTGGGATCCTTACGGGCGCCCCGTACATAAAGATCCACACGATCCTTGATGCGTCCCAAATCCTCACGAATGACCGAACCCACGGTGCGCAGGAGCGCTTGGCTCGGCCCCGACAAATCGGCCGTGCTGGCTGACCACTCATTATCATGGGATTCCGGGCGCAGACTGCTGCGGATCGCGCTCATGCGCGGCCCATTTGAATCACTTGCCATGACCTGTGCGCGAAGTGCCCCAGCCAGTTCCCGGGTATCACGATTGCCCTCGCCCGCGTGAGCCAGATGCCGCAGTTCACGATCCATGCGTCCCGCAAGCTGTTTCGTACCCGGCGACGGGGCAATCCCGCCATCCCTCACAGATTCAAAAAACCCCCCACCCAACCACCACAGTTCAAACTCTGAAGGAGTCTGGGCAGCCTCTTCCAGTTGTCCTGTAACCTTCAACAATACCCCCAAAGCATCGTGGTTCGAAGGGTCGGTATAAAAAGCAAGCAGAGCGGACTGGAATGTTGGGCGAAGCCTGCGTGCAAGGCGCACCATGTCCCGATCGGATCCGGTGGTTGTGCGTTCAGCAGCACGCAACACCAGCGTCAGATCCTCATCACTGAAGGCTGTGTCACCGACGGCCGTTCGCAGAGCATTGATCTGGGGCAACAGCAGGCGTGCCGAATCGTTCCGCACGCCGGCCACCCGTTCCAGATACATCGGCAACTGCATGAGTGCACGGGTGAGATGCTCCAGAATGGACTCATCAGCTTGAACCTTCTTTTCTTTCAAGGACCGCATCACACGCTCGATTTCCTGGGCAAGGAGCGCTCCACCTCGGACCCCGACCACCTGTAATACGCCTCGGATTTCATGAAGGTTACCGAGGCAACGCTCCAGTGCCTCCAGCTGTCCCGGATCCTGTGTGTACGCCTCCCACCCGAGTCGCACGCGCGCCAGCGAATTCTCGAGTTCGTCTTTGACCCAGAGAATCGCCTGTGAAGCGGGTATGGACATCGCTCAGTCCCCAGCCGTCAGGTGGTACTCGCGCTCAGCTCCGCCAAATCGAGGACTTCCTCGTGGAGCTCAGGTGGATGGCCCCCAGCAACTGCCGCGCCGATCGAGTCATCTTCAGCCCCTGATGATTCGTCCGGCAGCTTGAACCCCGCAACGGTCTGGCGGAGGGTTCCAGCGAGATCGGCCAACTTGCCGATATCCCGGGCGGTCGCTTCCGTTCCCTCGGCCGTCTGCACCGTAATTTCCTGAATCACATTCATGGTCCGTGTGACGTTCTGAGAGGCCGCGGCCTGCTGTTTGGCTGCCTCGGAAATGCTCTGTACCAGATTCGCCATATGGCCCGATACGGTTTCGATTTCGGTAAGCGCCCGACCGGCATTTTCGGCAAGTTGGGCCCCATTGACCACTCCGGCCGTACTTTTTTCCATTGAACTGACTGCTTCCCCGGTATCGACCTGAATCGTTTTAACGAGAGTTTCAATCTGACGTGTCGCATTTCCCGCTCGTTCGGCCAGCCTTTGTACTTCATCTGCAACCACTGCAAATCCACGCCCTGCTTCTCCTGCCATGGAAGCCTGAATTGCAGCATTGAGCGCCAGGATATTGGTTTGTTCCGCGATGTCGTTAATCAGTTCGACGATATCGCCAATCTCCTGTGAGCTTTCGCCCAGTCGTTTGATCCGTTTGGCGGTTTCCTGAATCGTGTCGCGAATGGCATTCATGCCCTCGATCGTCACGCGCACCGCATCCGCACCGCGGTGCGCGATCCCCACCGATCGTTGGGCCACTTCGGCAGATCGTTGTGCGTTGAGAGAGACCTGCTCAATCGATTTGGTCATCGCGGCAATCTGTCCGCCCGCTTGCACGATCTGGTGACTTTGATGGGAACTGGCCTGCGCCACGTGGGTCGCAGTCGCCCGACTGCGACGGGCGGCATCATCGACCTGAACCGCTGTCTGATTGATCGTCCGGACCAGCTCTCTGAGCTGGTCTACGGCGAAGTTGACCGAATCGGCAATGGCACCCGTGATGTCTTCTGTGACCGATGCTTGTACGGTGAGATCGCCATCAGACAAGCCCGCGAGTTCGTCCAGCAGCTGCAGAATGGCGCTTTGGTTGCGCTGTGCTTCCTCACCCCGGGCACGCTGGGCAGACGCAATGGCATTGATCAGGTAGTTGACGTACAAGAGTGCCAGAAGAAGCATCAGGCCTGCACCCAGCAGCACCCAGCCGTAAATCGGCCGATAGATACCGTAGTGCACACCCTCTTTCATTCTTGTCGCGATTCGTCCCATGAGACGGGTCATGCCATGCGAAGCAAATACCACAGCAGCCAGCCTGCGAAAGATGGAGTGGACTTCAGACGTGTTTTTCAAAAAGACGGTGAAACCGGAAGCCACAGGGTGGTAAAGTGCCTCCATCCTGCCCAACAGGGACCGCAAGGCAGGCATGCCGAACACGCCGGGCATGTTGAGACTGCGCGATCCGTTCACCAGTGCCCGCTGGACGGCATCCACATATCTCGCATTGGCGATGAACTGTTTGAGGCGCGTGGTTGATTGGCGCCCGGGATTGAGGAGCGCATGGAGTTCCAGATTGATCTCAAATGAACGAGTATCGAGTGATTCCACACGGGCCAAAGAACGCCGAGGTGCCCCTGTCCGGACCATGAGGCCCGACAGATGCCGCCATTCGAGGCTTAAAAGTGGAAATCCGGACTGGATATTGCGTAATGAGGAGCCTATGGTCTGTACGAGAGCATGGCGAGTGTCCAGAAATTGCAAGGAATGGTCGATCACCAAGGCACCGCCGCCGAGCTCATTGAGCAGGATCCGGTAGCGGCTTTGTCCCGATGGTTGTCCAAGCATCAGACTACCGTGTTCAAGCGCAGACAAATCGTGCTCATAAGCAGTCTGATGCAGCCGCAACTGCGAGAGCACATCACCTGATTTCGCGAAGAATGTGGATGCTCCGAGACGTATCGCCGTCAATTGTTGGTGAGCCTGATGCAATAACTGGGTCTGCGCACGATAGGCCTGGTCGGCCCGATGGACCTGGTAGAGGTCCCACGCCCCAGCCAGCAAGAAGATCGTTGCCAGAATCCCGAGCCAATAGACGGCCCTTCGTGATTGTGGTTTCATTTCAGCCATGACTCACCTCGATCAGCAAACTCCACCATGTTTGGTATTGCCAGAACACATATTGACGATATCCACGCCTTCACCCGGCAGCCGCATCCAGAAACAGCGTGCTTTCCACGAGCGCGTGGAGATCCACATGCTGGCAGAGGATCCGATCCACCTGATAACACCCGCGGATCCAGGCCCGTAGTGCGCTTTCACGCGGCGTGGCCTCCCGTTCCGTTTCGTGGATCCGTCTGAACCCCCGCACTTCGTCGACCAGCAGTCCCACCGGGTTCCGGTCGTGATTGATCCGAATGAGCCGAGTGGTTCGGCTCATCTGGATCGGCTCGAGCCCCGCAAACGCAGCGAGGTCGGTCACCGGGATCAGCTGCCCACGTACGTTGGCGACTCCAATCAGCCAGGATTTCGCACCAGGCAGAGGTGCCAATGGGACCGGGGTCATGATCTCCCGGATGTTGTTCCGATCGGCGATATAGATCTCCGACGCCACCCGGAATGCCATCCCGGTCCATTCCTTCTCCGCCTCACGTCCGATGTTCCGTCCACGCGCAACTGCACGAGCACGATTTTCGATGGCCTGAAGCAGCGCAAATGGTCGCGCCGGCATCGCCGGAGCAGACTCAGTGGCCACTTTGGCCTTCCAGAACATTGGTGACCGACTGCAGCAGCGCCTCGGGAGTCACCGGCTTGACCAGGTAATCGGATGCACCCTGCCGAAGACCCCACACGCGATCCGTCTGCTGGGATTTATTGGTCACGACAATCACAGGCATATTTTTCGTGTCCGCATGGTGCGTGAGCTCCCGGGTGGCCTGGAACCCGTTGATCCCCGGCATGATCACATCCATCAGGATCAGATCAGGCTTCTCCGATCGCGCCATTTCGATCGCCTCCATCCCATTCGTTGCGGTGATGACACTATGTCCCGCCTTTTGCAGGATAGCACTCAGGATATGCACCTCGGTCGGCGAATCATCCACAACCAGTATCTTAGCCATGCACTTTATACCTCTCGAACAATAAATAAATCAGGATCGTTCATCCGCGCGTCGTCACGGCACGGTCGGCCTGTGATTTGGACAGAAAATGCTGCAGGGTCGAAAGCAGATCCTCACGCCCGAACGGTTTGGTCAGATACTGTTCGGCACCACAGATCCGTCCTCGCGCAATATCAAACAGCCCATCCCTGCTGGAGAGCATGATGATCGGGATCTGGCTGAACTGGCGGTTGTTTTTGATGAGGACACAGGTTTCATATCCATCGAGCCGGGGCATCATGACATCGATGAAAATGATATCCGGATTGAGATCTGCAACCTTGGCCAGTGCCTCGAAACCGTCTCCAGCGGTTGCAACAGCACAACCCGCTGCCTTGAGCATGTTTTCCGCGCTCGTACGCACGGTACGGCTGTCATCCACGATCAAGACCTTCGTGCCTTTCAAATTGGCCTCTGAATGCTCGTTCTCGGATGGACTCATGCGGGTTATCTCCCTCTCAAACTGTCTCTAAAGGGTGTCTTGTTGCCCCCCACCGAGTTACCTTTTACCACAAATTTGTCGCATAATCCATTGACATTCGTCCCAAAAGGTCTCCCCTCGTGACAGGCGGTCAATTCCATCTCGGCGTCGTCATGGATCCGATCGGTTCCATACACCCTGAAAAGGACACTACTCTTCTGCTCCTACAGGCTGCCCAGAGAACGGGATTTCGTCTGACTTACTTTGAAATCAGTGATATTTTCGCAAGAAACGATGGGGTATGGGGTTGGGGCCGCCCCCTTCGGGTGTTCGAACGGAACGAACACTTCTTTGAGTTCGGCCGCGACCCCAAACCTCTCCTTTTGACCGATCTTTCGGTCCTCCTCATGCGTAAGGATCCACCTGTGGATCTCGAATACGGGTATGTCACCCTTCTTTTGGCACTGGCTGAGCAGGCGGGGCTCTGGATCATCAACTCACCGCAAGCTCTGCTCAAAACCAATGAAAAAACTGGCCATCCTGTCCTTTCCGGATCTCGCCCCACCAACACTCGTCACCCGATCGATGGGACAGCTTCTCGAGTTCATCGATCTGCACGGGCGGGTTGTTCTGAAACCACTGGACGGCATGGGGGGTTCGCGGATTTTCGTGACCTCGACCGACGACCTGAACCGTCATGTGATCGTTGAAACCCTGACGGATGAAGGCAACCGATCGGTCATGGCACAGCGCTTCATTCCCGAGATCCGTGAGGGCGACAAACGAATCCTGCTCGTCAACGGTACCCCACTCCCCTTCGCGCTGGCGCGCATCCCGAAAGCAGGTGAATCACGCGGAAATCTGGCCAGGGGGGGCACCGCGCATGGCGTTCCCCTCACGAATCGCGATCGCGAAATTTGTGCGGTTGTGGGCACACGTCTGGCTCAGCAAGGACTGACATTCGTTGGATTGGATGTCATCGGTCACTATCTGACAGAGATCAATGTGACCAGTCCGACCTGTGCACGGGAGCTTGAGACAGCATACGATCTGGATATCGGCGGGCAGATCATGGATCACATCATCGAAACCCTCAAGACCGGGCGATCCATGTCGCCCGATTCCCCGCTTCGCGCCTCTCCGTGAACACCCGTATACCGTGCAGCCTGATTCAACTCTTTCCATGAAATCCAGACATCACTTGACGCGATCCCGGATTGTCTTGCGCACCCACCCATCCCTTGAGCGGCTTTTTCATCTCGGACTGCTGGTCACGATTGTCTATGCTGTCCTGATACTTGGAATCAACTTTCGCGATACGAACCCGCTTGATCCGCTGCTCCACCCGCTCGCGGTAACCGTGGTGGATACGCGGAGCCTCCGGCCACCGGTCAGGATTCATGTCTACGCACAGGTCAACTCGCGTGGAGGCTCCCACCATCCCGAGCGGGCGATACAGGCTGCGAGGCTCCCATCGGGTCAAGTGAACCAAAAGGGACGACCTGATGCGCATGATGCACGCAACTCACACGCCCGATTGCGGGCGTCGCAGCATAACCCGTCACCCGGTTCCGGGTTCCGCTCAGGCAGCAGCCAGGCACTGGCCAGTCGGGCATTGCACTCGAGAAGGGTTTCGCTCAGGCTTCGTGCTCATCTTTCCGGCGTCGCGCCATTGGAGATCGAGCACCTGATGATCGCCTCGCACTCACCTCTGCCACCCGTCACGGAAACCCGGGATACGGATGTCGGGTCGGATGCACTCGAACCGAAGCCTTGGCCAGCCGTCTCGGCCCGGGCACTGGTTTTGGCTCGCTACCTCAATGCCTGGCGGATGCGGATTGAGCGGGTCGGCAACCGTCTTCTGCAGCTTCGGAGCATGAACCCCGCGCTGAGGGGACATCTGCTACTCGCAGTGACCCTGCGAGCTGATGGTACGATTGCCGCCCTGCATTTCGTGCGGGAAGCCCGCAACCCGAACCTCAATCGCCTGGCTCTTGAAACCATCCGGGAGGCGCAGCCGTTCCCTCCACTCCCGCAGACACGAACCGGCCGGCAATCATTCCGGTTTATCTATGAATGGCGATTCTTCAACCATCACGCAACAGCGGATGTGGCTCCCCTCAGTCACGCCCATTCTTGAGTCTTGCGTCCCAAACTCCCATAATAGGGGGATGATGAAGGATAGTTCTCTCACGGGTCACCTGCTGCTCGCCATGCCCGGCCTGAGCGACGCCCATTTTACTCAATCCGTCACACTAATCTGCCTGCACAACACAGAAATGGCGGTCGGACTGATCATCAACCGCCCGACCAATCTCACCTTGCGCGAACTGTTTAATCATCTTTCGCTTGCTCCCAGCACGCCAAGCGATATTCTGGATCAGCCGGTTTATCAGGGTGGGCCCGTTCAAACTGAACGAGGATTTATCGTGCATTCTCCAGACTGTACCGGAGAATCCACCCAGTCGATCAATGACGGATTGTCGATGAGCAGTTCGCGGGATGTACTGGATGCCATTGCCCGAGGCAAGGGACCCCGCCAGTTTCTGGTTGCCCTCGGGTACGCTGGATGGGAACCCGGGCAACTCGAACGGGAAATCAGTGAGAACGCCTGGTTGTCTGCTCATGCCGACCATGACCTCATTTTTGATCTGCCAGCCGAACAGCGCTGGCAGGCCGCTGCCCAGCGGATCGGGGTGCGCCTTGACCGATTGAGCATCGATGCCGGACACGCTTGACCAGATTGTATTGGGTCTGGACTACGGCCAGAAAAACATCGGAATTGCCATCGGTAACCGGCGTACCCGAAGCGCCCAGCCTCTGACCACCCTGAACACACGGTCTGGACAGTTTCCCTGGTCTGAACTCGACCGCTTGGTCACGCAATGGACACCCGATATTTTTTTGATCGGTGTGGTGCCCTCACATTCCGGATCGATTAATCCCGCTCGCAGGCAATTTCAGTCTGCTCTGGGAGCGCGATATGGCATGCCAGTCGTGGCATGGGATGAAAGCCATACCTCGGAAGCCGCACGTTCTGAAATCCGGCAGCGCCGTGCAGATGGTCGAAAGCCGCGTCGCGTCACCAAGGGATTCGAAGATGCCGTCGCGGCAGCTCTTCTGGTCACATCTTACCTGGAAACGCCTGGCGCATGAACGAAAACCGCGCCACATCACTCCAGTTTGACCATAACGGAAAACTGAGGCACCTCATTACCCTGACCGGTCTGCCACGAACGGTCCTCGAATCCATTCTTGACCGTGCCGAGCACTTCGTGCATGCGGAGACGGCCCCTCCCCCTTGCCATCCGAACCTATCCGTTGCCCTGCTTTTCAGCGAAGCCAGTACGCGTACGCGGGTATCATTCAGCCTGGCCGCCTGGCGACTGGGTTATCCGGTCATTAATCTAGAACCGAGCCAGTCGTCACTCGCGAAATCGGAAACTCTTGAAGACACAGTTTCGACACTTGAAGCCATGGGCATTCGATTCCTGGTTATGCGGCACGCCCAGAGCGGGATTTTCAACACCCTGCTTGATCCACCGGACCGCGCCATTCATTGCATCAGTGCCGGTGAATCCCATCAGTCCCATCCGACACAAGGTCTGCTGGATCTTCTGACGATCCGGCAGCATTTTCCCGATCTTGCTGGCCTGTCGGTAGCGATCGTAGGTGATCTGGCGCACTCGCGGGTTGCCCGTTCAACCTTCACGGCACTGCGCACGTTCGGTGTTACCGATATCCGTCTGAGTGCACCTCCAGAACTCGAGCCGGATCCGGCTGATTTCCATGGAGCATCCAATCAGACACTCGATCAGGCACTGGAGGGGATCCAGCTGGTCATCGCCTTGCGCGTCCAGAGCGAACGCCTGGCGAAGCCGTCTACCATTGACCCCGCGCGCTATTTCGCCACATACGGTCTCACATCCGAAAGACTCAAAAGTTGCCATCCTGATGTCCGCATCATGCACCCGGGGCCGATTCATCCGGGCATGGAACTCGCGTCAGATCTGATCAATGGCCCCCGGTCGCTGATCCGCCAGCAGGTGCGCAATGGGGTCCCGATTCGCATGGCCGTTTACGAGGAGCTGCGTTCGTGAGCCGGTCCGTTCCCACCCCCCGCGGTTCGGTTCTGATTGAGCACGCGCGCATTAGGGAGAACCAACGGGTGGCACCGGAGCAGTTCCAGTTGCTCCTCGAATCCCCCCGGATCGCAGCGCGTGCACAGCCGGGCACTTTCGTGCAGGTGAGCTGTGACGAGGATGGCTGGCTTAAACGACCCATGTCCCTACTGGATGCCTGGGGTGATCGCCTGGATATCCTGTATAAGGTAGTCGGCAAGGGAACCCAACGACTCAGTACCCGTCCGGCTGGAACCCACCTGAGCATTATGGGCCCGATTGGGAATCCTTTTGCACCTGATCCTGAAGCTCCCTGGATCATCGCAATCGGCGGTGGAACAGGCATACCACCCTTGATTTTTCTACTTGAACGTCTGCTGGCTTCGGGTACGAGAAACCGATTGGCCTTCTTCGGTGGATCGGAACTGCCGTTCCCCCTGGAAACGCAACCCCGTGCCACACCGTTTATCGGCATACCCGAGCATGCCTCTCTGTCCTTGCTCCGTTTGGATCGGGCCGGGATCCCGGCTGCATTGGCAAGCCGCGGGTCGATCCGGGGAACCTACCCTGGGCTGGTCACCGAGTTATTCGAGTGCTGGTGGCGTGCGCAACCAGAACCGCCCGCGCAAGGAACCCAGGTATTCAGTTGCGGACCCTCTGCCATGATGGTATCGGTACAGAATCTGGCTCTGGAAATGCACTTTGGTGGCGCGCTTTGCCTCGAAGAGTACATGGCCTGTGCGATCGGTGGCTGTGCGGGCTGTACCGTTCCCATCACGGGCCCAGGGGGCATCGCCATGAAACGAGTCTGCGTTGACGGACCGGTTTTCCCAATGGGCACGGTCCTCTTCGACAACCGCTAGATGAAAAGAACCGCCTCAACTTCAATCAACGCTCCACGCGGCAGTTCCCGCACTCCGACGACAGCCCGTGCCGGATAGGGCGGCTGCCAGAGTGTCTCCATGAGCTCATTGAGTACGGGGTAGTCGCTCATCTGAACGAGATAGACCGTGAGTTTGACGACCTCTGCACATTCTCCGGCCGTACCACACAAGGCAACCAGGTTGCGCAACGCCTGCTCCGCCTGGGCCCGGAATCCACCTGGAACCAGCTCTCCGCGCTGTGGATCCAGGCCGATCTGTCCGGATATGAAAACCCAAGAACCTGCGCGTACCGCCGGCGAATAAGGTCCGATCGCCCGGGGGGCCTTCGCGGACGTAAGTGACACTCGCTCAGTCATCGTTCTATACCTCGTGATCAATCAGGATCCAGCATCTTCACTGGCAGATCCACCAGCCGGAAGCGCGCTCAGGTATGTGCACGCGTGATACGAATCACGCCTGGCAGCCGGTGTATATGACGGAACAGGTTCGCAAGCTGCTTCCGGTCACGAACCGCACAGACAAATGTCAAGGTGGCCATCAACCCATCCCGTTCCGTAACGGAGACCTGTTCGATATTGGATCCGAGCTCGGCAATACGGGAGGCAATCTGGGCCAGTACACCCCGCTGATTCTCGACGTCTACACGGAAACCAATCGAAAAATCCTTTTTCAGGCCGGCTTCCCACGCCACATCGATCCATTTGTCGACCGCCTTGCGATGCTCCAGCAGATTCGGGCAATCCGCTCGGTGAATGACCATTCCCCGTCCGGCAGACAGGAATCCAGCAATTTCGTCACCTGGGATCGGATAGCAGCAGCGCGCAAAGGTCACCACCATGCCCTCCGTCCCCCGGATCACAATCGGGATCGATTGCGGTGTGTGTGCCTCCGTTCCAGGGGATTGCAGAATCGCGTGGGCTACGAGAATGGCCGGCCGTTCACCGAGACCGATCTGCACCAGCAGTTCATCGACATCCGCCAGCTTGAGATTCTGAGCGAGACGGGACAGGGATTCCGGATCCAGTCGTCGCAGGGACGTATGGGATCGGGACAGGATCTGGTTCAGCAGTTGCTGCCCCAGTGTTTTCGCTTCGGCACGCTCGAGATTCTTGAGATATTGACGGATGTTGGTACGGGCTTTGGCCGTCACGACGAAATTCAGCCAGGCGGGATTGGGACGTGCCCCGTGTGCCGTCAGGATTTCAACCAACTGCCCGCTTTGGAGTATTGTACGCAGCGGAACCAGCTGCCGATCGACTTTGGCAGCAACACACGAGTTCCCGAGATCAGTGTGAACGGCGTAGGCGAAATCCACCGGTGTGGATCCTCTCGGCAGCCGACGGATCTGTCCACGCGGTGTAAAGACATAGACCTCATCCGGGAAAAGATCGATCTTCACATTCTCGAGAAACTCAACCGAACTGCCTACGCGACTCTGGATCTCAAGCAATTCACGCAGCCACTCCCGCGCCCGATACGCGCTCGAGCCGGAATGATGCTCGCCGGATTTGTAAAGCCAGTGCGCGGCAATACCCGCTTCAGCGACCTGATCCATCATGACTGTCCGAATCTGGACTTCAACGGGTATGCCTTCCGGGCCAATCACAATCGTATGCAGTGACTGGTAACCGTTAGCCTTTGGAATAGCGATATAGTCCTTGAATTTGCCCGGCAGGGGGCTGTAAAGGTGGTGCACGACGCCGAGTACACGGTATGCAGTATCTTCCCGATCGACTATGATCCGGAAACCATAGCGGTCCCAGACTTCACTCCAGGACAGCCCCTTGTTTTTCATCTTGCAATAAATGCTGTAGAGATGTTTCTCACGTCCCCTGATCTGCGCATCGATACCTTCTGTCTGCAACCCGCGCTTCAGCGCCTCTTCGGTGCGCTGGATCAACTCCCGGCGGTGACGCCTCCTTTCCCGTAGACGCGTCGCAAAAACACGGTATCGGTGCGGATAGAGATTTCGGAAACCCAGATCCTCGAGCTCAAGACGCCAGGTGTTCATTCCCAGCCGGTGCGCAATGGGAGCGTATATCTCGAGTGTCTCAGCGGCAATCGAACGGCGTTTGGCGTCTGGCATGCTGCCCAGTGTGCGCATGTTGTGCAGCCGGTCTGCGAGTTTGATCAGGATGACCCGGATGTCATCCACCATTGCGAGAAGCATCTTGCGAAAATTCTCGGCCTGGGTCTCGGCGTAGGTCGGGAAGCTGATCTGGGTAAGCTTACTCACACCATCGACCAGATGGGCCACTTCTGCACCGAAACGGGTTTCGATCTCGACACGGGTGACTGGAGTGTCCTCAATCACATCGTGGAGGATGGCAGCCACAAGTGTTTCAGCATCTACGTGCAATCCCGCTAGAATGCGTGCAACCTGCAATGGATGCTGGATATAGTCCTCGCCGGAAAGACGCAGCTGACCTTGGTGAGCCGATTCACTGAAACGATAAGCCCGTTCAAAAAGCTCCGCCTGATCAGAACTGAGATAACTTTTGAGTTCTTCTAGAAAAGCCGCCAACCCGTCTGCCTGTTTGGCTGGATTTGCGCGACCGAACAGCACGCTACCTTGGGGCATAAACCCCTCTCCTCGGCTAGAATCCCTCGTCGGTTTCAACCACCGCAAACGAATCAGGGAACGCAGCCGGTTCTTCGACCAGTACAGGCTTCGGTCCGTCGGGCTGAGTCAGCACTTCTTCTCCCACCTTCCCTTCGGCGATTTCGCGAAGCGCCAAAACCGTCGACTTGTCATTCTCACGATCCAGGGCAGTGACTGCCCCATTGGACAGCTGCCGTGCCCGTTTGGCAGCAACCAATACCAATGTAAACAGATTGGGAATCCGGGACGCACAGTCCTCGACCGTTACTCTCGCCATTGCAAAACCCCTGCCGATTGACCTAACGCGGCTGCGCTTTAAGCACCATTATGATAGATCATTCCGGGCCTGATGCCAAGAGCTCCTCGATTCGTTGCGCAAGGTCCAGAGGCCCATGAGGCGCCGTGTCCGGATTATCCAGGATTGTGCGGATTTCGAGAACGGTCCGCTTGATCTCATCGTTCACCACGACGTGGTCAAAGTCTCGCCAATGACGAATCTCACGCGCCGCATCCTTCAAACGTCTGCACAGCTGATCCTGCGCTTCCGTCTGACGTCCACGGAGACGCCGTTCCAGTTCGACCTGGGAGGGTGGCAAAAGGAAAATCGTGACCACGGACGGCAGGCGTCTGCGCACCTGTCTCGCTCCCTGCCAATCGATATCCAAAAGCACCTGACGACCCTCTTTCAACGCGTGCATCACCGGTTCTTGCGGCGTCCCGTAATACTGTCCGTATACGGTGGCGTATTCGAGAAAATCACCTTGCTGGATCGCGTCTTCAAACCTCTTGAGTGGCCAGAAGAAATAATCTACTCCATCACGTTCGGACGGTCTGGGTGGGCGGGTTGTGGCCGAAACGGAAAAGAAAACTTGATCCCCAAGCGCATCGAGCAGAGCTCGAATGACCGTCGTTTTACCGGTTCCGGAAGGTGCACTCAGTATAAAGACACGCGCGTCGCCGGTCATACCGGCCACCCCGTCACCGCCCCATACAACCGTATCCAGTACATCAAAAAACCCCTACTTCACGCGCGTGAGAATAATCAGGCGCCCACCCCATTTTCTCATTCCGTCGGAGCATCCTGCTTGCACCGGTTGTGGCCCTGATGCAATCTGCACGGTATGGGTTCACCCGCTGCCTGCACAGACAGCCATCGGATACCCAGAGGTCATCTAGGGAGCGGATGTGTGAGCTTACCCGATATTCTGAACTTGTTCGCGCATCTGTTCGACGACAACCTTGAGATCGACCATTTGATGACTGATCTCGGCATTCTGGACCTTGGCGCTCAGGGTATTCACTTCACGCTGCATTTCCTGTAGCAGAAAATCGAGTTTCCGCCCTCCCCCCAACCCGGTTTCCAGTGTGCTGGCCAATGCAGCCAGATGGCTCTCAATCCGGTCCAACTCTTCGCTCACATCTGTTTTCTGGACGAGTAATACGAGTTCCTGCTCCAGACGGGCCGGATCCAGATCAGCCCGGATCGACTCCATCCGCCGACGCAGACGATTGACCTGTTCTGCTTGGCTCAGATCGACCCGTTGTCGAGCGTCGCGCAGAGCCTTGGCCATCTCTTCCACGCGTGCGACTAAGCCGACCGCCAGACGTTCTCCTTCCTCAGCCTGCATCCGTTCCAGATCTCCAAGCGCTGTGATGAGGAGTTCCTGGGCCTCACACGCTTGCACCTCCAGTGAAACGTCCGGCTCTTTCCGGACCAGGACGCCAGGCCACTGGAGGAGTGCCAGTGGATCGACGCTCATCCCCAGATCCCAGTTTTGCCGGATGGTTTCGATCCAGGATCGGATTTCCGCGATCCGCAACCAGTTGATCTCCGTTCCGGAATCTTCCATGCCGGCGGGACAAGTCTGCAACTCGGCTTCCAGTCGGCCTCGCACGGGATGCGATGACAGCACCGATCGGAATCTGTTCACGAACTGATCGAAGATCGGAGGGGTGCGAAGCAGTATGTCGCGTGAACGTCCGTTCAGGGATTTCAGAAACCAAGTGAGGTTCACGCCCGAGCGGGCCGACACCACCCGTGCATAACCCGTCATGCTTCGGAGCGGAGTAGCTGGACTTACGGATTTTGAAGTTTCGCTCACATGGAAACCGGTGGCCCAGACGACGCGAACCCATTGTATACGGGAGCAGGATCCCTGTACCTTGCCACGCTGTGCCTTTATACTGACTCTCTGTCCAACGTTGCCGCCCTGGTTTTTTGCGGAGAAACATCATGCGCCCGAGCGGCCGTCAAGCCGACGAAATGAGACCGATCCAGATCATCCGAAGCTACACCAAACATGCAGAAGGATCGGTTCTGATCCGGCTCGGAGATACGCATGTCCTCTGTACGGCATCCATTGAGGAGCGGGTCCCCAACTTTATGCGCGGCAAAAACCGCGGCTGGGTAACGGCTGAGTATGCCATGCTGCCGCGCGCCACGCAGACCCGCTCGGAGCGGGACGGGGTGCGTGGCCGCACGAACTCGCGCGCGCAAGAAATTCAACGATTGATCGGACGATCCTTGCGGGCAGTCGTGGACACAGCGGCGCTTGGCGAACGGACCGTCATTCTGGACTGCGATGTGTTGCAGGCAGATGGAGGGACCCGGGTGGCGGCTGTAACGGGCTGTTACGTTGCCCTTGCCGATGCCATGGAGTCCCTGACCCGGCACAAGCGCCTTCCCGCTTCGCCGATTCACGGTTCGGTGGCAGCTGTATCTGTCGGCATTTACAGGGGACAGGTCATTCTGGATCTGGACTATGCTGAAGACGCTGAAGCCGAAAGCGATGTCAATGTGATCATGAACGAGCTGGGTGCACTCGTTGAGATTCAGGGCACCGCCGAAGGACACGCCTTCCACCGCAAAGAACTCGAGCAGATGCTGGATCTGGCTGAACGGGGTATCCGGATCATGCTTGAGGCACAAGCAGCAAGCCTCGGGAAACCGGCCTGATGCGTCTTGTGCTGGCGACCGGGAATCCCGGCAAATGCCGCGAGTTTGCGTCGATCGTAAGCGCTTGGGGATTCGTGGTCGTACCCCAGGCCGAGCTCGGAATCGAATCGCCGCCCGAGACCGGATCCACTTTCTACGACAATGCGATGCTCAAAGCTGCCCATGCCCGAAGCCGGTGTACGGATGCTGTTCTCGCAGATGATTCGGGCCTCGAAGTGAATGCACTGGGTGGAGAGCCGGGAGTCAACAGTGCCTGCTATGCGGGTCCGGATGCGAATGCATCCGCCAACCTGGACCGGCTTCTGCACAACCTGTCAGGCACGCCTCTCCCAGACCGGACAGCACACTTCCGTTGCATTCTGGTTCTGTGGCCTCCGGATCAGGAACAGCCATTTGTGGCAGAAGGGTCGTGTCAGGGGCGCATCCTGAACGAGCCGCGAGGAAACCGGGGGTTTGGATACGATCCGGTCTTTGAACTTCCGGAACTGGGTCTCACGTTCGGACAGCTCAGCACCGAACTCAAGGACCGTTACAGTCACCGCGGACACGCACTGAGACAGCTGCGACACAAGATTACAGGATCGGAATGGTATTCCCGACATCCAGAACTCTTCTCTGAGGGAGGCAAAAGATCGGGAACCGCAGGATGGTGAACCCCACGCTCAGTCAAATTGGAGCCCGTTCGGTCAATGTGTTCGCCAGGATCTCTTGCACCTCCCGCGAGTGATGAGGCTCGTTCGCCAGGTCACGAATCGTCTTCTCCATGCGCTTTTGCACCACCGCATCCTCCCATCGCCAGGGACTGCCGAATGCCTTGGCTAGGCGGGCTGCGACCTGCGGATTGGTGGCATCCACTTTGCGTATCTCAGAGGCCAGCAATTCATATCCGGCACCAGTCGGATCATGGAAACCGGCTGGATTCAGTTGCACAAATGCACCGATCAAAGCATAGATCCGGTTCGGGTTTCTACGGTTGAAATGGGCGTCGCGGGTCAATGTTTCAACATCCCGGATCGCCTGTGGCCGATGTGAGATTGCTTGCATCGTCAGCCACTTGTCCAGGACGAGCGGGAACGGGTCATAGCGCGCACGGAAGTCATCCATCGTCTTTTTCCGAGCAGGGTGATCGAGATCGTTGAGAGCGGCGAGCGCACCGATACGATCAGTCAGGTTGTCGGCATCCCGATAGGCTCGTTGTGCCTGCTCAACATACCGGTCAGGATCGGCCCAGACGAGGTAGGACAGGGCCAGAAGCTTCAAGCGGCGCCGGGCCGCCTGTTCGACACTGTACCGATAACGCTTCTGATGGCTGGCAAATTCCTGATAAAGCCCGTCCCAGAGATCCTTGAGTCCGCTTCCGATTTCGCGGCGCAAACCATCGCGCTCGGAGCGGACAGTGGCCGGATCAAATGGCCGGATCGACTCACAGAGCCAGAGCTCGTCTGGGAGTGTAAGCAGTTCCACCGTAAGAGCTGGGTCGGAACTCGCACCGGCCAGTACACCCCTCCAGGTCCTGATGGCAGCCCTTTGAGAGGGAAGTGTCTGGGCGTTGCGTGACGCTTCACAGCGCGCCCGGATCAGTCGAACCGCCATTTCCTGGCTGGCCTCCCATCGGTTCAGCCCATCCGGATCGGACAGTATCAATATCCGCAGCGACCGATCGGATTGGACTGCCTTCCAGATGACGGGGGCTGAAAAATCGCGCAGTCCGGAAATCAGTGGAGGATCCTGAACTCCATCCAGCACAAACGTTTGCCGGTGCTGGGTCTGATTCAGCACGGTTTCAGTTTCGTACTCCTTTCTGCCCTCCACTCGGAATGTCAAGGGTTTCCCCGCATCAGACAAGAGACCGAGTTTCACGGGAATCCAAAGGGCTCCGTCCGGCTCGGAATCGGAACGGGGGGCTGGACACAACTGGGTCAGTGTGATCCGAAGTCGACGATTCCTTCGATCATAGCGTGAACGGCACTCGATTCGTGGCGTGCCTGAACGATCCAGCCAGCGCTCAAAGGGGTGCAGACTCTGGCCATAAACCTGTTCCATGATCTCCAGGAAATCCTCGAGGGTAACAGTCCGGCCGTCGTAGCGTTCAAAATAGAGCTCGAGCCCTTTTTTGAAATCTGTCTCACCCAGAATGGTGGCGCACATGCGGATCACTTCAGCACCTTTTTCGTAAACCGTGGCCGTGTAGAAATTGTCAATCGAATGATAGGCCTGGGGACGGACCGGGTGAGCCAAGGGTCCGGCATCCTCGGTGAACTGATGGGCTCGCAACGTACGCACATCCCGGATGCGTCGTACGACTTGAGCTCCTTGATGTGCCATGAAGCAGCGCTCCCGGTACACCGTGAGTCCTTCCTTCAAGGCAAGCTGGAACCAGTCCCGGATCGTGATCCGGTTTCCCGTCCAGTTGTGGAAATATTCGTGCCCCACCACGGACAGGATGTTTTCATAATCCTGATCAGTCGCAGTTTCCGGGTCAGCCAGAATATATTTGGAATTGAAGATATTGAGCGATTTGTTTTCCATCGCGCCCATATTGCAGTCATCGACCGCAACGATATGGTATTGCGAGAGATCGTATTGCCTCCCGAAATAGTCCTCGTCAAACCTCATGGCACGCTGGAGAGCTTCCAGGGCAAATTGTCCGCGCGGCCAGTTGTGTGGCTCCACATGGACAGCAAGCGCAACAGTTCGTCCGGATTGAGTCCTGAATGTTCCTTCATGCTGCCGGAAGGTTCCCGCGACCAGAGCAAACAGATAACAGGGCTTGGGAAATGGATCTTCGTATATTGCGTAATGACGACCTTTCGGAAGCAGCCCTCCACCCGTGCGATTGCCATTGGAAAGCAGAGTTGGCTGCAACTCCTGATCCGCATGGATTCGGACCTCAAAGCAGGACAGGATATCGGGGCGATCGATGAAATAGGTAATGCGTCGGAATCCCTGGGCTTCGCATTGGGTGCAATAGACACCGCCCGTCAGATAAAGGCCTGATAACATCGTATTGTGAGCCGGGCCGATCACGACGACGGTCTCCAGGACAAACTGATCGGGTACATGCGGAATGACCAGGCCTGTCCCGGTCAACTGGAAGTCTCGCGCGTCGAGTACTTGCCCATTCAGGCTGAGGGAAACCAGCGTGAGCCCTTCACCATGCAGTACCAACGGATCTTCTCTTGAGGACTCTGGAGCGCGCTCAATCCGGAGTTGGCTCGAGACCCGGGTCTGTTCAGGGTCCAGATCAAACTCCAGCCGGATCCATGGCATGCGAAAAAGAGGTGGACGATAGTCGCTCAGCCGGATGAGTTCGGAATCAGTCAAGTCACTTCCCTAAATGCCGAAACTCACTCATTATAGAGTCTGATTTCTGCCGATCCCTGGAACCTGGCCGTATCTTTCGCCGTGCCGGAAACCCAAACCCATGTCATGATGGCAGCCATGCTGCTACATCCGAATGATGGCACCTCACCCTCCGCGCAAGAGGAGTGGGGACTCTACATCCATCTGCCCTGGTGCGTCAGAAAATGCCCTTATTGCGACTTCAACTCGCATCGGGTTCCCGAGCACATACCGGAAACACGTTATGTGACAGCCCTTTGTCAGGAGATGGAACGGGCCTCCCCTCGCTTCCAAAACCGTCCGCTCGTTTCCATTTTTCTGGGTGGCGGGACACCAAGCCTGTTCAGCCCGGTGGCGATCGAACGGATCCTGAAACAGGCCCGGCAGTCCTTTTCCGTGGCAACCGATATCGAAGTCACAATTGAAGCCAACCCGGGAACCGCCGAGGCGGAACGATTCAAAGGATATCGGGACGCTGGTGTGACCCGACTGTCTCTCGGTGTACAAAGTTTTGACAATGAACGGCTGCTGGCACTGGGCCGCATCCATACGGCCGAACAGGCCCGCGCAGCCTACCGAATGGGGCGCGATGCAGGCTTCCTTGCAATCAACGTCGATCTCATGTACGGACTGCCTGGCCAAACGCTCATGGGAGCACAGAGCGATCTCGCAGAGGCGCTGGATTTCGCACCCGAACATCTTTCGTACTATCAGCTTACGCTTGAGGAGGGCACGCCATTTTTCCGCCGGCCCCCCATGCGGCCAGATGAGACCGTACTCACATACATCGAAGATATGGCCTGGGCACGGTTCGCGGCAGCGGGCTACGAACGTTATGAAGTATCCGCCTACTCGAAAGGCATCCGGAATGCGTGCCGTCACAATCTCGGGTACTGGCGCTACAAAGATTACCTCGGAATCGGTGCTGGTGCACACAGCAAATTCAGGGATCCGGATGGAACCCGGCGTCAGATCCGGACTCGTTTTCCGGCCAGCTATCTCGCTGCAATCGAAAGCAATCAAACGGGATATGAAGAAAGACAGCTCGACCAAGCTGAAATCCGGTTCGAGTTTTTTCTCAATGCCTTGAGACTGCGCGAAGGATTTTCACCTGAACTCTACCAGCAGCAGACGGGTGAAACCTTCACATCGATTGCCGGAATGCTCCGGGAGTTGACGGACCTCGGCCTGCTTGAAGTTGCTGACCACAATATCCGCGCCACTGGCAGAGGCTATGCCATCCTGGACGATGTGGTGGCGTACTTTCTGCCTCCGCAAGCTACGGGATGATCTCCAGGCCTGAGCAGCTGGCATGACCCGGGTTGCAGCCCGGGTCCGACACACGGTGCAATTGCATCTCCAAGGCGGACTGGGTTATGATGGACGCCTGTTTCCAGGCACGATACTGGTCATTGCCACGATGAAAGCGGGAATCCATCCAGAATACGGCGAAATCACTGTGACCTGCAGTTGCGGCCACAAGTTCAGCACCCGCTCCACAGTCGGACATGATCTGCATGTTGAGGTTTGCGCCAACTGTCACCCGTTTTATACGGGAAAACAAAAACTCGTCGATACCGCTGGAAGGGTCGACAAATTCAGGCGCAAATACGAATCCACCGCGGGGAATTGAGCGTTTTCTGATCCATGCCTCAGGAGTTGGAGTTCGGCTTAAAGGCCCCGTTCTTTCCTGACTGAGCCCTGCGCCACCAGCCCCTTGAATCCAGGCCAGGAATCCACGCGCGACGCTGGACCGCCCGGCCCATACTCGGAGTGAGTGACATGTCAAAGACAACAATCCAAGAAGCAGCCGGACAGGAGGAGACCCGAAACCTGACCCTCCCTCTGCGCAGAGGCCATCTGGGACCGGCCGTACTGGACATCAACAAGCTTTACAGCGAATACGGATTGTTTACGTATGATCCGGGTTTCGTCGCAACAGCCAGTTGTGAAAGTGCAATCACTTATATTGATGGAGAGAAAGGTGTTCTGCTCTATCGGGGTTATCCCATCGAGCAGCTTGCAGAAAAAAGCACCTTTCTTGAAGTGGCGTATCTGCTCCTCTACAAAGAGTTGCCACTCAAGCATGAGTTAGACCGCTTCCTGGATGCCATCCGCCACCATACGCTGATCAACGAATCCCTGTTGCGGTTTTTCAACGGATTTCACCATGATGCACACCCCATGGCGATGCTGACGGGAGTGGTTGGATCTCTGTCCGCGTTCTATCCGGATGCCATGGAAGCGAGGGACCGCAGCCAGCAGGAGCTTTTTGCGCAAAGGATCATTGCCAAACTGCCAACCATTGCTGCAGCAGCATATAAGCATTCAGTTGGCCACCCGTTCATCTATCCCAGAAATGAACTGGATTATGCGAGCAATCTGCTCTACATGCTGTTCGCACTGCCGACTGCGGAGTATGTTCCTAACCCCGTTGCAGCCCAGGCACTGGATCTTCTTTTTATCCTGCATGCCGATCATGAACAGAATGCGAGCACCTCGACGGTCCGTCTCGCAGGCAGCTCCGGCACCAATCCATACGCTGCCATTACTGCCGGAATCGGTTGTCTCTGGGGGCCGGCCCATGGCGGTGCCAATGAGGCGGTCATCAACATGTTGACCGAAATTGCAGACATCAAGAACATCCCACGCTACGTTGCGCGCGCCAAGGACAAGAATGATACGTTCCGGCTCATGGGTTTCGGCCATCGTGTATACAAAAATTATGACCCGCGTGCAAAGATCATCCGCAGCATGACGTATAAGGTCCTCGAGAACCTTGGGCATCGATCGGATCCGTTGCTGGATCTGGCCATGAAGCTTGAAGAAATGGCCCTCAAGGATGAATACTTCATCGAACGCAAGCTCTACCCGAATGTCGATTTTTATTCCGGGATCATTTACCGTGCACTTGGCATACCAACCAGCATGTTTACGGTCATGTTTGCCATTGCGCGCTCGGTCGGATGGGTTGCCCACTGGCAGGAAATGGTCAATGACCCCGAGCAGCGGCTTGGACGCCCCCGTCAGCTCTACATGGGGCCCCTCCAGCGGGATTACTTGCAGATGAGCCAGCGTGGGGGCAAGGCGAGTTCAGGCACCTGACAGTGTCCGGCACGCATCTCTGCCTCCAGGAGCCCCTCAAGCACCCGTAATCCGATTCGCTGGAGGGGGCGTCCGTTGACTGGCGAAAGAGGCGACTGCCGGATATCGTCTGGCTTGAATACCGTCAGATGGACTGCCCACCCGGCCTCTTCAAACCGGTAAACCGGCAGACTCGGCTCGGCACCCTTGAACCGCAGTTTGCGCTCGGTGAGATCGTAGTCAATCCCGGCATCCAGGAGACGGAAAGCCACGAGTTCTGGAGGGTCTGCAAAGACGTGTAGCTCGATTTCTGCCGCAGTAGGACCTATCTCCGTGAGGGCCCCACCGGTCAGGCGAGCCTGGATGGGAAGCAGAAAACGCATGACCCCACATGCCACCTGTCTCATTTTCTGGATCTGCTCGCGTGTTAATCCCGCAGCATACAAACGCTGTCGTACGGAAAGTGCCTGCTCAATTTCCTGATTACTCGGCAAATGCTGTCCATGTTCCCCTTCGCCAAGCCTCAAAGCCGCTTTTCTCTTGGCACATCCGTAATCGGTCAGCCCCTCTTCGATGAGAATACGCGCAGCCTCCTCGGCGATCCTCGCACGTCTGGCGGATGCAGCTCTCAATGAAAGGTTTCTCGGCATGATGGCATCAGAAGATGTGATGCTTGCGATGCATCATTGATGACGGGCAATGGGCGGGAAGCTTGCCTACTTCAAAAACCTCAAATATGGTATCGGGATCTGCAGGCCCGCAGAGCAGTCCAGTCCGCGCATCAATACGTGCCGTTACGATGCCCGGCGGTGGTACGAAGGGAACATCGGGATAGCGCCTCAACGCGGGGCCCATGAAATCGATCCACATGGGCAGCGCCGCACGGGCACCCACTTCGCCATAACCGAGGGTCTTGTTGTCATCGCGTCCCACATAAGTCATGACCACGAGGTGGGGATCAAAACCACCAAACCAGCCATTGATGTAGTTGTTGGTCGTGCCCGTCTTACCCGCCAGGTCGACTCGATGCAGCACCTGCGCTGCAACTCCGGTACCGAACTGGATGACCGATTGCATGAGGCTCGTCGTGAGATAGGCATTTTGAGGTGTAATCACACGGATCGCCGCCCGAGGAGGTTCATGCGGCGGCATCAGGACGGGACCAAGATGCGGCGGGTCTGCCATGATTCGAGCCTTGTGGAAAACCTGGCCAGAACGTGAGAAGGAGTGTCGCAGCAGATGATGCTGCATCTTGTGTGAGTGCAGCTTCGTCGCTGATCGGGCGGGACTGGGCTGACCACAACCACTACAGGCAATATAGGGATCGGCCACCAGCACCCGCTTGCCCGTGCTGTCTCGGACACTTTTGATGAGATAGGGTTTGGAGAAATATCCTCCACTGGCAAAAACCGAGTATCCTCGAGCCATTTGTAACGGCGTGACATCGGCGCTGCCCAATATCAAAGTCAGATCGTGTGGAAGGTGTTTTGGATTAAATCCAAAGCGACGCACGTAATGCAATCCGTAAGAAATGCCGATATCGGCAAGCACCCGCACTGACACGAGATTGCGCGAATGGGCCAAGGCGACGCGGAGACGGGTAGGTCCGAAAAAGCGGTTGGAATAGTTTCCGGGACGCCAGACATTGCCCAACTTCGCATTTCCAACCACAATCGGGGCATCATTGATGATCGTTGCCGGGGTCATCCCCCGATGCAACGCTGCAGAATAAAGAAACGGCTTAAACGACGAACCCGGCTGTCTGTGCGCTTCAGTGACCCGGTCGTAGTTGGATAACCCGAATGAAAACCCGCCAACCAGTGCACGGATGGCATCCGTCTTGGGAGCCAATACCACGATGGCACCCTCTGCCCATGGAATCTGGGCCAGAACCCAGGTGCCATTTCCACGGCGCATGATGTAAATGACATCCCCTGGGTGAAGGACGTCTGACGCCGTTTTGGGCAGTGGCGGAAAATGCGAGACACCCTGGAAAGGCCGCGCCCAGGACAAAGCCGGCCACGGCAGCTCAATGCTCCTGCCGTCGACCCGTTCGATCCATGCACGACGACCGGCAACGCGTGTCACCCAGGCGCGATGCAACCCGTTTATCGTTCTGATCCTTTGCAGCCATTTCAGAATTTTCGACCGCCGCATCGATCGCAAATCCGGGATCGTGCCGGCCGGTCCTCGGTAACCATAGCGTCGACAATACGCCTCGAGCGCGCGACGCAAGGCCCGTTCCGCCAGAAGCTGCAGACGGCTGCTGATGGTTGTGGTCACGCGGTATCCAGCGGTATAGGCTGAGCGTCCGAAGTGGGCACGCATGTACTCGCGTACCAGTTCAGTCACATAGCCTGCGTGCAGCGCTACCACCGGTTTGTGCAGGCGGGCTTGGACCGGTGCCGCGAGTGCTGCGCG
>AUZY01006912.1_pt1 | contig 30972 bp, 32 predicted proteins | sample 49821 | NCBI WGS metagenome assembly AUZY01 (sample SAMN02954279, study PRJNA193664) | mine drainage metagenome | biome: terrestrial; feature: abandoned Hg mine; material: sediment; isolation source: lowermost (B1B) sediment-attached strata from acid streamer/mats thriving at... | place: Spain ...
CGGGCCGGGACGTGAAGGTTGCGGGCCGGTGGCAAGCAGAGCACCCCATACTGCTTCGCGTGGACGAACTGCAGGATCGACTGGAGGATCCCACGCTCGTGCTCTTCGATTGCCGGTTCCGTCTGCAGGATCCGGCATGGGGTCAGCGGGTCTCTGCATCGGCCCATCTGCCGGGCGCACGCCATGCGGATCTCGAGCGCGTGCTTTCGGGACCGGTGACCCCCGTGAGCGGTCGCCACCCGTTGCCGGATCCCGCTGTTTTCGCCCGCTGGCTCGCGGATCAGGGGGTGGATCACCAGACGACCCTCGTGGCTTACGACGAGACGAGCGGTCCGTTTGCCACCCGCTTGTGGTGGCTTGCGCGCTGGATCGGACTCCGCAAGGTGTCGGTTCTGGATGGCGGGATCCAGGCGTGGCGTCGGCAGGGAGGGGCGGTCGACAGCGAGATGCCGGTTTTGAGACCCGGCCATCTCAAGCCTGCGCCAGATGACCGGCTTTGGGTTTCGACCCGGACGGTCGAGTCGATCGTGGCGGGACGGGATCGGGGCATCATCCTGGACGCGCGGCAGGCTGCGCGTTATCTCGGTCAGGAGGAGCCGATCGACCGGGTCGCCGGACATATTCCGGGTGCGCGCAATCTCTGTTATCTCGACACGCTGACTCCTGAGGGTACCTTCAAGTCTCCTGCCGAGCTATGTCGGAGCTTTGCCGAATGCCTCGGCGAGTTTTCACCCGAACGCGTGATTCATTCCTGCGGATCGGGAGTGACGGCCTGTCACACGCTTTTCGCCATGGAGCTCGCGGGTCTTTCCGGATCACGTCTTTATGCGGGCTCCTACAGCGAATGGATACGCGATGGAACACACCGGGTTGAGACCGGATCTATTGGCCGATGATGGGTGTCAGGAGCGGGCGGAGCGCGTCTTGAGCAGCCGTTGCCGCTGCCTTTGCCAGTCGCGCTCGCGCTCGACATCCCGCTTGTCGTGTAGCTTTTTACCCCGGACCAGTCCGAGTTCGAGCTTGGCCCGGCCGTTCTTCCAGTAGAGCCGCAGGGGGACCAGGGTGAAGCCGCGGCGTTCAACTGCCCCTCCCAGTTCATTGAGTTCGCGCCGATGGAGCAGGAGTTTTCGCGTGCGTTCGGGATCGGTGGTCCGATGGGTTGAAGCCGAAAGGAGTGGCGCAATATGACTCCCGAGCAGCCAGGCGGCGCCATTTTTGATGATGGCATACCCTTCCCTGATCTGGCCGCGCCCGGCGCGCAGGGATTTGACTTCCCAGCCCTCGAGCACGAGACCCGCCTCGAACCGCTTTTCGATGAAATACTCGAAACGGGCACGGCGGTTCTCCGCAATCGTCGCGGTGGATGATTTGGACGGTGCAGGTGACATGGTGGCATTATACGGGCCGGTGGTTCGATCCGGGATACCCGTGCTTCGCAGGATTCAACGGCAGGCAATCGTCGATTGTTCGGTTGCGCAAATGTACGCTCTGGTAACGGATATCCCGTCCTATCCAAGATTCCTGCCCTGGTGCGCGGGCGCATCTGTCATCGAGGAGAAACCGCGAGCGGGTTCTGGCACGGTGGTTGTGGCCCATCTCGATCTTGCCTGGGGTCCGATCCGCTACCGTCTCGTGACCCGCAATGACAATGAACCGCCCGGTCGGGTCTGCATGCATCTGGTCCGTGGCCCGCTGGACCGGCTGGATGGGACCTGGACATTCGAGCCGGGAGCAGACGGATCGACCCGGGTCGCGCTCGACCTCACTTTTACGCTGGTCCACCGCATGACGGCTCTGTTTGTTGGCCCGCTGATCAGCGAGGCACTCGAAACCCTGACTGATGCATTTGTGACAGAAGCACGACGACGCTACAACGGTCACTCCCATGCAGATTGAAATCGTCCGCTGGGTGGGCGAACGGGAACAGCGTCATGAGTTCATCTTGCCGGAAGGCTCAACGGTGGCGGATGCTTTGCGGGAAAGCCGGCTTGATACGGTGGCTGAAGACTGGCTGCGGCAGTCGGGTGCCATCGGGCTCGGGGGGCACCTCGCTGCCCTGGATCAGATGCTCAAGGATGGGGACCGGATCGAGTTTCTGCGTCCGCTCGAAGCGGGTGCACGTGAACTCCGGCGCAAGCGGGTGCGCCGAGCGCGAAGGATGGGGCGCAGTCCGCAGCCGTCAGGACAGAATCTGCTTACGGTGGCGGATGATGCGAACGACCCGGCCGTGGTGAAAAATGACCTCGAGCCGAACGACGCGTGCGCGCGCGAGATGGCTGGCCTTCCGATAGAAGAGGTAATGCCAGTCCGTTCGTGAGAATGGGTTTTTCAGGGCAGGGGTGCCGAGGAGATAGACAACCTGTCCTTCGGTCATGCCGACTTTGACCGAGCGGAGCATCGACTGGGATAAATAGTTGCCCTGGTGCACGGGTGGAAGGTAGGAAAACGCGCATCCGGTGGCCACAAGGGCCCAGGCGATCAAAAGAAAAGCGTAACGGCGCATGGCATCTCAAAGTTACCTGAACTCTGGTCATTATCATAACCGAAACCGGGCGTCACGCCATCCGCATTTTCTGATCTGCGGTTTCTGCAACGATCGGTGGGGCACATGTCCCAAGATGCTGCACGGACACAGGGGAGCGCCAGGCATCTCAACCGCAAGCGGATCGCACCCGTCCGGGTCAGTCAGCCCGCTTGCGCACCAGGCCCTCCAGTGTTGCCTGCTCGAGCATTTCCCGTGCATGTCGCCGGGCCGTCTGGGTGACCACGGCTCCGGCCAGCATGCGGGCGAGTTCCTCCTCGCGTGCGGAGGTCTGAAGCGCTTCGACCCGGGTTTCCGGTATTCCCTCGCAGGCGACCTTCGCGACCTTGAAATGATGATGACCCTGGCAGGCGACCTGGGGAAGATGGGTGATGCAGAGCACCTGGCGACGGTTGCCGAGGGCTCGTAGTTTCTGTCCGACGAGTTCGGCGACGCGCCCGCCGATTCCAACGTCAACCTCGTCGAAAATCAGGGTCGGTATCCACTGGGCGTTGGCTGAGCTCAGCTGGATCGCAAGCGCGATTCGTGAAAGTTCGCCACCCGAAGCCACTTTGCCGAGTGCCCAGGGCTCCTGGTCGGGATGGCTCGCGAACTCGAATGAGCCGGTCTCGAGTCCGTGCACGGACGCCGGCTCCGCCTGCAACCCGATCCTGAACGTGGCACCGGCCATGCCAAAATCGGCGAGGAGGGCATGGACTGCCTTTGTGAGCCGTTGCGCGGTTGCCCTGCGCCCGGCTGTCAGGCTCCGGGCGGCTTCAAGAAAGCGTCGCTCGAGTGCCGAGACCCCGTGGCGCAGCCGTTCGAGGCCCTGTTCTCCGCCTTCGAGCGTGTCCGCGATCTCGGACAGTGCCGCAAACGCTTCGTGGAGGGTTTCCGGCCGCAGTCTGTATTTATAGCCCAGGGACTGGTATCCATCGAAGCGCCGGGTGATCTCCGCAATCGCATCTGGATCGAGTTGCTGGTCAGCTTCGTAGTGATCGATTGCCTCGGTACAACTCTCGAGCCGTGTAAGTGTCTCTTCAATGCCGGAAACCAGGGGCTCGAGCAGAGGATCGAGCGGGATCAGCGAACGGGTCTCGCGTTCCGCCCGGCGCAGGAGACTCTCACAGGACGGTGCATCGGGATGACTGATCGCTTCCCGGATCGCGACCAGACCCTGCCTAATGCGCTCGATGTGGTCGAGGCGCCGCTGCGCCTGCACCAGCGATTCAAACTCTCCGGGTCTCGGGCCGAGCGCACGGAGGGATTCCAGCCGTTCCAGATTCGTTTTCCGGACCTCTTCATTTTCCGCTGCCTGCTGTTCGCGCCGGGTGAGCTCGGATTGCGCGTCCTGCCACGCCCCGAAACACTCGCGTACCGTGCGGGCAGACTCACCCAGGTCACCCACAGCGTCCAGCAGTTCGAGCTGGGCCGCGCGCCGGGTCAGCGACTGATGCTCGTGCTGGCCATGCAGATCGATGAGGCAGTCGCCGAGCTCCCGGAGGGACTGGACCGTTACCGGGCGATCGTTGATGAAGGCGCGAGACGGTCGTCCATCCCGGTAAAGTACCCGGCGCAGGGTGCAGAGATCGGCCGCGCCGAGCGAGTGGGCCTCAAGCCATGCTTGGGCCCGTGGATTGTCGGTCACTTGGTAGCTCGCCGTGACGGAGCAGTCCGCTCCCCGGTTGCCGATGACGCTCATCTCGGCGCGTTCCCCGAGCGTGAGGCCCAAAGCCTCGATCAGGATTGATTTTCCAGCCCCCGTCTCGCCGGTCACCACACTGAGACCGGATTCGAAATCGAGCGCAAGCGTCGAGATCAGGGCATAGTTCTGGATGTCGAGATTCACCAGCATGGAACTTAGCTATCCTGACCGCCCCAGCGCAGTTTATCCCGGAGCCTTGTGATCGGATCGTAATCGGTTGGGTGAATCAGCTGAACGCGCTGCTCGGCACGGGTGATCCCTAGGGATTGGCCTGCGCTCAGACGGAGTGATTCCTGGCCATCCCAGTTGACCTGACAGCGTTCCGCGGCACGATCAGGCACGCGCAACTCGATTGCAGACCCGCTTGCGATGACCAGGGGGCGCTCGGAAAGGTTGTGCGGAGAAATCGGCAGGATGATCAAGGCTTCAAGTTCGGGGTGGAGAATCGGCCCCCCGCAGGAGAGCGCGTAGGCGGTCGATCCGGTCGGTGTCGACACGATGACACCATCCGCCCGATGGATGCAGACAAATCGGCCATCGATCCAGGTTTCGATATCGATCATGCGGCCGCCGTCGGCCTTTTCGAGCACAATATCATTCAGGGCCATGCGCCAGCCGGAGGGATCCTGATCAAGGCCACCCTGGATCAGGAGGCGTGCTTCCGACCGGTAGCGGCCGGCAAGGATCGCGGACAGTTCGGTTTCGAGCGCGAGTGGGGACAGGTCGGTCAGGAAGCCGAGCCGTCCAAGGTTGACTCCGAGGATCGGGAGCCTGGCCCGGACGGCTGAAACCGTGGCCAGAAGGGTGCCGTCCCCGCCTACACTGATGGCAAAATCCCCCTCCCGTACCACGGTCGGCAATCCCGGCTCTTCGGGCCAGGCGCCATGGGCCGGGATGGTGCGGATGTCCGCAACGGTCACCGCATGACGTGCGAGCACGCCACGGATGGCCTGGACCGTGGCCAAAATACCATTCGTTTCTTCCCGGACGAAGACGAAGGCACGCAGGAACATCATCTTACCCATCCAGCGAAGTTATCACGGGAGCCGCCCGCCGTCATCTGCCCCCCCCCCGGCTTCGGGTCTTCGGGATCCCGTGCGGGGCGAAGGCTCCGGTTCGGGGTGCTTGACTCCCGACTCAATCCCGTGCGGCCGTTTGAGGCGGAATTTGTGGTACCTTGAAGAGCCGGATACCCACGCTTTCGAACAGGTATGCCAGATCCCACCGTCCCCAAGGAATCGAACCCGCCCGACCTCGACGCGCGCGCACGCGCGGTACTCAAGCTTCTCATCGAGCACTATATCCGGGACGGGCAGCCGGTTGCCTCGCGTACCCTGGCACGCGAGCTCGGCAACAATCTCAGTCCCGCCACGATACGCAACGTCATGGCCGACCTGGAGGATTTGGGACTCATCCAGTCACCGCATACCTCAGCGGGGCGGATACCCAGCGTCCTGGGCTACCGGTTTTTTGTGGATAGCCTCCTCGAATCCCCTCCGATCGGATCAGATGTGGTCGAAACCCTCAAAACCGGGCTGGAACAGCGTCCCGTCACCATGGGACAGTGGAGCGCCCGGACCGAACTGCTGTCTTCCATCACCCACCTCGCGGCGGTGATGACACTGCCCTGGCGTGACCAGCTGTCCTGGCACCGGATCGAGTTCATTCCGCTGTCTGAGCACCGGATTCTCATGGTGCTCGTGACGGATGAGCAGGAAGTGCAGAACCGTCTGATCGAGACGGACATCGCTTATTCCCGCTCGTTTCTCGAGCAGGCCGCCAATTTCCTGAATGACCAGTTCCAGGGCCGGACGCTCGACGAGATCCGGCAACAGCTGGTGCGGGATCTGCAGAAAACCCAGGCCGGACTGAGCGAGTGGATGCAGACGGCCATGTCCATGGCGGAGTCGATCGTCCAGCAGACTCTCGCACCGGGCCAGGAAATGATCGTGAGCGGGGAAAGCAATCTCCTCGATTTTGACGAGCTCCGGGACCTGTCCCGGCTACGCGAACTCCTCGATACCCTGACGCACCAGCGTGATCTTCTGAGGCTCCTCGACATCAGTGTGCGGGCCAATCGCATCCAGATCTATATCGGCTCCGAGTCGGGTTATAATAGCCTGGATGCCTGTTCGGTCATCGTCTCCCCCTATCGGGCAGGAGGCCGGACGCTCGGGATGCTCGGGGTGATCGGTCCGACACGGATTCCCTACGACAAGATCATTCCGATCGTTCAGGTGAGCGCTGATCTGATCGGGGCATCCCTGCAGAGTACCCATTGACACGTCAGCCGGGTGGCTGTGCGTTCAAACGCGTAGGTTGCGAAAATGATTTTGGAAGACCATGAATCCTCCCTGACTCCGGCCGACAGGAGGGACAGCCCGGATTCGGATCCGGTCGAGCCGGCATCCGATGAGGCGTCCCGACAGACCGAGACCCTCCTCGCGCAACTCGAGGCCAGCGAAGCCAGGGCCCGCGAGCACTGGGAGCGCTATCTCCGTACGGCGGCCGAGCTCGAAAACCTGAGGAAGCGTGCGCAGCGTGAAGTGGAAAGCGCCCATCGCTTCGCACTGGAAGGTTTTATGTCCGAGCTTTTGCCCGTCAAGGACAGTCTGGAGCTCGGGGTGGCCGACGGTCCGGAGCAGTCCACAGCGGATATCCGCCAAGGCGTTCAACTGACCCTCAAGCTCCTGACCCAGCTTTTGACCAGGTGCGGCATCGAGGAAGTCGACCCCCAGGGCGAACTGTTCGATCCGGAGCGCCATGAGGCGATCGGAACCGAAACCGTGCCTGGAGTCGAGCCCGACGTCATTCTCAAAGTGGTCCAGAAAGGTTATATCCTGAACGGGCGCCTGCTCCGTCCCGCCCGTGTGGTTGTGGCGGGATCCCCCGGATCTTGATTGCTGTGGACCCGATCCCCATATAGGCAGAGCACAGCTGGATTGGGAATCCCAGAACCGATCCGGAACCGCACCTATCTGATTTTTGGAGAGTAAATTTTATGTCTAAGATCATCGGCATCGACCTCGGAACCACAAACTCCTGTGTGGCCGTCATGGAGGGCGGTCAGCCCAAGGTGATTCCCAACAGTGAAGGGGATCGGACGACGCCATCGGTCGTTGCGATGACGAAAGACGGAGATGTGCTGGTCGGACAGACCGCGAGACGCCAGTCCGTCACCAATCCGACGAATACGCTGCACGCCGTCAAGCGCCTGATTGGACGGCGTTTTGATGATCCAATGGTTCAGGATTCACTGAAACGCGCACCCTACCGGATCGTGCGCTCCGAGAACGGAGACGCCTGGATCGATGTCAACGGCAAGCAGATGTCGCCTCCCGAGATTTCGGCGCGGGTGCTCATGAAGATGAAAAAGACCGCCGAAGACTATCTGGGCAGCCCGGTGACCGAGGCCGTCATCACGGTACCCGCCTATTTCAACGATTCACAGCGGCAGGCCACGAAGGATGCAGGACGTATCGCGGGACTCGAAGTGAAGCGCATCATCAACGAGCCAACAGCTGCGGCGTTGGCATTCGGCCTGGACAAGAAACCCAAGGACACCAAGATTGCGGTCTATGATCTTGGCGGCGGGACGTTCGACATTTCGATCATCGAGATTGCCGAGGTCGACGGCGAGCGCCAGTTCGAAGTGCTTTCGACCAATGGAGATACGTTTCTCGGGGGCGAGGATTTCGATAAACGGCTGATCGATTATCTGGCCGATGAATTCCGCAAGGAGCAGGGGATCGACGTTCGCAATGATCCACTTGCCATGCAGCGTCTGCGTGAGGCCGCCGAAAAAGCGAAGATCGAGCTCAGCTCGACCCAGCAGACGGAAGTCAACCTGCCCTATATCACGGCGGATGCCGGAGGTCCCAAGCACCTCAGCATCCGTGTGACTCGGGCCAAACTGGAAGCGCTCGTCGAGGATCTCATCCAGAAGACCATCGGACCCTGCAAGACCGCTCTCCAGGACGCCCATCTTACGGTGGGAGACATCGATGATGTGCTTTTGGTCGGCGGGCAGACCCGGATGCCCATGGTCCAGTCGGTGGTGCGTGAGTTTTTCGGACGGGAACCCCGCAAAGACATCAATCCTGATGAGGCAGTAGCCATTGGCGCCGCCATCCAGGGAGGGGTCCTGCAGGGCGAGGTCAAAGATGTCCTCCTGCTCGATGTCACGCCCCTGTCTCTCGGGATCGAAACCCTGGGTGGGGTCATGACCAAGATCATCGAGAAGAACACTACCATTCCGACGAAGGCGAATCAGGTGTTTTCCACCGCGGAAGACAACCAGTCGGCCGTGACGATCCACGTGGTCCAGGGTGAGCGCGAGCTCGCCCGAGACAACAAGTCCCTCGGCCGGTTTGATCTGGCGGGCATTGCATCGGCCCCCCGCGGATTGCCCCAGATCGAGGTCACCTTCGACATTGATGCGAACGGCATTCTTCATGTTTCGGCCAAAGACAAGGCCACCGGCAAGGAACAGTCAATCGTCATCCGGGCCTCAAGCGGCCTCACGGAAGAGGAGATCAAGCGCATGGTGGCGGATGCGGATGCGCACCGGGAGGAGGATCGCCGGACACGCGAGCGGATCGATGCCCGGAACCAGGCCGATCATCTCATTCATGTGACGGAAAAGAGCCTCAAGGAGCTCGGGGAAAAAGTCGAGCCACAGGAACGTGCCCGGATCGAAGCGGCCGTCTCCGACCTCAAGTCTGTTCTGGACCATGGCGAGAAGTCCGTGCTCGAGGCCAAAACCCAGGCGCTTGCACAGGCGAGTGCGACGCTCGGACAGCGGATGTACGAAGCAGCCGGCGCCGCGGCGGGTGATGCGAATGGACCTGACGGTGCAGCCAAGCCGCAGGGGGGAGGCGAGGAAGTTGTCGATGCGGAGTTCGAGGAAGTCGACGATTCGAAGCACCGTCCGCAGTGACGGCGGACGTCCGCCTGGAGTTGGAAGGATTCGAGTGGAATCGTGTGCTGAGGTCGCATGACACAGCCCAAGCCTGACTATTATGAGGTGCTCTCGGTACCCCGGGACGCGAGCCCGGATGAGATCAAAAAAGCATTCCGCCGTCTGGCGATGAAGTATCATCCGGACCGGAATCCGGACGATCCCAGGACCGAGGAGCGCTTCAAGGAGGTCAAGGAGGCGTTTGATGTGCTGTCCAATCCGGAGCGGCGCGGGATCTATGACCGTTTTGGTCATGCGGGCCTGGCCGGTTCCTCCGGCATCGGGGGAGGCGGCTTTGACCCCAATGAGATCTTCGGAGACCTTTTCGGAAGCATTTTCGGAGGTGCCTTCGGGCAGCGCGCGCCTGCTGGCGGCCGAGACCTCGTCTACCGTCTGGAACTCGATCTGGAACAGGTTGTGACCGGGGTTTCCATCCCGATTGAGTTTGATACGCTCGTGGCCTGCGAGGCTTGTCATGGCAGCGGATCCACCCCAGGTGCTGCGACCGAACGCTGTCCGGATTGTCACGGTCAGGGGGAAGTGCGCATCCAGCAGGGATTTTTTACCATGCGCCAGACCTGTCCCCGCTGCGAGGGACGGGGAACATTCAAACGTGCGGATTGCCGCGGATGCCACGGCGCCGGCCGCATCCGCTCGCGGAGACGGCTCGAGGTCAAGGTGCCGGCCGGGGTCGACGAGGGCGATCGCATCCGGCTGAGTGGGCAGGGAGAGGCGGGAGATCACGGAACCCTTGCGGGGGATCTCTATGTGGAGATCCATCTGCGAACCCACGCGCGATTCCGGCGGGAAGGTGCTGACCTTTACACCGAGGTTCCGGTCAGTTTCGTGACGTTGGCGCTGGGTGGGAGCATCCGGGTCTCTGCACTTGAAGGTTCCCAGAATCTCGATATCCCCCCCGAGACCCAAAGCGGCGCGATATTCAGGCTCAAGGGGCTCGGATTGCCGACCTTGAAAAGCCGGAGGCGCGGCGACCTCCTGTGCCGGGTTCATGTGGAGATTCCGGTTGGCCTGCACGCCGAGCAGGTGAGGCTTCTCAGGGAGTTTCAGTCGTCGATCGAGCAGCACACGAAGGAGCGCGAACCGCTTTCCTCGAGGATGTTCGGCAAGCGGCCGGGCTGATCGGTGCGTATGGCTCGTGTCCTGAGTGAGCCGTTCGCATGCAGAATCGCTTGATCCTCTCAAGGATTTTGTCCGCAATCCTGGCCCATACGAAGAGCTTGGGATTGAGCCGCAAGGATGCGGCAGGGGTGAAGTGGGAGTGGACGGGAAGCGCGGCCCGCGCGCCATCCAGGCGTCGACCGAGGGAGGCTTGTGGGTGCCCGAGTGAACCATCACCCAGTGTCGTGCGGGCTTCGCCAGTGTGTCTTCATCGAGGGCACGCAGGAAAATAAGGCACCCCTTGGCCCGATGCGGCCGATGCACCTGACCGATGAGCTTGCCGGTGGTAGTTTCCAGGGCGGCAAGCAAGGGAGTTGCGGTAGTCATGGGTACACCGCTCAGTAAGCCCCGGCATCAGATGTGTGCAGCGATGTACGGTGGTCGATCTGTCTGATCGGTGCGGGCTGGCTACCGCGAGCCCCGGCGCCAGGATCTCGTTTTCAGCTATGATCGAGGGATGGGAGTGACCCAGCCAGTCCGATTGGCTCTTTTGGGGGCGGGTGGCCGCATGGGCGGTGCGGTCCTCGAAGCGGTTTCGCGTCGACGGAATCTCGATCTCGTTCGGGTTCTGGGTCACCCGTTAAGCTCTGGAAGAGAACGGGGCCTTTCTTTCGCAACAGCGAACGGGGAACGGACACTCGTCATGGAGCCTCTTACGCAGGAGGCACTTGAGGCCGTTGATGTGCTGTTGGACTTTTCCTCTGAATCCGGGCTCATGGAGGCGGCACACCTCTGCCGCGAGACCCGCACCGCTCTGGTGAGCGGCAGCACGCCGCTCGGTCCTGCTGCCCTGCGTCTGCTCGACGAGCTGGCCTCAGATGTCGCGGTTCTCCATGCCGCCAACTTCAGCCGTGGCCTGGCTGCCCTGCTGTCCATCCTTCCAGGGCTCCGGGATCGGCTGGGCCCACGTTTCGATGCGGGTGTCATCGATGTGCACCACCGGCACAAGAAGGATGCCCCATCCGGGACAGCCCGCACGCTGGAGGCCGCCTGGTCCCAATCGACCGGCCGGTCCGTTCCCGTTTCTTCGCTCAGGATCGGGGAGGCCATCGGTGATCATGCACTGTGGATCGATGGAGGAAGAGAACGGATCGAGATCTGGCACCGGGCCTTCGATCGGGGCGTTTTTGCGGAGGGAGCGCTGGATGCGGCGTTCTGGATTGCAGGGCAGAAGCCCGGACGCTACGGGGTCGCCGAGCTCTGGTCGAGCACCTGAGCGGCGCACGCCGTTCCCGCAGGTCTGCCGGCTGCAGTCATAAGTTCTCGCGCAGAAACTGTAACGTCCGCTGCCAGGAGCTTTCGGATGCGTTTTGGCGGAAACGTTCGGTGCGGGTAAAATCCATGAATGCGTGACCGGCTCCATCATATGAATGGAAGACGTGTGTTTTGTGAAGCCGGGTGAGTTCCTGTTCGAGATCCGCACGATCCCTGGGTGATGGATTCGTGTCCTCATTTCCGAAATGGAAGAGGAGGGGGGCCTCGATCTGGCCGATGAGATCAAAAGGCGTCTTTTGATCCTCGCCCCAGGCAACGCGAAGGTGACCCCCGTAATAGGAGACCCCAGCCTTGAGACCGAGTGCGCGCTCTTCGAGCGCCCGCAAGGCCATGCGGCCCCCCATGCAGAAGCCGATCACTCCGATGCGAGCCGGATCGACTTGTGGATCCTGAAAAAGATGGGATCGGGCAATCGCGAGATCCCGGATGATTTCCGGGTCCCTGAGCCGCTTCATCTTGTCGAGTGGTGCTTCGAAGGGGTTGAACCGGTGGTAGAGATCGGGAATCAGGGTCGCATATCCGGCTTCGGTGAGTTTGCGTCCCATGGTCTCGGTGAAAAGATCAATCCCGAGTGCATGTTCCATGATGAGGAGTGCCGGGGCGGGTTCCGAAACGCGAGGCCAGGAAGCCCAGGCCGCCATGCCGCCTTCCGGATGGTGCAGTGTCAGGATGGCCTGCGCGTAGTGGGGAATGGGACTGGACATGGGTTTTCAGGTGGATGATCAGTGCTTGAGAAAATAGCGGGCACCTGAAACCACCAGCGGAATGGACCACCGCTCGACCGGCGTTGGAAGATCCAGTGGCTTGAGTGTCATGCGGACGGCCATTGCGAACGGAAAATGGGTTCGCGTGATGGAATTGAGCGTTCTGCGGAATTGTTCATAACGGTCCGGATCGAAAGGAATATCCGGGTGCCGGATCAGGAAGGCATGCTTGTACGCAATCAGTCCATCTTCGGCGTCGATTTCCCGGATGCGGGTCCAGAGCGCCTGCAGAATGGCCCAGCGGCTCACGTGTTCGCGTGCGGCATACTGCCTGAAGTAGCGGTAGAAATACTTGTAGTGGCCGATTTCATCATTGCGGATATGGTGGGCGATCCGTTTGAGCAGCGGCTCGGTACAAAAATCCCGCAGCATCGTGTAATACGAGGATGTGCCTGTCTCCACGATACATCGGGCCACCATCTCCTGTGCGCGGGTCACCTCCAGTTGTTCTGAAATACAGAGTCTGGCATATTCCGCAAAGAATCCCTGGTAGGCCCGGTCCCAGTCAAACCCGGGCCAGACCTTCTGGACATAACGCTTGAGCGCCACACCATGCTGGAGCTCTTCGGGCTGCCAGTGGTCTGTCAACCAGTTGACGACTTCTGAATCACCCGCATAGTGTTCAACCAGATTCTGGGTATAGAGATCGGTCGTGATCTCGACAAAGGAGGCCGAGGCAATGAGGAAAAACATCGTTTCATCCGATGCGATGCGTTCGGGCTCGAGTACATCCCAGGGCAGGGCATCCACCGCCCAGGTCGCATGGGGCTGAACGGAGTCGGGCAGGTTAAAGGATATCTCGTTCATTTTTAAACAGGTGACCTGAAAACATGCCGAAGGCTCGAACCAGCCAACTAAAGGATACGTTAGGGCGCAGGATTTGACAATCCGAACCCCGGTTGAGTGGCGGACCCGCCGTCATGGATCCTGGGATCTCGGACGTGGGTTGTGCCGTCAGCTGCCGGCCAGAACGAGGAGGCCTCCGGCCAAGGCCAGATCGCTCATGAGCAGGATGACTTGGGTCTGATTCGAGAACTGATGATGGAAAATCACCGCGGCGGCGATGCTGAACAGTGCCAGCACAAACGCCGCAAAACGTGTCTTCCAGCCGACGAGGATCATGAGTCCGCCGCCGAGTTCCAGGGCGATGACGAAAGGCAGAAGCCACGCAGGCAGGCCGTAGGCTGCCATGTAGCCTGCCATGCCGGCGTAGTTGAGGATTTTCATGATGGCTGAGATGATGAAAATCTGCGACAGAAGAATGCGTCCCAAAACCTGCAAAAGACTGCGCATAGCGGTGAACCTCTCCGTATCGGAATGGCGGTTGCCTTGGATGAAGATAGCAAGAAAACGGATCGAGTTGCAAATCCCGTCGGAGCCGGGTGGAGGAATGATAAGGATGGGGTCCGCTTGGGGAATGGCCCGAGGAAAACTGCTGCGCTACGATCGCGCGCCTGCCGAAAAACTGTCTCTCTCGCGGGAGCGATGAGTCGAAATGGCAGGGTCGGTGCGCTTCTTTCGGGAAACGGTCATCCAGGATTCGAGTCTCATTCCGGGAATATGCGGTTTTGGCGCATGCGGTGTTCAGCCAGTGCCCATTCCACGTGTTCACGAACCAGAGGATCCGGATACTGGGCCCGACGTTTTAACGCCCGGAGGACCCTTTCGCTGGATGGCGCATTGCCCAGTGCCACGGCGAGATTCCGGAGCCATCCGCGAAAACCGGCGCGGCGCAGGGCACTGCCGCGGGTTTTCTCCTCAAAATCGCTTTCCGTCCAGTCCATGAGTGTGGCCAGCTCGGGCGCGAGCAGATCCGTGCGCGGAGCGAACTCGGCAAGCGGGATCTTGCGGGCGAATTTGTTCATGGGGCAGACCAGCTGACAATCGTCGCATCCGAAAATCCGGTTGCCGATCGCGCGACGGAACTCGGTCGGTATGGCCCCCCTGTTTTCGATGGTGAGATAAGCGATGCAGCGCCTGGCATCCAGTATGTACGGCTGGACAATCGCCCGGGTCGGGCAGATATCGATACAGGCCCGGCAGCTCCCGCAGTGGTCGACGGCCGGTGTGTCCACTTCGAGCGGCAGGGTGGTGAGAATCTCGCCCAGAAAGAAGTAGGAACCGCTGTGCGGCGCGATCAGGTTGGTGTGCTTTCCGATCCAGCCGAGCCCGGCGTTTCTCGCGAGCGGTTTCTCCATGATGGGTCCGGAATCGACAAAGACCCGGAATCCGTGAGGCGCAATGGCCTGAGCCAGCGCCTGGGCCAGCTGGCGCAGTTTTTTGCGCATGATTCTGTGATAGTCCCGCCCCAGTGCATATTGGGCGATGTAGCCCTGGTTCGGATTCGCGAGAGTTTCAAGGCGTGCACCATCCGGTTTTCCGTAGTCACAGCGGACCGAGAGGACACGGACCGTGTCCGGAAACCAGGATTCGGGGCGGGCCCGGCGCATCCCGTAACGTGCGAGGTAGGCCATGGATCCGTGATGGCCCCTCTCGAGCCATTGCGTAAGCCGTTCGGCATCAAGCGGGAGATCCGGCCGAGTGACTCCAAGCGCGGAAAACCCGTGCGCCCGCGCGATCTCATCGACCAGGCGCCGCGGATGCCACGTTGGAGATGGCGCCGGTGCCAGATCCGGCGTCTCGGAGGGAGAGGGCTTGGTCTTGAGCACATGCGCAAGCCTGAGGGGACTTTGGCCATCTTACCCGCCCCGGGATTCCAGGGGATGGCGTGGCGGATGGTGGAGTCACGAAGCAAGCCGGCTCGTGAGCCGGAACCGGCCATTCTGGCGATGCACGGGGACGAGAGGGATGTCTGCCGGCTGTTCCTTTGCGCTCTTACCCTCTGCGAGAAGCATGGACTATGATAACGCCATGATCGAAGGCACCCGATGCTCAAGCGCCTGTATCGCATGCGGCATGGCGCCGAGACGGCAAAACAATTGATCGACACCCGTAGTTTTTCCTTCAAGCCGACCCGGCCGGAGGCCCAGGTGCTCTTTCCGGTTGCTCAGGTACGCGAACTCGAACGTCGCGCGGAAGCCGAGGCCGGTCTTGATTCCATGACGCTCATGGAGCGTGCGGGTACTGCGAGCCTCGCGTTCATCCGGAACCTGTGGCCGTCCGTGCGGTCTCTCGGCATTCTGGCCGGGCCCGGCAACAACGGGGGAGACGGGCTGGCCCTGGCACGCGAGGCACGCGATGCCGGTTATACCGTCCGGGTCTGGACGGTCGGTTCCGCGGCAGGCGGTCCGGCCCGTGTCATGGCGCAAAAGCTCGGCGCGGTCTTGACTCCCATGCCTTTCGGGCAGCGTGGAGTCGGAGAGGCCGATGAAACCGAGTTGTGGGTCGATGCCCTGCTTGGGATTGGGCTCAATCGCCCGCCGGAAGGCCTCATCCTGTCCGCGATCGATCAGCTCAACGGCATGCGTGCTCCGGTTCTGTCGCTGGACATCCCGTCCGGGCTCGATGGGGATACGGGCTGGGTCCCCGGAGGATTCGACCGGGCGGTTCGGGCATCGGCCACGATCACGTTTCTCTGCCAGAAAAGGGGGCTTTTTACCGGCGTGGCCTCCCGATATGTCGGGTGCAGGCTGGAACTCGTCACACTGGGGGTGCCGTCCGATTTGCTGATGCAGCTCACCCCTTCCGCTCGCCTTCTGGATGTACGCGATCTCGACTCCGCCCTGCCACCCCGGAGCCCGGCGTCTCATAAGGGCGATTGGGGCCATCTCCTGATCGCAGGCGGGGGGCTCGGGTATGGAGGGGCCGTCCGTCTGGTGGCCGAAGGTGCGTTGCGAGCCGGAGCGGGCCTCGTTTCGGTTGTGACCCGGCCCGAGCATGTGGCGGGATTGATCTCGGCGCGCCCGGAAGCCATGGTCCATGGCACCCGGAGCGGCCGCATTCCCGAGGCTCTCCTCGAACGGGCGGATATCGGAGTGATGGGTTGCGGACTCGGGCAGGATCGATGGGGGAAGGCGCTCTGGGAGCAGATGATGCAGTGGCCGAAGCCCCTCATTGTGGACGCCGATGGGCTCAACCTGCTTGCGCAATCACCGCGCCAACGGGATAGCTGGCTCATCACGCCCCATCCGGGAGAAGCGGCCCGATTGCTCAATGTGAGTATCGATGCGATCGAAAAGAACCGTTTTGACGCCTGCCTGAGACTGGCCGACCGTTATCGGGCCGAAGTGGTGCTCAAGGGTTCCGGTACGCTGGTATCCGGGACGCCGATGGCCGTCTGCCCGTTCGGGAATGCCGGCATGGCGAGTGGCGGAATGGGCGATTTCTTATCGGGAATCCTAGCCGGATTGGCGGCCCAGGGTATTCCGCTCGATCGGGCCGGAGCGCTCGGCGTCCTGGTCCATGCCCTGGCCGGGGATGATGCGGCCCGCCTCGGGCAACGCGGTCTTCTCGCGACGGATCTCGCCCCTTTTGTACGAACCCGTGTCAATCCGGAAGGGTCGTCTCGTCACTGATGAAAGGGACGCGACGCATTCAGGATCTCACCGCGCTGGATGGTCTCGCTCAGGACTGTGCCCGGGCGGTGGGGCTTGCCCCGGCCATCGTCCATCTCAAGGGTCCGCTCGGGGTGGGCAAAACGACGTTCGTCCGATTCTGGCTGCGTCATTTGGGCCTGCCCGATACGGTGCGTAGTCCGAGCTTCACCCTTATCGAATGTTACGACTGGAATGGGCAGAAAATTGTCCACACCGATCTTTTCAGGCTGCGTGGAGCCCGTGAGTTTGAAAACCTCGGGTTGCGCGATTATGTAGGCGATGCGCTCATCTTCATCGAATGGCCGGAGCGGGGAGAATGGGCCACGCCGCCGCCCGATGTTTTTTTGCCTTTGAATACGAGGAAACCGGACGCCGGGTCACCATCGAGCCCTCTGCCTTGCTTGAATCTTCGTAACCTCCAGGGAGGATCCGGATGAGCGATGCGGTTGAGATGCGCGGGAATGTCGGGGAGGCGTTGAACGGGTCACGGATCCCTGACTCGTTCGTTCGATGGATATCCAGACTGCAAAATAGATAAACATATATAAATCATACTGTTATTAAAACATCAGGGTACGTTGATTCTCAAGTTTTATTGACATTAATTCGCTATCTAGATGAGATAGTTGAAAATTGATTTTTTTTATGATTAGCTGGGCCCGGATCCACTCGATTGGGGCCTGGACGGGATGTGAAGACGGCGGTTTTGGCACTGGTGATGGCCTCTGTCGCGGCGTGTCCAGCCTGGGGGCAGTCTTTCCTCCAGGGAGTCGTGCTCCACCGCGAGGCAGGCGGCAGTACGGAAATCCGCATTGATCTCACCCAGGCGGTCCATCAGACGGTTTTCACCCTGAGCGATCCGGACCGGCTCGTGGTCGACCTCCGTGGAACACGGCCCCGACTCGGTCGGCTGCCCAAGGGGGCAGGTATCGTGCGCGATGTGCGCATGGGGCAGCATACCCGCATGTTGCGTCTGGTCTTTGATCTCCGGGAACCGGCGCTTCCGCAGTCGTTTGACAGCACCGGTCCGGATCGGAACGATCTCGTGCTTCGCCTCGAACCGCGAGTCGGTGACTTGCGGCCGGTCGTGAGTCTCGCGCAGGCCACGCGACCGGTCGGGCCGGTTGTGGTCTGTATCGATCCGGGACATGGCGGGATCGATTCCGGCGCGATCGGACCGAATGGTCTCATGGAAAAGATCGTGACGCTTTCGGTGGGACTCGATATCCGGGCCTTGCTGCGCGGGGTTCCGGGGCTCCGGGTGGTCATGACCCGTACCGGTGACTACTATGTGGGATTGCAGCAAAGGCGTGAGATCTGCGAGCGGGCGCATGGCAACCTGTTCGTGGCGATACACGCCGATTCCTACCCGATGCGGGCGATCGACGGCGCCACGGTTTTTGCGCTTTCCCAGCATGGGGCGACGGACGCCGAAGCCCGCTGGCTCGCACACAGTGAGAACAGCGTGGAACGGATCTATGGACATGTCTATTCGGTGAATCTCAAGAACAAAAGCCGTGTTCTGCGTGAAGTGCTCCTCAATCTGGCACAGTCCGCCACGATCCATCAGAGCCTCAGGCTCGGTGCAGACATGATCGGGGATTTTTCGCGTTGGGCGGTTCCGTTACACCGGGCGACCGTGGCTCAGGCCAATTTTGCGGTTTTACGTGATCCGGATATTCCCTCGATCCTGATCGAGTGCGGATTCATCTCGAATCCATGGCAGGCGCAGGAGCTGGCTCAGCCCGCCTTCCGGGGGCGTATCGCTCATGCCATTGCGCAGGGTATCCTGTCGTACCTTCATCACAATCGCCGTACGGAGGCGGTTCTGGCCGATGCCTCACGGAATCGCTCGCGACGCTACGTGGTCCAGTCGGGCGATACGCTGGATGGAATCGCCCAGCGTTACCATGTTCCGGTCGCCGAGATTCGTGCCGACAATCACCTGGCCGGGGTGAATCTTTTATCCGGACAGGTGCTCACCATACCGGTCAGGTCAACCGGCTCCGGCTAATCCGGCGCTTGCAGCCGCCTTGGGGTGACCCTTGGACCACTGAAGCGTCTGGCCTAAACTATGGCCATGGCCATTCAGGTGCTGTCTCCAGAACTGGTCCTCCAAATTGCGGCCGGAGAGGTCATCGAGCGCCCGGCTTCCGCGCTCAAGGAGCTGATGGAAAACAGCCTGGATGCCGGTGCCCGCATGATTTCAGTCGATCTCGAGCGGGGCGGAATAGGGATGATCCGGGTGTGCGACGATGGGTGTGGGATCCCGCAGCAGGAGCTTGCCCTGGCCCTGCATCCACACGCGTCGAGCAAGATCCGCTCGACCGAGGATCTTGCTTCCATTCGCACGCTCGGATTCCGGGGCGAAGCGCTCGCCAGCATCGCGGCCGTATCCCGGGTCCGGATCGCTTCGCGGGTGAGGGGCGAGGACGTGGGCTATGCACTGACCTGGCCGGGGGGAACGCTGGAGCCGGCTCCCCTGATGCACCCCTTGGGAACGACGGTTGAGGCACGGGAGGTCTTCTTTGAAATCCCGGCTCGCCGGCGGTTTCTCCGCAGCGAGCGGACCGAGTTCCAGCATTGTCTCGACTGCTTCCGCAGACTCGCGATCGCTCACCCCAAAATCCGTTTCTGCCTGCATCAGGATGGCAAGCCGGTCCTGGATCTCGATCCGGCTTTGGATCTCGAATCGGAATCAGAGCGGCTGGCCCTGCTCCTCGGTTCCGGGTTCATCGACTCGGCCATCCATCTTGCAGGCGAACATCTCGGCATCCATCTGTCCGGCTGGTTTATCGAGCCACGCCACGCTTCATCTGCCGCAAGTCCCGAGTTGTGGCTCGTGAACGGACGGACGGTCCAGGACCGGCTTTTGCGTCACGCCGTGCGCCAGGCCTACGCCGATGTGCTATATGGCCAGAGCCGGCCGCGTTATGTGGCCCGCCTCGCCATCCCGCCTGCGTCCGTCGATGTGAACGTCCACCCCCAGAAGCTCGAAGTCAAGTTTCGCGATGCGCCCAGTGTGCATCAGGCTATCCTGCGGCTGCTCCGGTCGGCTTGGCAAAAGGGCGCAGCCGGGCCGGTGGCGATCCCGACGGGTACCGCCTGCCCACCGGATACCGGAGCAGGCAGTGGCGCCAGCGGGCAACCGGCGTTCGGGAAAGTAAGGGAGGACCGGCTCGACGCGGGCTCCTCGCTCGCCTATCTGAGGGACATCGCCACGCCTCTCTCAATCGCCACCGAACCCGGGCGTCTCGGATTCGCCCTGGCTCAGGTGGGGAATGCCTATATCGTATCCGAGTCAGCCAATGGCCTCGTCATCATTGATTTTCATGCTGCGCATGAACGCATCCTGTACGAAGAACTGAAACAGGCGCTCCAGTCGCCGTCGCTTGCTGCCCAGACGCTTCTGCTCCCCATCCCGCTCGCATTCGGGGTGCGGGAAGTCGATGCCTTGCTGTCCTGGAGGGAACCGCTTCGGGAGCTCGGCTACGACCTGGACGCGACCGGTCCCCGGAGCGTTCAGCTCCGCTCCCACCCGGCGCTTCTCGAAGTGACACTGGCCGTATCGGCGCTCGAGAAACTCGCGCAGGAGCCGCCTGACGCCAGCAGTCCGGATGTCCTGATACGGGTCTTCCAGGAAGTGGTGGCGGATCTCGGCTGTCAGGGTGCCGTCCATGCGGGCCGCAATCTTACCGTGGCCGAAATGAATGCCCTGTTGAGGACACTCGAGCAGACCCCGTCTGGCGATTTCTGCAATCACGGGCGACCGACCTGGATCCGCTTCGAATATGCCGAGCTCGACCGGCGTTTCCACCGCGGGCGGTGATCGATGGCGGGTGCACCCGTTTTTTTATTGATGGGGCCCACGGCCAGTGGAAAAACGGAACAGGTACTCGAACTCGCGACACGTTTCCCGATCGAGGTGGTGAGTGTCGACTCATCCATGGTCTATCGTGGGCTTGATATCGGCACGGCCAAACCGACTCCGGCCGAGCGGGCACGGGTTCCCCACCACCTGATCGATATCCTGGACCCTGCCGAGATCTACTCGGTTGGCCGTTTTGTAGAGGATGCGAACCAGGCCATCCGCGCCATCCAGGCGCGCGGCCATCTTCCCTTCCTTGTGGGGGGCAGTTTTCTCTATTTCCGGGCGTGGATGGCAGGACTGTCGCCCTTGCCAAAATCCGACCCGTCCGTCCGTGTCGACATCGAGATGCGTGGGGAAGAAGAGGGATGGCCCGCGCTTCATGCCGAGTTGGCACGGATCGATCCCGAGGCCGCGGCCAGAATCCATCCGCATGACCGTCAGCGTGTGGGTCGGGCGCTCGAGGTTTACGCAGTGACCGGTCAGCCGATCACCCGCCTGTGGCAGGCGCGTCGCGTCCAGTCACCCATGCCCTGCTGCCGGATGGTACTCGCAGTGACCGATCGGATCGCTTTGCGGAACCGGATCGAACGAAGACTGTCCCATATGCTCGAGGAGGGGTGGATCGAGGAAGTGCAGGCCCTGATGAGGCGGGTGGATCTCAGCGAGCGGCTGCCTGCCATCCGCTCCGTGGGCTACCTGCCGCTATGGCGCCATCTTGCATCCGGCACCGGATGGGAGGAGACACGCAGAGCAGTGGTTACAGAAACACTCCAGTTGGCCAAACGCCAGATGACCTGGGTCCGCTCGATGGAGGCGGATGCCCGTTGGCCAGTCGAAAATGCTGGCTGGCGGCAGCATCTGGATGAGCTGGTTGGCCGCTGGGTGCGAGACAATCTGTGCTAGAATATTCGACACAAGCCGGATGATTGTAACCTTGGTAGGCTTGAGCTCACTTGTAGACGTTAATTGCGGGAAGTGTCGTCGGTAGTCAGCCGCGTGGAGAAGATAATCCAATGACAAAAGGTCAGTCCCTTCAAGAACCGTTCCTGAACGCCTTGCGTAAGAGCAAAGTTCCGGTATCCATTTACCTGGTCAACGGGATCAAGCTGCAGGGGCAGATCGACTCCTTTGACCAGTTTGTCGTTTTTCTGCGCAATTCGGTCAGCCAGATGGTCTATAAGCACGCGATTTCGACCGTGGTGCCGTCTCGCAGGATCTCGCTTGACGAAGGCGACGAATATCCGGAACACGAATCCCCGGAGGAAAACAGATCTGGCTCTGACGAGAACTGAATCCGGCGGAACCGTGCGCCCGCGGGGCGCCATTCTGGTTCATATGGAGCAGCGCCACACCGAATGGGATGGCCCGAGTCGGCTTGAGGAGTTGCTTGAACTGGCACGCGCCGGTGGATATGAATCGATGGGCCTGGTCTCGGGCCGGAGGCAGGTACCTACTCCATCACATTTTCTCGGTTCCGGAAAGGTCGAAGAGCTTGCGGCACGGGTTCAGGAAACCGGGTGCCAGACGGTTGTCGTCAACCATTCACTCACTTCTGTGCAAGCCCGTAATCTGAATCAGGCAACAGGTGCGGCGATCTTGGATCGCACGGGACTCATCCTCGAGATTTTTTCCGAACGTGCCAAGAGTTATGAAGGCAAACTCCAGGTCGAACTGGCACGTCTGCGCTATGCGGCAGGCCGTCTCGTACGGGGATGGAGTCACCTCGAGCGCCAGAAGGGTGGAATCGGCCTCAGGGGACCCGGCGAGACCCAGCTCGAAACGGACCGCCGCCTCATTGCGAAGCGGGTCTCGAATCTTGAGGGGCGACTCCGGAGTTTCGAAAAACACCGGGCCATTGAACGCCGTTCGCGGGCGGGTGCACCGCTCGTGGCGCTGGTCGGCTATACCAACGTCGGAAAATCGACCTTGTTCCGCGAGTGGACGGGCGCTCCGACTGAAGTGGCGGACCAGCTGTTCGCCACCCTGGATCCTACCTGGCGGCAGCTCCGGCTGCCTTTTGGGACCCAGGGGATTCTGGTCGATACGGTGGGATTTATCCGGGACCTGCCGCACGAGCTCGTTGCCGCATTCCGTGCCACACTCTCGGAAACGCGGCTGGCCGACCTCATACTCCACGTGGTCGATGCCAGCGCTCCCGGTTATCGCTCACAGATCGATGTGGTGAACCAGGTGCTCCAGGAAATCGGCGCCGGTCTGATCCCGCGCATCGAGGTCATGAACAAAATCGACCGCCTGGGCCGTTCGCCGGAACTCGAACGGGGTCCGGACGGCATGCCGGAACGCGTCTGGATTTCCGCTGACCAGAGGAGGGGATTCGATCTTTTGGGCGAGGCCACCCTGGCTTACCTCAAGCGTTCCGCCGTGTGGGGTTCCGTCCTCATCGAGGATTCGGAGGGCGCGTTTCGTGCAGCCCTGTACGCGTTCGGCGCGGTCCGTTCCGAGCATCGTCTGGAGACGGGCAGGACGGAGATGACGCTCTGCCTCACCCCGGCTGATTGGACACGGCTCACGCACCGGTTTCATGTTGCACCCGAGCGCTGGCAGGCCTGGAGGGCTCCACAGCCGGTGCGAGCGTACCCGGTCGCAGCGGGTGGATGAGCATGGCCATTGAAGAACCACCCAACGATCACGATCCGTGGGGAGATCCGCGTCATCAGTCGGAGCTCGACATCTGGCTGATCCGCTTCAAGGGATTCCTGGTGAAACGGATGAGGCGGGCACCCAACGGAGGTTTGCGCCGGAGGCGCCGCTGGCAGCAGTCGCTGCCCTGGGCCATGCTCCTCATTGCCGGGGTCTGGTTGGCGACCGGGTTTGGAATGCTTGTGCCGGGAGAAGTCGCGCTGCTTTACGTCCTGGGCCAGCCTGTTGGACGGGCGACGAGCGGGAATTACTGGAACTGGCCCCGTCCCCTGGGGCGCACACGCATTCTGGACCTGTCCGCTCCGCATAGCCGCGTCGTCCGGTTCCGGACACTCACACAGGAAGATCGGCCGGTCACGGTCACCGTCCGTTATGTCTACCGGATCACCCACCCCAGGGCGTATCAGCTCTTCGCCGAACATCCCGCACTCTGGCTCAGGGGACAGATTCTGTCCCGATTGGGAACCTGGGTCCGGCTGGAGCCGCATCCGATCCGGTCCGCAGAGGATCCCGACCAGCCCCTCATCCAGCCGCCGCTTGCATCGATCCGGAAGGGGCTCGATCGGGACCTGAGCGCAATCCATTCAGGACTCCGTCTCGTCGAACTCACAGCGAGCCTGGATCCGCCGAGCGGGGTGGGCAAAGCTGTGCGCACCTGGCTTGCGCTTCGTGCGAGCCAGAACCGTGCGATTGCAAAGGCCCAGGAGGCTTTCAGGCAATCCTATGCAGCACAAAAGCTTGCCGAGCTGCATAAACGTCTGGCGATCAAGATCCGGATCCGGCGCTGGATCGAACGGGCCCGGCTCAAGACAGCCCGTTTCCTCTCGGTCCTTGCTGCGTATCGACTGCATCCCGTTCTCGTGCGCCAGTGGCTGGTCGGCTCGTTTTTGCGGAAACTCAAGCGTATCCCCAGGATTCTCGGGCCCGATCAGGCGGGCGCCCTGTTGTGGCCCGCAGGACACGGGCCCATCCGGAAGCACACGCCTCCCGATGCGCCGCACCCGGGATCAGGCCATCCCAAGGCGCCGGAGGGCTTCAGGCAGTGAAACTTCGCAGCTGGCTCTATCCCGTTCTCGTCCTGATCGGGGTCGGGTTGATCTCAAGCGGTGGTTACGAGCTCTATCCCTGGCAGGGAGCGCTCGTAACCGGAGCTCACAGACAGACTGAAGTGGTGACTGGTAGTGGATGGCACTGGCACTGGCCGGGATTGACGACGGTCACCCGTTTCGATCGGCGCCGGCAGATCTTCTTGAGCGCTCCGCTGAAATGGGTCGTCTCCCCCACCGAGTCGATGCGGATGCGTTTTCTCGCGCTTTGGCGCATCAGCAATCCCTTGCCGTATCTGGCATCACTTAAGGCCTCCCGTAAGGCTGCAGAGGCTGCAATTGAAGCACAAGTCCGCTACCGGCTGGGCGCAGGGGCCAAACGGGTGCACCGGATGCCAGGCGGTGTGCCCCGCCCGCCGCGGCTCGCGGGTTGGGTGGATGCGATCAATCATCTCCTCGCCCGGCGAGGCATCCACCTGAGTAGCCTCGCGTGGGTCGCCTTGCGCGGGTCATCTTCCAGAATGAAAGCACTGGAGCAAGACGAACTCGGGCGGTGGACTGAGGCGGAGGCCGCCATCCGGGCGGATACCCGTGTGAAACTCGACCAGATTCGTGCCCGGGCACAGACCAAGCTTGCGTCCCTGCGTCTTCTTGAGACTGAGCGCAGTGCCGCAATCGTATCCACCGGTTTGCGTGAGGCCACCGCCATCGAGGCCCGGGCCAGGCGGCTGGATCCCCGGTTTTACGATTTCTATTCCCAACTCATGCTGTATTCAAAAACGCTGCAACAGGGCAAGGGTTTGCTTTTGCTCTCACCCGGTGATCCCTGGTTTGGCGGTCGGGGGTCGCATGTGCCCCATCGCTGATCCCGCCCGCTCCCCGCGTGGGGCTGATCTCGCAAGCGGCGTGGCCGGGTCCCACCGCAAGACCCCCCCAAGTGTTGTACAAGGTTCATCCTTGGGCAAATGCATTGTCGTGATTGGCACACAATGGGGGGACGAGGGCAAGGGGAAGATCGTCGACCTTTTGACCGATCGCGCCCACGCCGTCGTCCGCTTTCAGGGTGGCCACAATGCCGGTCATACGCTCGTCCTGAATGGTCACAAGACGATTCTCCACCTGGTTCCGGCGGGCATTCTGCGTGACGGGGTGCTTTGCCTGATCGGCAATGGGGTCGTGGTCTCGCCTCCCGCGCTTTTCGAAGAGGTCGACACACTGGTGGCCCAGGGGATTCCCGTATTCGACCGACTCAGACTGAGTCCGGCCTGTCCGCTGATTCTGCCCTCGCACATCGCGCTCGACCAGGCACGGGAACTCGCCTGGGGTACACGCGCCATCGGAACGACCGGCAGGGGCATCGGGCCTGCCTACGAAGACAAGGTGGCCCGGCGGGCCCTCCGGATCGCGGATCTCTTTCATCGCGAGCGGCTCGCCACGAAACTGGGTGAGGCGCTCGATTTCCACAATTTTCTGCTCAAGCACTACTTCCGGACCGCAACCGTCTCGTTTCGGGAGACACTGGATCTTTACCTGGGATATGCGGAGCGACTGGAACGACTCGTGTCGGATGTGGGCAAAACACTCAAGGATCTTCGTGACCGGGGTGCGAACATCCTGTTCGAAGGTGCCCAGGGCAGCCTGCTCGACGTCGATCTGGGAACCTACCCCTTTGTGACTTCATCAAACACCACCGCAGGCGGGGCAGCGACGGGTTCGGGATTCGGCCCCTGCTACATCGACCAGGTTCTCGGCATCGTCAAGGCCTACACGACGCGGGTCGGCGGGGGGCCGTTCCCGACCGAGCTTCTGGATGGCATGGGTGAACATCTGGCGGTTCGGGGTTCCGAGTTTGGAGCGACAACCGGCCGCAAGCGGCGTTGCGGGTGGTTTGACCTCGTGGCGCTCAAGCGTGCCATCATCAACAACAGTGTGTCCTCGCTCGGAATCACGAAGCTGGATGTCCTTGACGAACTTGATACGATCCGGGTATGCGTGGCTTATGAGGGCCCTTCGGGCCGTCTCGAAGTGGCACCGACTGGAGCTGAAGACTATGCTGCGCAGGAGCCGGTGTACGAGGATCTGCCCGGCTGGCACTGTTCGACGCTCGGTCTGCGTTCGAAAGAATCGCTGCCCCGTAACGCTCAGGCCTACATCGATCGGATCGAATCGCTCGCTGGTGTGCCGGTCAGCCTGATCTCAACTGGAGCCGAGCGGGAAGAAACGATTGTTCTGGAACATCCCTTTGCTCCACCGCTTCCAATCGGGACGGGAGCCTGAGTTCATGGCCGGGGTTGCCGCATTCCGACGCAACTCACGCGCAATCGTTGACGGTGATCGCGCCATCTGCCGGGCCATCTCGCGGACGCCGTACGGCTGGGTGCTCAGTAGCGCGAGTTCCTCACGCACGGCGAATGACCAATATCGCCCCGAAGCAGGGGCCAAAGTAATCGGTGGTAGGCCGCCGGCCTCCCGAAACCACCGCGGGCCCAACGGTTGCGATAGGCCGCAGGCCAAGGCGGCGGCCTCACTTTGCATGCCCTGGGCCATGCACTGCCAAAACGCCTGTTTGGCTTCGCGCTGATGGACGCTTGGCCTTCCGGGCGACGGCATCGGCGGCCGCCCCATGTGCTCCGTGACCCAACCCATTGGTCGTCCCATATAACACCTCCAATCTGCAGATGTTGCAACGACCGTTTGAATCCGCCCCATACGCCAGCGATGATTTCCGTGCGGCCCTGGGATCACTCGGCAGGCTGGCTCGGATGAGCCGCCAGTGCCATGGCTGGGATCACGCCGTTTCCGAGAGTTTCTTCGCCACGCTGAAAGCAGAGGAGGCCATCGAGCCGTATGCAACCAGACCGGATGCGCACCGCGCGATCGCAGCTTACATCCACGGATTTTGCAACCCACTGCGCCTACACTCCTCACTGGGCTACTGGTCTCCCAACGAGTATGCGCGCAGAATGCAACACGCTGATCAACCCTCGTCTATGAGGTCTGCCGCGTAGGGACCACTTCAGTACGAGATACAGGCTCAAGGGGCTGAGAATGACCTGCGTCTTTATCGGTGGCTGGTGGGCGCGGTCGCGCCCCGCGCAGGTGCGAACAGGGAATCCACACGCAATCATTCTGGCGGGCCTCAGCCCGAATCCATCGGGTAAGCGTGCAAACGCCCAATCTCTGCTTGATGATGTGAGAGAGACCCGCAGTATGTATGGTGCAAGGCTACTGGCTGAACGTCCCGCAAGCGTGCAAGGCGTGCCCTTCCTGTGGAGAGGCCAGACCCGTAGTTGCTGTACGGCTTTTACAGGGCATTAGGTAATCACGAAATGTACAGAAATATATATTTTGTGTAGAGTATTGTCATGGATAGAAAAGCCTTGCAGCACTTGATGGATGATATGGACCGGCGCGGAGTCTGGGCTTTCACTGTGTCTCGTCTGGAGATCATTCTGAGCGTGAAAAGGGATGCGCTAAGAACGACGATCTCCCGTCACGCGAAAGGAGGCCTGATTCAGCGTGTCAGTCGCAACGTGTATGTGAATCCAAGAGCGATGAGTATTCCAGCAGAGCCTCTATTGGCGTTGGCGTCTTTTCTGCGGCCATTCGATTTTTGTTACCTTTCTTTGGAATCCGTATTGTCCGATGCCGGGTGGATTTCGCAAATCCCGTTCCGTTACACGATGATGACCACCGGGCGGAGTTTTACGTTCGATACACCCTACGGCATCCTGGAAATGACCCATACTCAATCGAAAGTGCCGCCACAGACGGATTTCGATTCCCGCAGAAGTATCCACGTGGCGAGTCCCGAACAAGCTTACCGGGACTTGAAGCGGGTACGTAGAAATTTGGACTTGGTGGATATCCATGAACACGCGGAGGCATCATGATGGCATTTCAGTATACCTCGCTCCTGGAGACGGCTGGGCGCCTTGCAAAAGCACATAACGCCAGCGTTCCGGCGGTGATGAAGGAATTGCTCCATTACGAGATCTTGCAGGCTCTGGTAGAAAGCGGGGTGGCGGATAATTTGGTATTCCAGGGGGGCACTGCCTTGCACTTGTGCCACGGTGGCGTCCGCTATTCTGAAGATCTCGACTTTGCCGGAGGGGTGAATTTTGATTCGGCACAGATGGCCCCGTTCGTTCGTGAATTGGAGAAAACCGCAGGTCGTCACTACGGTTTGCACATGGAAGTGACGGCGCACCTGCCAGATCCACATGACAAAGTGCCCGTGGCGCGCTGGAAGGCGAAGATCCGGCTGCCCGATGTATCGCGGGATGCCAAGCAAAGCTATTTTATTCATACGGAAGTGGCCAGCATTCCTGCCCACACGTCCGTGGTGGTCGTCGCCAGATCGTCTGTCATTGAGGTGATGCCGCAAGCATATCGCGCTATTGCGCTAAAAACAGAAACCAAAGAAGAGATATTTGCGGATAAGCTCATCGCCCTGGGTGCGCGCACCTACGTGAAACAGAGAGACCTTTGGGATATCCATATGCTTGTTCAGGGTGGAGTGACGCCGCGCGATGATTTGGTATGGCGCAAGATGGCGGATTATGGTTTGGATTCTACGGCCTTTTTGCAGCGACTTTCCGCGCGTGCCGACCAGTTAAATGGTGCCGAGGCCAAGCGAGCATTCCGAGGAGAAATGCTACGGTTCCTGGACGCGCCCAAACAACGACTGCTGGCGGACGATGCGGTGGTGGATGGTCTGTTATCCGTAGTAGAGCAATCGGCAAGGCGTGCTATCCGGTCGCTCATGGAGTATCCTGCGCATCCAGTCCCTGCGGTGGATATGGATAGCACAATACGCTCCAATCCACGGAGCGATATGCACGCGATTACCAGCATCGCGGCATACCATGTGGAGTTGGGGCACCTTTCCCGCGATATAGAGGCGTTCAACAAGCGCCCGGAGGTCATGAACGCATTCCAAGACAGTGATAAGTATGGGATTTCTATAAGCATCGCCTTACAAATGATCTTCGATCAACACCCCAAACTTGGGGAGATGTTCCAGAGATTGAAGGGTAGAGTTATGGCCTTGCCAGACCAGATGATTCAGGCAGCGAAAACGATGCAGGCGTTGTCCACCCGGCAGCGGTCTGCCGCTCAGACGGCGTTGCAGAAAGATGTAGATGTCATTTATAGGCTTTGTGAACGCTGGCCGTCTGCGGGCATTGATTCAAAGCTCGGCCAGACAACATCGAAACCCACGGTAACACCGGGTAAATCATGAATTTGGTGATGTACGGAGGTGGCAAGCAGGGAGCATCGTGATCTGGCCGACAGCAGAAAGCGATGGTGTGTGTGTGTCGGCGAGTGTGTGTGTCGGCGAATCGGCGAGCCCGACGGCCGCGAGGGCGATGATGTTTGCCGCGACTCTCGCGACTCTCATTGCATCGCCTCCCACGGGTTGATGACGTTGAGGCCGACCGCTTGGAACGGTGCAACGTCACGCGTGGCGACAGTGAAGCCGTGAGCGTTCGCAATGGCGGCGATGTAGCCGTCTGGTGTGGAGAAGCCCTTGCCAGCGGCTCGGGCCGTAACGGCCAGCTCGGCGTAGTGCCGGGCCGCGTCGGTATCGAACGCCAGCACGCGATCCCCGAACAGCTCCAACAGGCCATCCAGTGTTTGAGTCAGCGCGTCCTTGCGCCGGCCGGCCGGCAGGGCGCCGACGCCAAACAGCAGTTCGGCAAGCGTGACGCTGGACAGGTAAAGGGTTTCGGCCGCCTGCTCATCCAGCCACGCCCGCACGGCGGGATTCGGCTCTGCCTTCATCGCCTCGGAGATGACGTTGGTATCCAAGACGATCATTCAAGTCTCACAGGCTCGGCTGGGGTCTTGTCGCGCACCTGCTCGAAGGCGGCGATGTCGTCGTCGGTCAGCCCTACACGGCGGCCCAGCTCAGCCAGGGCCGTGCCCAAGCGAAGCCTCTCCGACGGGCGAACGGTCGATTCGAGGATGTCGCGGATTTCGGCCTCGGTGCTGCGGCCGTGCATTGCTGCCCGCACGCGAAGCGCGCGATGCACTTCGTCAGGCAGATTTCTAACGGTAACTGTCGCCATGTCGGCCTCCTGCGCGTTGCGCTATCAATGAAAGCATTCTAAGATTAATGATAGCATTGCGCAATAGTCCGGAAACGGTCCGTAAAACAGCGTCATGACCATAAAGAATCGCCACTTCATCCTGTTCATTCGCCACGATTGCGCGTTCTGCATTCCGGTGCAAATACTCCTTGAACAGGACAACGAGTTTCTTGCTTTTCATCGGATCGCTCCTCGAGCTCCGGCCTTCAGACCGGGGTGGTTGACCCACCAAGTATTTCCGGCGTGGGCCGCCGCCCCAGATTTACTCCTGGGCGGCTGAGTGATGGTCGGGTAGGGAGATGGCCTCGCGGCCATCCCCCCGAACCGTACGTGCGAGTTTCCCAGCATACGGCCCAAGTAGCCCTCTGATTTCTGCAATTTGATCGAAGCGTTGCAGGG
>AUZY01006893.1_pt1 | contig 28621 bp, 34 predicted proteins | sample 49821 | NCBI WGS metagenome assembly AUZY01 (sample SAMN02954279, study PRJNA193664) | mine drainage metagenome | biome: terrestrial; feature: abandoned Hg mine; material: sediment; isolation source: lowermost (B1B) sediment-attached strata from acid streamer/mats thriving at... | place: Spain ...
AAGCGCATGGTTCAGGTTTGGGAATGGATTATTGAGGGAACTCCGGTTTCAGCCTGACTTGCAGCCGCAAATACAGGCTATAATCCCAGTGGCAGTTTGAAATCGCAAAATGATACTGCAAAATGCAGACGAGACGAGACGGGGGAGAGGTATGCTCAGCTGGCAACTGGAGCAGTTGCCCGGGTTGGTTCCAAAAACTGGCTTACTGCTATCGTGCCCTGGGTACGGGGTTCTGTTTTGTTTGTTTTGGGATCGGCTGTATAGTAGCGTGCGTCACGGTGTTACCCTTGATTTTCCTGTGGCCCGGGAACGCTTCCGAACGACAGCGGCGCACACGCCGCCTGGCAAGTTTGTCTTTTCGTATGCTGCTTGCGGTCATTCGTTGGATGGGATTAGGGCGCGTGGAAGTCGAGGGTGGCGAATGGCTTCAATGTGCACCTGGTCGGCTGGTCCTCGCTACGCATCCCAACTATCTGGACGCGGTGGTTTTGCTCTCTCTTCTGCCGATGGCGGATTGTGTGATTAAGAATGGACTGTGGCACAATCCTTTCATACGCGCCTTTGTAATTTCGGCAGGATATATCAGCAATGGGGATTCGGCTGCTGTGATCGACACATGCATCCGGGCCGTGCAAAATGGGGAAGTACTGGTGCTGTTTCCGGAGGGCACACGCTCAACACCGGGAAAACCGTTATGCTTCAAGCGTGGAGCGGCTCAGATTGCTGTACGCGGGGGGCTTGAAATTCTGCCTGTGCTTATGTATTGTGCACCACCTGCACTTTATAAAAGCAGCAGGTGGTATCAGGTTCCGGAACGCGCTTGGGTTTTGCATGTGAAAATCTTACCACCGCGTCCAGTAAGTGATTTCGTACCGCAGGCGTCGCTGCCGACAGGCGTGGCGGTGAGGCGGGCCACCCGCGCACTTCAAAACTTTTTTCAGAAACAGATCGCACAATATGAATCCGCTGGTTGACGAACTGAAGCAGCTCATTATCGCTTCGCTGGATCTGGAAGGCGTAACACCAGCCGACATCGATCCCGATGCCCCATTATTTGGTGACGGTCTCGGACTTGATTCCATTGATGCGTTGGAGTTGGGTGTTGCCATTCAGAAGCGTTACCACATCACTCTGGATGCGACATCAGCCGAGACACGCCAGCATTTTCATTCTGTAGAAAATCTTGCCAAGTTCATACTGATGCGCCAGAGTACCTGAGCAATACACGATGGATGCACAGGAAGTTTTTCATCAGCTTCAATCCACGCTGGTTGAGCAATTCGAACTTGATCCTGCACAGATCACATCCGAAGCGCGGTTGCGTGAGGACCTCGATCTGGACAGCATCGATGCCGTGGACTTGGTGATCAAGCTGCAGGAGATAACCGGTCGCAAAGTGAGTCACGAAGATTTCAAGGGTGTGCGTACCGTGGGGGACATCCAGCGCATCATCGAGAAGTTGCTTGCTACTCCAAAATGAGCCGTCTACGCTTTTCTACAATAACAATTTGTGCTCTACTTGTCTATCCGGTTGCCGTCTTCTTTGCTGCCGGACACGTGATGCCAAAAATACTGATGGCTGGAGTGCTTGCACTCCTGGCACTCCGGGTCGCTTTCGGCCTTCATCGAAGATCATGGCTTACCTGGCAGCGACGGGGGTTGACTGGATTGCTTCTCCTGGCTGCTGCTGCAGTCTTGTTCAGCCCTGACTTCAGCATGATGAATGTGAGACTGTATCCTGTTGTGATTGATTTCAGTATCTTTCTGCTATTCTTTGGCTCTTTGTTTACCCAGCAGCCTTTGGTCGAACGTATTGCACGGGCTCAACGCGATGACCTCGACTCAACTGCGTTGACCTATACGCGTCGACTCACCTGGATTTGGAGCCTCGTGTTACTGGCGAATGTGCTCCTTGCGCTGTATACCGCACTTTTCACCTCCATGTCCATCTGGACACTCTACAACGGGTTACTGTCTTACCTATTGCTCGGAATGGTGTTTCTGGCTGAACTTCTGATCCGTCGACGAGTGCAGCGTGTTCCGTTACATCCTTGAGCAGGTAGACGTCTATTAGTAACCGCTTGGACTCGGAATCCAGTTCTCTTTCCGTTAGACAGCACATTGTTGCTTATACGGAAAATGGTGTGATCGACGCAGTGGGATTTGGACGGCTGGTCGCTGGGATTACACTTCAAGTGAGAAACCTACCGGAGCAACGTTGGGCATTGGTCTGCCAGGACACCTTGTGGTTTGCTGCTGGGTTTTTGGCCCTCACTCAGGCTTCCAAAACGATCATATTGCCCCAAACGAATCAGCCTTCCAGCGTACAGACAGCACGTGCCACAGCCATTCTGACCGATCAGCCCATGCGCTTCAGTTCATTTGTGACTCTGGATCCGGCACAGGCAGCTGATGCTGACGGCCTTGGAAGCATGGATCTGGATCCTCAGTTGAATATTGAGCTCTATACATCTGGCTCAACAGGGCAACCCAAACGTGTGGACAAGTATCTTGGACAGCTTCATGCTGAAGTCACCGAATTGGAAAACATGTGGGGAGGGATGCTTGGTGATGCGGTGGTCGTAGCCACTGTCCCGCATCATCATTTATACGGACTGCTGTTCCGTTTCCTGTGGCCCTGGTGGATGAAACGCCCGTTTTATACACTCACCTGTACGCAGCCATTCATGCTGTCTGAATCAGCCAGACGGTTCGGGCGTTGTGTGCTGGTCAGCAGCCCAGCATTCCTGACCCGTGTCACCGATGACGGTGTCTTGACGAGGGGAGAGGCATATCCCGGCCTGTTCAGCTCAGGAGCCCCCCTGCCCCAGGAGACAGCAATCAGGTTGGCCTCTCAACTGGGACATCCTGTCATCGAAGTATACGGGAGCACCGAAACTGGCGGTGTTGCCTGGCGGAGCAGAAACCATCCTACGGACGATCAGTCATGGCGGCCATTTCCATCTGTGCAAACAGAAATATCAGCTGCCGAATCCGACATGCCGGGACGACTGCGGGTATGTTCACCATGGACTTGGCATGGGGAATGGGTGGATACCGGTGACCTGTCGGAGCGTCATTCACGTGAACGCTTCCTTCTGCATGGACGAGCAGACAATATTCTGAAGGTGGAAGATAAACGTGCCTCCCTTGTGGAAATGCAGGAACGCCTGGCGGCTCATGAGCTGGTGAGTGAAGCACGTATGGTCCTTTTGGAAGGGAAACGCATGTCTGTGGGTGCTGTGGTGGTGCTGAATGCACGAGGTCGCAATGAAGCTGAACGGGAAGGTGTTGAAGCCGTGCGTCGAGAACTCATCAAACAGCTGCGTGTCTGCTATGACCCGGTTCTGATACCCCGCAAGTGGCGCTTTGTTCCACTCATGCCTGGCAACAGTATGGGAAAAACAGAGAAAGCAGAGCTGCAGGCGTTATTCAAGGAAGGCCACTGATGGAGCTTCCACTGGTGATGCACAAATGGATAGAGACTGACCGTGTCAGGATCGAACTCGACATCCGAGCTGAGCTCAGGTGGTTCGAGGGACATTTCCCCGGATACCCTGTTTTGCCGGGCGTCGTGCAACTCGCCTGGGGAGTACATTTTTCTCGCGAATGCTTTGAATATGGACCATGGCTACACGCTTTGGAGCAGATCAAGTTCAAGCGACCCATTTGTCCGGGTCGACAAGTGAGTCTGTTACTGGTACATAAACGAAAAGACAGATCAGTGGATTTCGAATACCATGATGCCAGCATGAGTTTTGCCTCAGGAATCCTGAGATTTACGGATTTTCCATGAGTTTCACCGTTTGTGCAGTCATTCCTGTCTATAATCATCCCGGCTTTCTTGAAAAAATAGCTACTGCTCTCGCCCAATACGGGCTGACGTGTATTTTGGTAGACGATGGCAGTGACAATGAGACCAAGGTTGCACTGCATCGCGTTACAGCACGATCTGCACAGATGATCGAGATGACACTCCCCCGGAACCTTGGGAAAGGAGCAGCAGTCATGGCTGGTTTGGAGTGCGCATCAAAACTGGGCTTTAGCCATGCCTTGCAGCTGGATGCAGATGGGCAGCACGACCTGACAGATGTGCCGAAAGTGCTCCGTTTGGCTGAGGCTTATCCGGACCGATTAATTTCTGGCGCTCCTGTTTTTGACAGCTCGATCCCGCGCATACGCTTTTATGGTCGTTACCTGACGCATGCTCTGGTTTGCATTGAAACATTATCCCTGCGACTGCGAGATTCCATGTGTGGCTTTCGTGTCTATCCTTTGGCGTCCACTTTGAAACTGATCCACAGTTCAAAACCTGGAACGCACATGCAGTTTGATACTGAAATCATGGTTCGGCTGTACTGGTCAGGTGTGGAAAGTGTGTTTATGCCAACTCAAGTCCACTATCCGGAGAACGGAATATCGCATTTCCATATGGTTACTGATAATGTGAGACTCACCTGGATGCACCTGTGCTTGATCTTGGGACTGCTGCCACGCATGCCGACGTTATTACGCCGCATGTCGGATGATCGGAGAGCCAAACATTGGGCACAGCTTCCAGAACGTGGAACAAAACTCGGCATCTACATACTGGATCGAGTCTATCGATGGTTCGGCCGGTGTGCTTGTCATGTCCTGCTGATTCCGGTTGTGGCGTATTTTTTTATCACGAATTCTCGAGCTCGCCAGGCTTCGCGTCAGTTTCTGGCAGCTGTGCGAGATTATTCCCGCGGTGGTCATACTCAGGATGTGCAACCCAACTGGCGTAACTGCCTGCGTCATTTCTGGCACTTCGCGTGTGCCGATCTGGATATGTTAATTGCCTGGCACGATCCCAATCGCATTGTTGTTCATTTTCCTGCATACAGCAAACTCAGGTCATTACTTGCACGAGGGCAGGGTGCTCTTCTCATCGGAGCCCATCTTGGCAACATGGAGGTGATTCGAGCTTTGTCCATGCAGATTCCGGGGCTGAAGGTGAATGCTCTTGTCTATACCCAGCATGCCAGTAAATCCAACGTGGTTTTACAGAGACTGAATCACGCCTATAACCTGCATCTCATTCAAGTACATGAAATCAGTCCTGATACAGCAGTCATGCTGCGCAGCAAGTTGGCTTCTGGTGAAGTTGTGGTGATTGTCGGCGATCGTACGCCGGTATCCTCAACGAGCCCGGTCGTGCAGGTGGATTTTCTGGGCAAGCCTGCACCCTTCGCAACGGGTCCATATATCCTGGCCCATCTCCTGGAATGCCCGGTGTATCTGTTTCTGTGTACGGCACAATCCGGAGGAAGCTACACCGTTCATTTGGAATCCTTTGCAGAGCGGATTCGCTTACCTCGTCGCGGCCGTGAAGCAGCTTTGCAGGAACTGGCTGAACATTATGCCAATCGGCTGGCATATTATGCCACTTGCTTTCCATTACAATGGTATAACTTCTATGATTTTTGGGCGCAGCGACAAAACCCGATAAACAGTTCTCGCAGGCGTCTGGTACATAAATCGGATACACATGAAAAACAAGTACACTCGGCCATCTGAGACACGCAGGGTCGTGCTGGGTGACCGACGGGTAGGTCTGGCTGATATTTGCGCTGTGTCACGTGGCCTCACTCCACTGCTCAGTGATGCACCACGGTTTCGTCAACGGATAAGCGAAGGTGCACGAATACTTGACGAGTCAATTTCAGCAGGGCACCCAATCTATGGCGTGAGTACTGGGTATGGAGATTCCTGTACAGTTAATGTCCCGGCACATGCGCTGCTTGAGTTGCCCGTCCACCTGATTCAATACCACGGGTGTGGGCTGGGCCGATATTTTGATGAGCCCACAGCGGCTGCGATCGTTGCAACCCGTCTTGTATCGCTGGTCTATGGGTTTTCCGGCGTACGATTCGATGTATTGCGTCAGCTGCATGCGCTACTTGAGTATCGCATCATTCCACTTATTCCAGAAGAAGGATCGGTCGGGGCAAGTGGTGATCTGACCCCACTTTCCTATGTTGCTGCCGTTTTGATGGGCGAGCGTGATGTTTATTATGAAGGCAATATTTGTCAAGCCAGGGTGGCACTCGAGCAAATCGGACTAGCACCACTCACGTTCAAGCCCAAGGAGGGGTTGGCACTGATGAATGGTACTTCAGTGATGACGGCGCTATCCTGTCTTGCCTGGGAACGAGCTGAGTACCTCACACGGCTCGCTACCCGTATCACTGCGATGGCCAGCCTCGCCATGGATGGTAATCGTGGGCATTTTGCTCCAGGACTTTTCGCCGTCAAGCCTCATGCCGGATCTCAGCGAGTCGCAGAGTGGATTTATAACGATTTAGATGGAGGGCAGTCAGACAAAGTAACCGGTGTGCAAGACCGTTACTCCATTCGTTGTGCACCACATGTGATTGGCGTGCTCAGTGACGCTCTCGACTGGATGCGACGCGACATTGAAAATGAACTGAACAGTGCCAACGATAATCCCATTGTGGACCCCGATAACGGAATCATCTACCAAGGTGGACACTTTTATGGGGGTCATATCGCCTTCGTGGCCGACTGTCTGAAAACAGCCGTGGCCAATATCGCCGACCTGCTGGACCGGCAATTGGCACTGCTGGTCGATTCCCGCTTTAATAACGGTCTGCCTCGTAACCTGTCGGGTGCCATTGGCAAGCGCGCCTACGTCAATCATGGGTTCAAGGCGGTTCAAATTGCCGTATCTGCCTGGACTGCGGAGGCCCTCAAGTTAACTATGCCGGCGAGTGTTTTTTCGCGTTCTACGGAGTGCCACAACCAGGACAAGGTCAGTATGGGCAGTATTGCCGCGCGTGATGCTTTGCGAGTCCTGGAACTTGTAGAACAGGTGGCTGCGGCCTGCCTGGCTGCTGTAACTCAGGCTCTTGAGATCAGAACGCGCGAGAAGACGCTTGCACCAGGGCAGCCGGGGGATGCCATTCGTACGACTCAGTCTGATGTGCTCACGCTTTGTTCATTTGTGGAAGAAGACCGGCCACTGGAAAACGAACTGCGTGGACTGTGTGAGTGTATTCGCCAGAGACGATGGAGTCTGTATCAACCGCAATGAGTAAAAAAGTCCTGCTTTCATCGGAAGTCGAAATGGAAATTCCTTTTCAGGATGTGGACGCCATGCAGGTGGTCTGGCATGGCAACTACTTCCGATACTTTGAGGCAGCGCGTAGTATGCTTCTGCGAAAAATTAATTATGATTACACGGAGATGCGTGACTCCAATTATTTATGGCCAATCATTGGAGCCCATCTGCGCTTTGTTCAGGCTGCACGTTATCGTCAACACATACTTGTCAAAGCTGATCTCGTGGAATGGGAAAACCGCCTGAAAATCGACTATCTCATTCGTGATGCAGAAAACGGTGTTCGCCTCACTACGGGCTATACTATTCAGTGTGCAGTAAACAGAATAACCAACGAATTGCAACTTGTGAGCCCTCCAGACCTGACGATTCGTCTCACGCCATACCTATGACACAAATCAGGTTTTTGCGAATCAGGTGGTTGATTTTATTGACAGGCCTGGTCGCCTTGTACCCGGCGTGGTCAGACGGAAATCACCCTGGCAAGATGCCACCGTCACCAGTCTCGTTCCGGGCACATTTCACCGAGTCGCGTACTTTGCCCGGGTTCACACAGCCTCTTGTCTCCAGTGGGCAGGTTGCTTTCAGCCGGACGGCTGGTATTTCCTGGGAAGTAACCGCGCCCTATCATTACTTGCTCAAAATGACTTCATCAGGTGCGGAGGAGCAGATGCCGGATGGCGCCATACGGCGGCTGAATACCAGACAGGACCCATGGCTTGGAATCGTCCAGCATATTTTCATCGGCACACTGACCGGCGATCTCTCGAGTCTGGAGCGCTACTTCACTATCCGGACCACATGGATCAAAGGCAAACGTCTTGTTGTGCTGACTCCTAAAGCCGGGCCTTTGAACAAAGCCATCCAGTCGATCCACGTCACACAGGGCAGGTTGCCTGTTCCGCAATACTTACACATTGATGAGACCTCTGGCGGACTGATTGTCATACGTTTTTTTGATATACACCTCACCCCAGTGACACCGTGAGTGTTCGCCTATCGGGACGTGTAAAATCACTGGCCTGGTTCAGTTTGCTGGCGCTTCTGTGTACTGGAGCTGTTCTACGTCTTGACACGCAGCATCCGATTGATACCAACCTGCTCGATCTTTTGCCATCAGGACAATCATCACCACTACAGAATGCGGCTATAGCACAAACACAGGCAATCTTTCTGCGTAAACTACTGCTGATTGTCAGTGACGCAAATCATACACAGGCAGAAAATGGTGCACGGGCAGCGCGTGCTGCATTGGCTACAGCTGGGCTAACTGTAGCAAATCTTCCTGCTGGCACATTCAACCTGATCCGACTCTATCGCCAGTACCATTATTCATTTCTCACCTCCACAGATCGCATTCGGCTGAAACGTGACCCAATTGGCGCTTTTACATCTGATTTCGCTGGAGAGCTTGTCAATCCTATTGACACGCTCGGTCTCATCGGTGCTGACACAGGCGGATATCTCGGTCGCTATCTTGCAAGCCTTCCCCGCCCTGATCCGAACTTTACACCTGATGGAGCCTATATGACCATGCAAAGGCATGGCAAAAGCTATTTCTTACTGCAAGTCAGATTGCCACGTGCAACACTGGGAGAGACTGATGCTAATCGTGCGGTGAAGGCGGTGGATGCCGCGCAGGCTGCCGTGAGACACCGGTGTCGGGGCTGCAAGCTACAATCAACTGGTGCTGCCTTATTTACCGCTTATGCCCAACATGAAGCACGGGACGAAGTATTCTGGTTCACGACACTCTCCATACTTTTCATTGCGTTCATGATTGCGCTGGTATTCCGGAGCCTGAGACCACTCATACTCGGCGTTGTTTCAGTCGGTTCCGGAGTGTTGGCTGGAGCCGCTGCCGTAATGATCAGTTTTGGGTCAATCCAAATTCTCACGCTGGTTTGCGGAACCACGCTTCTTGGAGTTGCCATTGATTATGCTTTTTTGTATTTTTCGGAACACTGGTTTGGAAAATACCCTGTCGCTAATACACTTTCATCGGTACTACCGGGCCTGACCATGGGCCTTGCGACCAGTGTTCTAGCATTTGCTTTCCTCCTGCTGGCCGGGTTTCCAGCACTGACACAAATTGCGATATTCTCCATTGCTGGCTTGATGATGTCTTATGTATCAGTTGTTCTGTTGTTTCCGTCTATATTGTTCGAACGACCGATATCTCAGAATATTCGCTTTTTGCAATGGCCACAGATGCTTCTGGAACGAGCGACCGAACGGACTCGATGGAGATCTGTGGTTCCTCTTTTTCTTTTGGCAGTTGCCATTCCCGGCTTATGGCAGCTCCGCGGCAGTGATGCTGTGACGGAACTGCAGAACTTCCCGAAATCGCTCATCCAATCAGATCGAACCATACACCATTTGTTGGGACAGCCTGCACCACCTGGTTTTTTTCTTGGTCAGAGGCCGAAGCATGCAGCAGGCACTGAGACGGGAAGAAAAACTATTCAAATTGGCTGGTGGAGAATTGCCAGCTACGAAAGGACTGGGCCTGTCACGTTTTCTTCCTTCTGCCGCTCGCCAGGAAGCAAACCTCAGGATTTGGAAGCGGATCTACCATACTCCTGCCCTATTGAAACGTGCATTTGTGCGCTCTGGGTTGCCTGCACAACTCGTGACCATGCTTACTGCAAACTGGAAGCACAATGGACGGATACCTTTGCGCGTACATACGTTACTGTCTGCGGACCCCGATTTTGGGAAGTTGATTGTGCGCGCTGGCAATCGACTGGCTCTCATCGCGACTTTAAACACACCAGTCCGTGCAGCATCCGTGTTTGGGAAAATAGCAGCACAAGTTCCTGGCGTGAGCTTTGTTGCTCCGTTGCAGCAAATCACAGGAATCTTCAAGCAGATCCGCCGACGTGCAATCTGGCTGGTACTGGCGGGGTATCTGCTGATTTCCATGCTGTTGATCTGGCGCTATGGACGCCGGGATGCTCTGCGCATGCTTTATCCACCGTTGGTGTCCCTGGTTGTGACACTCGGTGCACTGGGGTGGTTGAATCAGCCAGTCAACATATTTGTCATTGTCGGGCTGATCCTGGTATTGGGTATTGGAAGGGATTACAGCGTATTTCTTAGAGAGGGTAACCCTGAATCGTTTTCTACTGCACTGGGTGTGACACTGGCCGCTCTTGCGACCTTCTGCTCATTTGGGATGCTTGCCCTAAGTGCTATTCCTGCGCTGCATGCATTTGGCCTGACCACGCTGATTGGCATTCTGGTGAGCTATCTGACTGTACCACTTGCTGTTGTGCCAAGGGCGCGGAGTATTGCATGATCAATAAGGCATATGTGGGTGCGTTGGCGGTTGCGGGGGCGGCATTCCTTTCAAGTTGTGCAGTAACACTATCTCAATCCAATCGCGTAGGTTTAGGAGAAAATGGTCAATTTCTTCTTTTGCCTCCGAAGGACCTGCCGAAGATTGATGGTGTTCATATGGTCACGGTCAACCAGAACGGCAAAAAAGAAATGTTTATTGGCCAGCTACAGGTGGATAGCAGAGTGATCCGTCTTGATGGCAGCAGCCTGCTTGGCCCGACCTTGTTCGAAGTCAGTTACGATGGACACACACTGCACAGCGACCCTAGAGGAGCTTTTGTGCATCCAGGTATCCTGATTGCGATGCTGGAGATGGTCCTCGCCAGGCGTCCAGAGCTTCAAGGTGCACTGCATGGCTTGACCATGCAAGAGAAAATGAAAACCAGTGGAATACGGGTTCGCGACATTTATGAGCGTGGACGCCTGGTGATGCATATTGAAATCAGTGGAAAACGGATCACGCAGGCCAGGATTCGTCTGGTTATCCCACCGGCGAACGTGTCGGTTCTGATGCAGCCTTTGGGAAGCTCTATCAGATCATGATGCGGGTTTATGTACACTCCCTCGGCATCATTAATGCGCTCGGAAGCGGATCTGCCGTGCGGAATGGCTTATCTGCAGGTTCACTGTCCGGCATCGTAGCACGTGATGACCTACTACCTGGGCGCAACATCCATGTGGCTGAGGTACGTGAGTGCTTACCGGCCATTTGCCTGAACACGCGAGTTACGCCAGTCGCACGAATCGCCTGTTACAGGCAGCCATGGATCAGATTGAAACCCAAATCGAAAATCTTGTGAATCGTTTCGGGCCGGCACGTGTCGGTATTGTGATGGGAACCAGTACCTCTGGAATTCTGGAGGGTGAGCAGGCCTATTCCATACACCATCAAACAGGCAGGTTCCCACCTGAGTTTGATTATCGCCAGCAGGAAATCAGCGGCCCATCGGAATACGTAAAAAAGAAGCTTGGCATTACCGGACCGGCGTGGACCGTTGCGACTGCATGTACCTCAAGCGCGAAAGCCTTCGCTTCTGCCCGTCGTCTCTTGCGCATGAATATCTGTGACGCGGTGATTGTGGGTGGTTCGGATTCCCTGTGTCAACTGACAGCCAACGGCTTTACGGCGCTTGAGGCGATGGCTGAAAATGTGTGCAATCCATTCAGCAGGAACCGTGACGGTATCATGCTTGGTGAAGGTGCGGCCGTGTTCATCATGTCTCGGGAGCAGGGACCGGTATGTCTTCTGGGGGTGGGTGAATCTTCGGATGCATACCATATATCAGGCCCCGATCCACGGGGGCAGGGAGCTGAACTCGCCATGCGCGCTGCTCTAGAAGATGCCAAGTTGTCGCCTGAAAATGTGGACTATCTGAATCTGCATGGGACCGGTACGGTGCAGAATGACTTTATGGAAAGCCACGCAGTCCATCGTGTATTTGGTGCGGAGGTGCCATGCAGCTCCACCAAGCCACTGGTCGGCCACATGCTCGGCACAGCAGGTGTCACAGAGCTTGCGTTCTGCTGGCTGCTACTGACGGACCCTGCTGCAAGAATCTGCTTGCCGCCGCATGTCTGGGATGGCGATCATGATCCGGAACTGGCACCACTTAACCTGTGTGGTCATGCGGATACGTCGCCGGGCTGTCGAGTGATGGTGACTAATTCTTTCGCATTTGGGGGCAGTAATGCAACGTTGGTATTGGGTACTTGACTGATGCCGGAATATCCGGATCTTGCTGAGTTGCTGCCGCTTGCCGGTAGAGCCATTCTGCTGGATAAGATTGTGACGGAAGGTGCGAAAGGCGTCACGACGCTTGCGCGCATAACCTCCGAACATCCTTTTTATTCCGTTGAACTGGGCGGTGTACCCAGCTGGGTAGGTATCGAACTCATGGCTCAAACCATCGGGCTGCATGCAGGTCTGGTGGCCCAGCGAGAACACCGCTTGCCGCGTGTGGGATATCTCTTGGGTACACGCCGGTACGTGCCAGCTGTACCGTTTTTTCAGGAAGACACAGAACTCGTGATTGCTGCCGAAAAACTGTATTCAGACGCAGCTGGTCTGGGAGCTTATGCCTGCATCATTGAATCTTCTGGAAAGTTGCTGGTGAATGCGACAGTGATTGTTTATCAAGGGAAAGAGGATGCCAATACGTGAATGCTCAAAAGCGCAGATCGCTGGCTGACGCAAGACTGAGGAACCGATGGGCCCGTTGCTCAGAAACTGTCGATTTCTGGCTCGAGCATCATGTATGCATGCCACGGTTTGAAACATGGGATGGACATGATCGTTGAGCTACAGGTCGTTGACATCCTGGAACCGGTTCTCCTAGGCCGGTTGGATCAATCAGGGGAGACGGCCTCGATAGCTGGAGTGCTGCTTTCCTGCGTGATTCTCGCATCATGCGTAAAGTCTTTTCCGTCAATGGAAGAATGTTCTAGTGCGGCGGATCGTCGTGACAGGAATGGCTGGCCTCACTGCTCTCGGGCACGATTGGCCAACCATTGCGCATAACCTGCAAGCACACCGTTCCGGAGTGCGCTACATGGAAGAGTGGGATCGCTACGAGGATCTGAATACCCGGCTGGCTGCTCCCGTTGTGTCATATGAACTCCCTCCTCAATACAATCGGAAGACGATGCGCAGCATGGGACCCGTAGCGCTCATGTCCACGCGCGCCACGGAACTGGCATTAGAAGACGCAGGTTTGCTCAATGACCCGGTACTTCAATCCGGACAAACGGGTATTGCTTACGGCGCATGCTCGGGCAGCGCAGATGCGGTTGTGGCATTTGGCCGCATGGCCATCACCAGCAGCATCCGTGGCATCACTTCTGGAACATATGTACAAATGATGAGTCATACCGGAGCTGTCAATATCAGTCTCTATTTCGGTATTACCGGACGTATCATACCGACTAGCAGCGCATGCACTTCCGGGAGTCAGGCAATCGGTTTTGCTTATGAACATCTCAAGCATGGAAAACAGACAGTGATGATAGCGGGCGGTGCGGAGGAGTTGAGTATCGGGCCTTCTGCAGTGTTTGACACGCTTTTCGCGACCAGCACGCGCAATGACTCGCCTCATGCCACACCACGACCCTTTGACCGCGATCGGGACGGACTGGTGGTGGGCGAAGGTGCAGCCACTCTGATTCTTGAAGAGTTGGAGCATGCCCTGAACCGTGGTGCGCGTATTTATGCGGAAGTCGTGGGCTTTGGGTGCAATACGGATGGCTCACACATCACTCAGCCCCGTATAGAAACCATGGCTATCGTCATGCAGCAGGCTCTAGAAGATGCCAACATCCCGCCCGGCGCCATTGGCTATGTCAATGCGCATGGAACCGGGACGGATCGGGGTGACATCGCCGAATCCTTTGCGACCCACAGTGTTTTCGGTGAGCGCATTCCAATCAGCTCACTCAAGAGTTATTTCGGTCATACACTTGGCGCCTGTGGATCCCTTGAGGCATGGCTCAGCATCGAGATGATGCGGAATAACTGGTTTGCTCCAACCATCCATCTTGAAAATCCGGATCCAGCCTGCGCAACGCTGGATTACCTGATGGGTAGTGGGCGCAACATGGAAGTAGAACACATCATGAGCAACAATTTTGCTTTTGGCGGGATTAATACCAGCCTGATCTTCAGACGCTGGGAAAACCTGAGCCAGGGAAAATCTGTCATTTGAATGATTGCCGCATGAAAAAGAGAATTCTGGTTATTCATTATTCTCAAAGTGGCCAGTTGAGCGAGGTTCTCAGGAACTTCGTGAAACCGCTCGCGGCTTCCGAAGACATTGAGCTTCAGCAGGTATCTTTGCAACCCAGGACGGATTACCCGTTTCCCTGGCCATTTTTGCGTTTCTTTGACACCTTCCCGGAAACTGTTTACCTGGATCCACCCGAGCTGAACCCTTTGGGTCTGGACGAAAACGACCGCTTCGACCTGATTATCTTGGGATATCAGGTCTGGTTTCTGTCCCCCTCTCTTCCGACTACAGCCTTTTTGCAGAGCGCTATTGCCCATTCACTGCTCCGTGATACACCAGTGGTTACTGTTATTGCATGCCGGGATATGTGGCTTCTTGCACAAGAACAGACCAAGCAGTTATTGACAGCCTGTAGGGCACAGCTGGTCGGCAATGTCGTCCTGGTAGATGAAGCAGGAAGCATCGGCAGTTTTCTGGCCACACCCATCTGGATGATGACTGGGAAAAAGGGGCCCAGACTGGGTGGTCTGATTCCACGTGCAGGAGTAAAGGAGGAGCAGATTCTGGGCTGTCAGCGTTTTGGCGAACGCATTGAACGCGTACTGAGAGAAAATCTCCCAATTGACAGGACGCTGCTGCGCAATCTCAATGCGGTTAAGGTCAACACGAAACTCATAACAACTGAACACGCAGCCAGGCGTAGTTTCCTGCTTTGGGGCAGATTACTGCGTGCTCTGGGTCCCCAGGGTGCATGGATCCGCCAGCCTGTGATCGTTATATATTTTGTATTTCTTGTCGTGCTGCTGGTAACCGTACTTCCGGTGAGTGCCCTGCTTAAGACTGCGACGGCACCTTTTATGCGCAAACGGATCGCAGCCCAATCAGCCTATTTCAGCGAGCCATCTGGAAACTGAGCCATCGTTCCGGCAACCGATTGGTTGCAGGGCAGGGTTCGAAAGCGAAACCAATCCATCTCTCCGGGCCTTCCTGCTACCTCACTGGGTTACATGTACTTTTGAAAAGCTTTGGCATTTTCGAGAAAATTGTTGAACGAGAAGTGGAACCGTTTTTCATAAAGAAGCATGCCACTATGCGGGGGCTGCGTATAATCCCTGCTTTCCGGTACCAGTCGGTAGACTTGATAGCCTCGTAACAGCAGCTGCATCGCTGAGCCCGGCAACAGGGCAAGAAACGTAGAAAACTGAGAGGGGTAACGGCATGCCAGACAGAATGCACAAAACGCGTCAATACGGCCTGAGGCAGTTGACCAGGTGTCAACGTTTCCGTTCGCAAACTGCATGACACCGGATGATTTCAGCTGTCTCTGTGAGGCGTGATAGGCCGGAAACTCGTACAGCTGGTGTCGTATACTTCTTGCGCGTGCAAAGGCCACACCAATCATGTGGCAGGCATCATGATCCGGGTGCCCACCTTCCCAGGCCATCGCATAAACACGCTCGATGGGGACCTTTTCTGGTATATGCGCGCAGAGATTCTCGTAGCCATCTGCGATTCGTTTGGATAATTGGCCGTCAAATATGTCGCATTCATATCCAAGCATGAAAATATCTTCCGCTTGGATCCCCATGCTGATCAGAACCCGCGTGCTTTCCGCAATGCGTGTTTCCGAATCGGTTCCATAGATGCTGCCATGGGTGAAGTAAATGACCCGTACCCGGTTACCTGACTGCAACTCCTCACGGATCCGAAGCGATGAAAAATATTCGTCATCGTTATGTGCCAGTAACAATAAAACATTCACGCCTGAGCTATCCCGGGAATGCATCCCCAATCCGCCTCTGCATGATCAAATGGCTCTTGGCCGGTGTATTCTGCCTCACACCCTTCTCCGTGTGTGCTGACTGCTCCACGCAAATGATCATTACTGAAATGAGTTAGACTAAAATCGAAGGTACGGTCAAGATTGATGCGGAAAAGCAGTTCTTGCTATCACCGTATGGACCTGGATGGGGGGATGTATTTTCTCGGAAATCCTGCCGATATGTGTAACCCAAGCATACTGCAAAATGGAAGATTGTAGCCAATCCATGCGATCTGATTCGTGATCGAGATTGAGAACCTACGTTTCCGTTACCCTGCGGGCGAGCGCGATGTCATCAGCGGCTTGTCCCTGCAGATCCGGAGGGGATCCCTGTTCGGCCTGCTTGGACCCAACGGCTCCGGAAAAACGACTCTTATTTCGATCCTAACAGGGCTGCTTCAGTCACAATACGGACAGATTCGAATCGATCATAAATCATTGCCACAGGATCTGGATGACATCCAGGCATTAATTTCCCTGGTGCCACAGGAATACGCCTTTTATCCAAAACTGAGTGTTCTGGAAAACCTGCTGTTTTTTGGCCGGGTACTGGCCATTCCTGCCCATCAAGTACATGCTCGTGTGAGCGAGGCAGTCACAGTGGCAGAGCTGGAATCTTTTGAGATGATTCGAGCAGAATACCTATCTGGTGGATTGAAGCGTCGCCTCAACCTGGCTATTGGACTTCTGAATCGCCCGCAGCTTCTATTTTTAGACGAGCCCACAGTGGGCGTTGACCCGCAAGCGCGCCATTTCATCTTGGAAACAGTCAGGCAAATCAATAGCAATGGCACAACAGTGATTTATACGTCGCATTATATGGAGGAAGTTGAAGCATTATGCGACGAAATAGCCGTGCTGGATAACGGGCAGATGCTGGCTTGTGGAACATTGGATCAGCTGCTGTCCCATACATGCAGCAGGACATTGACAGTCACATTGACGTCAACGCCTTCTGTGCTTCAGCGCGATGCCCTGCTCAAGACGCCAGGGCTCGAGATCCAGGGTAATGGGTTGCATATGTCAGACTGCAGGGAATCGGATTTGCGTGCCCTGATGTATTTTCTTGAAACGGAAAACATGAGTGTCGCCTGCATGAAGTATGGTCATGGAAACCTTGAGGAATGGTTTTTGCGGATGACTGGCCGCCAGCTGAGAGCCTGACGTGCCGGTTTTCGCACTGGCCAGAAAAGAATGGAAACTGCTCATACGTGATTGGCATGCCCTGCTGTTGCTGTTTGTCATGCCTGCTGTGTTCATCCTGGTCATGTCACTCGCGTTTCAGAACAAGTATGCAGAACGGCAAGGTGCGAGTATTCATTATTATCTGGTCAACCAGGACAAGAGCCCAGCCAGTGTTGCGCTTGTAAAAGATCTCAACCTGCTGAAGAACTTCAAAATGGAACTTTTCCAGGGTCCGCCCTCTGTTCTGTCTGAACAGGTGCAACGTGGACATGCGCAGTTCATGGTCAGGATACCGAACAGATTCGGGAGAGCGATGCTGGGTCGTGACCCATTACCCGTTCAGATGGTAGCTGGTCCGACTGTAGAACCTGCAATATACAATCTTTTTGAACAGACTCTTCGTGGCGTTTTGCTGCGTGTGTACCTGAAACAGTTACTGGCACCTGTAAAAGCTATGCAGCCTGAACTTGACCTGGAGTTCCTGTCAAAACTGCACTTCAAGATAGCGGGGAAGCTATTGCATGGCGTCTCGCTTTATCAAGTCAACGGCAAAAATCAGCGACCCTCGTCTGTACAGCAGAACGTTCCAGCATGGCTGGTATTTGCCATGTTTTTTATTGCGATCCCGTTATCCACCACATGGGTTCAGGAACGGCAGCAGGGGACCTATCTGCGTCTTTGCAGTATGGGGGTCAGTGCCAAAGCGCTTCTTTTAGGGAAAATGCTGCCTTATTTGGCTATTAACCTCATGCAAGTGGTTCTGATGCTTCTGGTAGGTGTCTTGGTCGTTCCTTGGTTTGGTGGAGAGCCGTTGATGCTTGGTCATACACCGTTCGGGCTGTGTCTAGTCTCGGTGACGATCAGTTTTGCGTCCGTATCGTACGCATTGCTAATTGCTAACCTGGTTTCCACAAGCGAACAGGCTACGATTATTACCGGTGTAGGCAACCTGCTGATGGCAGCAGTGGGCGGTGTGATGGTTCCGCGTTTTTTAATGCCTCCACTCATGCGGTCATTCAGCATGTTCTCGCCCATGAGTTGGGGACTCGAAGGCTTTCTGGATGTGTTTTTACGACGGGACGGGTTAAGACCGATTGCCCTGCAACTACTCTGGCTCCTTCTTTTCAGTTTCAGTTGTCTTATGCTTGCAGGCCTGCTTTTTGACAAGCGAAGGAAGGGTTAAATGACTCTTGACAGAGAGCAGCTCAAGCTGGAACTCAAGAAACTGATTGTGACGGAGTGTCAGAAAGATCTGCTCCCGGAGCAGATTCCAGATGAGGCTGCTCTTTTCGGAAGCGGGAGCCATCTCGCTCTGGATTCTCTCGACGCCTTGCAGATTGCGCTTGCAGTCAAGCAACACTATGGCAAGCGCTTGGACGGCGGGAACGAGACCCGCATGGCCTTAAGCTGCGTCAATTCCCTGGCTGATTTTATACTCTCAGAGAAAACAGGCTGAAACTGCGTATGCCTGGTGCTTATATTCGTGGTATGGGTCTTAGTTGTGCATTAGGCGAGACCGTGGAGCAGTGCGTGTCGGCTCTGGAACGAATGCAGGTGTGTCCCGTGACATTGACCCTGGATGAGTTTACTGAACCCCTGCGGATACCGTATTACCGCATCAATGACAGCAAGGAGCCTTTTGATTCCAGCCGTTACGAATCCTTGATCCCTGCTGTTGCGCATGCTGCTGTGATTCATGCCGGACTGACTTCGGATGAAATCCATAATCTGCCCGTATTCATTGGATCTTCGTGTTTTACGGTCGGCTGGTCCGAGCAGAGCTATATGAATGCATTGGCAAAACATCCAGAAAATGCACTACCCATGCCTTTGTGTGGCTACCAGGACATTGCAGACATTTTGCAGCGTGGGCTTGGCAGTCAGGGCGAAACGTATACCTACAATACCGCCTGTACAGCATCTGCAAACGCCCTTCTGGGTGCCATGCGCATGATCGAGTTGGGACTATACCGAGATGCACTGGTTGTCGGCGTTGAGCTGATCAATCGCACATCCTTGGCAGGCTTTTCCGGGTTGCAGATTCTGGCACAAACCATTCAGCCGTTTGATCAGCTCCGTCAGGGTATCGTATTGGGCGAGGGAGTCGGTGCCATCGTATTATCAGCTGAAACTGATTCCGTAAACCACGTGCGGGTGCTTGGTGGAGCCAATAACTGTGATACCTGGAGCATGACGACCGCCAACACAAACGGGCATTCAGCGGCGGCGGTCATGATACAGGCCTTGAAGCAGGCCCGTATCCGTCCACGGCAGATATGCTGCATCAAAGCGCATGGAACCGCCACACGTACAGGCGATATGGCTGAAGCCTGCGGGTTACGTCAGGTGTTTGAAAATCTTCCGCCGGTAACAGTTCTCAAGCCTTATCTTGGGCATACACTGGGCGCCTGCTGCGTGAATGAACTGGTGCTTTTTGCAAGTGCCCTGCTACACAGGTTCATCCCTGCCACACCTGGATTCAAAACTACTGACCCCGAGCTCAACATTCATCCGCTTACAGTGGAAATGCCTGCACAGACTGGACATTACCTGCTCAATCATTTTGGCTTTGCCGGGAACAATACCGTCCTGATACTCGAAAAGACCGCATGACCATAAGATTGGTATCAACCAGCCATTATTTTCATACAATCAGCGAAGGAGCGCGCCTGCCCATTTTGGATGCTGTCGTGGGAAATTTATGCCGGGAACCCTTTCGGCGCGTGGATCGTTTTATCCAGCTGGCGCTTCTCGGTTCAGCACGTTGCGTGCAGGATCGGATCTTATTCCCGGATTGCGGAATCTATATTGGCTCAGGTCTCGGGCCTATCGGAAACAACATCGAAACGCAAAAACAGCTTATCCGTGATGCGACAATACCCAAGCCATTCAACTTCATCAACACGCTTGGCGCAAGTGCCGGTTTTTATGTGGCCAAAAACCTAAACCTGAATGGACAGAATTATTTCATTTCCAGGCGTCGGGGGAGCCTGCAGGCTGTCTTGAGTGCCGCAACGACGGATTTGTCATTGGGAATCATCCGACAGGCACTTGCAGGGGTGGTCGAGGAGGTCACGCTTCCTGTCAGCGAGCACCGGCTGCGTCAAGGCTTGCGGAATGATGTAACGGTGGCCGAAGGGAGTCATTGGTTCCTTTTGCAAACGGCTGCGGGGCATGCACGGAAATTTGAGATGAAAAGATTTGCTGAGTTTGAGGTATTGGCAAACTTCTTGGGATCCGTATGGTCCGCTGGTGATCGGATGTGCTGTACAGCCACTGTGGGAGATACCCAGGCTGATACCCTGCGAAGGCACTATTCTGCAACGTCCATGTCCGATCAGCCCAGCGCATTTCATGACAGCTGGGAAGCCGCATGGCTGGCTGAACGCATGACTAGTTGCGAGAAGGGAAAGGTGTTTCTTGTGGATGGCAATCAGGAGTGTGGCTGGTCGTTATTTTATTTCGGTTCTTAGCTTCTGATAAATTTCCATTTCCTGCTCCGCGCATTGCAGTAACTGATTGGCTAAAAGGGCGTAATCCATGGGCATCCGACCTTTGCACATTTTTGCAGCATTCAAAGCGAAATGCCTCCACTCATCGCCAACCGTAGTGAGTGCCTCGGCTAGTATTGCAATCCGGTTCTGGTGCAATACGCTGGCTGCTTCCTGGAGGAATGCTGCATAAAGAAACCGGAATCCAGCCCCACCGGTGCCAATTTCCTCCTGCATGCGTACGATATGACCGAGCAAAAGCTTGTTGTCATGTGCTTCGCGCGGGTTCAGGTTGCGTATCTTGCGTGCGACGAACCGGATTCCCCGGATGCCCAGTATGGGTACAGGTACATAAAGCATCATTCCTGTGGTATAGAGTATCGCCTTGCGTATGGCATGCTCCAGATCGATTTCTGACGGGATATGTTGCGGGAAGTAAAGGAGACCTTTGGGAGCCAGTACACCACGTGTGAAGCGTGCCTTGCGTAATGAATCTGCATCGCATTCGACCAAGACATCTATTACGGGATCGCTGATCAGGTATTGATTGCCGCGCTTTCCATACACGATCAAGTTGTGGGCGTTGAAATGAAAGCGCATATCCGGCGGGAAATAGGATAACCAGAACGCCGAAGTCTGCACGCCGACCACTTGGCCTGATGACAGGAAGTGATCAAGCACATGCATGCCATCTGCCGGGTTCCTGAATGTTTCCGAATGCATCGTGATACCGAGGCGTCGCGTCAGGCCGCGGATGATGCTGCCCGGCGGCATGCGATATGCAAAAAGCGGTAAACCGCCAAACTTGACGAATGGTAGGTATGCGTAGCCCAGCCCTGCTGCGATTCCGAATGCCATCGGCTCTGAAATGGGCACATGCTGATGGCGCAAAAGCGCCGATATTACGCCACTTTCACAATGAGCGCTTTGCCGGTGTGCGAATGGAATTTCAATCTGAAGCAGAGTGGAGGACTCTTTCACGGTTGTTCTGGAAGCGTGTCCAACTGAGTTGGCGCCAACCCCAGTGCTTCAGCATAACGCTGTTTGAGACGGTTGGGAAGTTTTTCGAAAATACCAGGTTTGAGATGCCGGTGCACGCGCCATTTGAAGAAACCAGTGCTCTGAGCCAAAAGCGAGGAATCCATACGCTGGTGATACATGTGATATTCCAGTGCCGAGGCACGGCCCTGCCTCGCGCGATCCCAGGCGTCAGCAGATTTCCGCTCGAATTCTTCTATTGCCTGTTCCAGGACAATTTCCTCGGCTTCCCAGCCGCTGCACGAGGTGGCTACATAGCGCCCTTGGCGATCCAGCGCGTACAAGAGCTTGCTGTGGCCCATGAATGCCTTGGCATTCTGCTGCGGTACTTCTTTCTGCTGCATCAGTTTGAAGACTGCGTGCTTCCGTCAGAGTCGCAAGCTGTAAGATACATCCAGGCAGTGCTGAAGCGACCACTTTCGGGGATGAAACACAGCAAGCGGTGACCTGGTTTCAGGGAACTGGAGTGAAATAGTTCCTCAAGAAGGACATATATGGATGCGGCGCCAATATTGCCTTTGGTGTAAAGATTGGTAAACCAGCGTTCAAATGGTATGTCAAATCCAGCCTTGCACATGTGATCATGAACCCTATCACGGAAATAATGTGAAGAATAATGCGGTAGAAAAAAGTTGACATCGTCTGGGTTCAAACGCCTGAGTTGTGGGATCTCCTTTAGCGGGCGCTCCACTGTGTATGTCATGATATGCTCATTGAGCTGCTTGACATCCTGTTTAAGCGTGAATATGGACCGTTGAGCCCATTCAGTGGGAGGATACTCCGGCCAACCTTTCAGCCTTCCGTCTTCCAGTTTCTCGGCACCCCCATACATGCAAGCTGCCTGTTCATTGGCGTACGAACGCTCCACGATCCATTCAATTCGAAGCGAGATTCCCTTTGTGGCCGGGCGGGGCTCGATTAAAGCAGCACCTGCACCATCAGACAGCATCCAGCGTATAAAATCCTTCTGAAACGCCATCACCGGCTGTTTTTCCAGAGCCTGGATCTGGGCATCGCTCTCTGCCTGAAAGTTTCTCGCAAGCATAACAGCTGAAGGAGTTTCTGAGCCAGTGCTGACTGCGTGCAGAAACTCCCCGTTGCCTACGCCAAGCATGGCATATTTGAGTGCAGACGTGCTGCTGATGCATACACCAGAAGTGGAAATAGTTTCACATGGGGGAATCCCCAGTTCACCATGTACCATGCTGGCATGACTGGGCACCAACTGGTCGGCAAAGGTGGTTCCGCAGGCGAGCAGATCAATCTGGTCGAGGTTGAAACCATTGTCGGTCAGCCGGCGTATGGCTTCAGCTGTCAGTTGTGCGTTGGTATGAGTTGCATGTCCGGTCGCCGGATCGATGGCATAGTAGCGGGTTTTGATTCCATTCGAGTGGAGGATAATGCGTCGCGCGCGTGAGGGACGACCGTTAATCATGCCCAGCACTGATTCCATTTCGCTGTTACTGATAGGTGCATTGGGCAGGAAAGCCGAAAGATTGGTGATGTACGCTTTGCCTGTTTGGTTCATCTGAGTTCGGTCACAAATTACACGAATATATTCAATGGACAGGGTGTGATTGGTGTGATTGGTGTTAAAACTTTTGTGTCAGTTCTTGCTCCGGTTGGTCTCGGAGCAGCTCTGCTAGCAGGTTCCCCTCAAGTGCAAAGAAGACCACAATGATCAGGTACGTGTCAAGAGTCAGTGCGGGTGAGCGGGTACGCCGATTCATCACACACTCCGTGGGCAGGCACGGAACCTCACTTAAATCGGGACCTGGCCTCATTCTCGTTTCACCCGGAGTCCATCCGTGGCGCAGTTGTCCGAGCTGCGGCCTGAGCGCGCAGATAGCCGGCATGCGGTTTACCAAAGCCATCTGTCTGTCTGACCATGATCGGCCTGGTGGCTGCCGTGGCTCACCGCATGTGCGTGATAGGCGCCAATTCTTGCCAGGTCCCGGCGCTGAAGTTTGAGGCCGAAACTAAGCATGGCTCGGCAAGTGGGTTTACCAGAATCCGGGCCTGATTCTACGCGGTATAACTTCGCAGTCAGTTTGCATCTTTTTAGCCTGAATCAGGCACACTGTGCTTGTCAAATCAAGTGTATCTTGGGAAACCTGATCTGCAAAGGTTAAAGCTCGATACAATCGAAGTGTGCATCGATATCCGAATCAGCGTGGTAGTCGATATCTCTTCGTGCGAAGCCGAACAGGTTCTGAAAGTCATTCTTGTATTGCAAGTAATCGGTGATTTCAAGGAGATTTTCGTCAGTAACCATTGACCACAGCTTTTTGCATTCACGCTGTACGTCGTCACGCAGTTCGCGATCATCAAGCCGTAACCGGCCCTGTGCATCCACTGCTGGAGGTCGGACATCGATTCTATAGAGGTAGTCGCGAAACAGGCGGTTCTGCTGCTGGATAATGTTTTCGTGCAGCTTTTTCTCCTTCATTACACGGAAAAGCATGGAGCCATAAAGTGGCATGACTGGAATGAAAGCGCTTGCTTGAGTAATAGTGGCTTTCATGATGGCAACATGCACATTCAGCTTCTGGAGTCGATACTGATTGCGCAAAATAAGCGCCGTTCGTTCGAGGTTCTTTTTCGCGTGACCAATGGTTCCATGCCGGTAAACAGGCCAGGTCATTTCTGTTCCAATGTAACTGAAAGCAACTGTTTTTACATTTTGCGCAAAAGCGTCAGCCTGGTGTAATGCTTCTATCCAGAGTGCCCAATCTTCGCCGCCCATGACCGTGATCGTGTCGCTGATCTCTTGTTCTGTTGCCTCTTTAATATGAATATCGGTCAGTCGATCCTGATCGGTATCGATTGTCTTTCCGTCATATGGCATACCGATCGGTTTCAGCGTACTGCGAATGATCTCCCTGGTATCTGGAAGCCTGCGCAAGGGTGATGCCAGTGAATAAATGAGCAGATCAATCGACCCGCCCATTTCACGCTTGATGAGATCAACGGTACAGGCGCGTGCCTCATGTGAAAAAGCATCGCCATTGACGGAACGGCTCCAGAGACCAGACTGCTTGGCAAGCTTATCGAATGCTGCAGAGTTATACCAGCCTGCACTGCCCGCTTTGGATAAGCGGTTTTTCTTTTCAAAAAATATTCCAAGTGTTGCAGCGCCAAAACCAAAGGCACACGTTATTCTCGCAGCCAGACCGTAGCCTGTTGATGCACCAATGACCAGCACGCGTTTAGGCCCATGGGAACGGACACCCATGGATCGAGTGGCCTCAACCTGATCTCGGACGTTCATTTCGCAACCGGCAGGATGCGCTGTTGTACAGATGGAACGCCATATCTTTGGCTCGATGATCACCGATCTAATTCTCTTCCTGCAAGCCGTTGTTCATTCTATTTGACTTTCAGCCAGATGAAGTTTGCTTTGCTGTATCCGTGCAGATCTTAATAATCGGTGACAGAAATCAAGGTCGGTCAGTCGTTGTCTTGCTGTCCAGGCAAAAGGTTGGTGTGGCTGCTGTTTCAGCAAGAGTCGAGTGGAGTGGTGCCGCCGCTGAAAGTTGTACGGGCTTGCGCTTTCCTGTAACGCCGTTCCTGATTCCATCTCAACGGCAGGCGCAGAACAGTCCATGCGTAGATCAGGCGAAAGAACTGCAGGCGCCACCAGACAGGGCGCGAGTCAAATAGATCGCCAGCCAGCATTGAAATAATGCCTTGTTCCACTTTCCAGACATTATGCGGATATCGGAAGATATGCTGCATGGCAGGCGAGTTGAAGCGGTAAATAAAGAACGCGAAACGGCGCATTCCGCGGCGTAAACGCTTTTCCAGGTGCTGTTGCATTTTCATCTCGCGTGCAGGTTCCCGTAAAGCGGCATCCACCACTACAGCTGCCTGTTCCGCACCCGACATGGCAAGGTAAACACCGGAAGAAAATACTGGATCCAGAAAAGCAAAAGCATCGCCTACGAGAATCCAGCCAGGACCTCCGATCGTACTGGAATCATATGAGTAATTGCCGGTTACGCGTACTTCGTTGTCGATCAAAACTGCATGCTCAAGCCGCGACCACAGGGCCGGGTTCTGTCTGAGTGTCTCGAACAGAAACTCGTGTGACCGTCCATTGCGTTGCTTGAGGTAATCCGGGCCGCATACTGCGCCCACGCTCATCACTTCGCCAAGAAGCGGAATCATCCACATCCACCCATAATCGAAGTTGTATATGCTGATGTTTCCGGCATCAAGACCTGAACGGCGCTCAGCGCCACGGAAATGCCCAAATATTGCAGCACTCTGGTGTTCGGTGTTTTTTCGTTTGAGTTTCATTCTGGTCGCAAGAAAAGAGTCACGACCGCTTGCATCCAGCACATACCGTGTGCGTACACAGCATGTTCGACCGTCATCAAGACGTACTTCGACTCGCGAATCACGATCTCCCCGCTGTTCTACGTTGAGAACTTCGGCCCCTTCATGTGTGTTGACTCCTTCGGAACGTGCGTGGGTGAACAGCATCGCGTCAAAATCCTGACGTAAAACCTGGAATGCATAGGGTGGGCTGTTACCAAGCGCACGTGCGAATGCATAGACGTTGTAGCCACGTTCATTATCAGTTTCAAAATCGGCTCCCCGTTTACACACGCCAAGCGCCCGAACCTGCTCCAATACACCCAAGTGTTTAAAAACCGGAAGGTTCATTGGTAACAGGGATTCGCCAATGTGGAAGCGTGGATGGCACGCTTTTTCAAATTGCATGACAGACCATCCTTGTCTGGCTAGCAGGGTGGATGCCGTACTTCCTGCTGGTCCGCCACCAATAACCAATACATCGCAATGTTCTGCCGACAAAATGCGTGCATCTTCATTATTCATGTCATGCTCCGGGTGGCTCACTACAAGCTTTCGACTCATGCGTGTTATTCTGAACAGGCATTTAAGCTGTCAATAACCAGTGCGATTCATGATACGCTTCGGTGCGGCATGAGGCTGGCTAGCGTTGTCTCCCATCAAAACAGCACTGGACGTCAGCATTTGCGAATAGACTTGAATGAGATGCAATTATAGTGGTAATCAGCCAGATGGATGAATGCAATGAAGCTGAATGCTTCAGTCGTGCGGTCATTATTAAAAACCGTTTATCCTGAAACAGGTACAGAGCATTGTATAGGCACTCGTTGCTTTTGTCAGTTGGATGAGTATTTACGCGACCATGCGGAGCCTCAATCGTGAATAAACAGAAAAACAGATGACTGGTGTGACTCGAGAGTTTTCGATTGCCCATTGGGCTGCATGGGCACCGGGTGTGAATGATCTGTTGGGCTGGCGTGCCTGGATCAATGGCGAATGCAGCGTATCGGTGGGCCAGCAGCCTGATGTGGGCTTTCTGCCTTCATTGATAAGGCGACGCCTGGATCGTGTTGGGCGGATGGCCCTTTATGTGGCCTGGCAGTGCGCAGGGGATCGTATGGGTCTGCCTTTTGTGTTCGCATCTCGCCACGGCTCCCTCACACGCACGGTGCAGTTGCTGGACAGCCTGAGCCAACGCGAGCCGCTTTCTCCAGCAGCGTTCAGTTTATCGGTACACAATAGCACAGTAGGCTTTTTTCCATCTGCCGAACCGACAGGAGCCCATCCACTTCCCTGGCTGCAGGAGAGTACACGCTGGCGGCAGCGCTACTCGAAGGGATAGGAGTGCTGCTGGACAGCGGGACAGCAGTATTGGTGGTTTATGCAGATGAGGTTCCACCGCTTGAATACCAGCCTTATACAGGTGTGAAGGAACCAGACTTTGCAGTGGGTATGCTGTTGACTGCCCCGAACGATGGATTACCGCTATACCAGTTGACACACAGCCATAGCAGCGCGCATAGCTGTCGACTCGATAGGGAACTCATGAGATTCCTGGTGGAAGATGTGCCTGTTTTCCAAATGGGCATGGGTGAGCCTGGTTTGCAGCTGGTTCGAGTGGACGACCGTTATTCACGTTCCACGCACAACCCATTAGCGATTCCGTGAATCCGTCATGCAAGGATTCTGACATGATTGCGATCAATCCGGGAGAAGACTGGTTGCACCAGGCAATGGGCAGGATTGGAAAATATTGGCTGCTTAAAATGCTTGGAACCACGGGCTATATGGCATTGTTCATGGCCGGATATTTCTGGTTGCTGAGGCACCCCATGTATCCGGTTACGGTCATGCCATTGACTGGTCTGGATGACCTCGTCAGGTTTGAACCCTGGAGCATTGTGTTATACGGTTCCCTGTGGCTCTACATCTCATTCGTTCCTCTGCTGATCAACAATAGGCGTGAACTTGTTTTTTTACCTCAATGCAGTCACCGTCCTGAGTCTGGCTGGTTTTGCCTGTTTCTACTTTTGGCCGACTGCCGTTCCCGAGTTCGGCATCAAGTGGGCGCGTTATCCGCTCGTCTTCTTCCTGAAGTCAGTGGATGCTTCAGGCAATGCCTGCCCATCGCTGCACGTGGCTTTTGCTGCGCTGACTGGAATCTGGCTGCATCGACTGCTTAAGCAGATCGGTGCGCCTTTGGTTTTGCACATGATCAATTGTTGCTGGTGCCTGGCAATCTTTTATTCCACTCTGGCACTCAAGCAGCATGTTGCAATTGATGTCGGCGCAGGAGCGTTATTAGGGTCTTGTGTGGTCGTGACCCATCTTTTTTTTCTCGCTCGGCCAGTGGCTTATTCGGGTCCACTGCAACGAACAACTCCGCTAACACAGATCTTCAAATAAAGTGTTGCGGCTCACTCAATTGGTTCTTGGCAAACCATGAGCTACGGTTCTCATTCTTCCTGTCATGACCGGCTCCTTGATAAGCTGCATTTGTACTCAGGAGGCGTGACGTGGGATCGAGCGATGCTCTTGATGGTGGGAGCGGTCGGCCAATATTCCTGAATACTGTTCTAAGTAATAATACTATCTTATT
>AUZY01006738.1_pt1 | contig 28438 bp, 25 predicted proteins | sample 49821 | NCBI WGS metagenome assembly AUZY01 (sample SAMN02954279, study PRJNA193664) | mine drainage metagenome | biome: terrestrial; feature: abandoned Hg mine; material: sediment; isolation source: lowermost (B1B) sediment-attached strata from acid streamer/mats thriving at... | place: Spain ...
TGACCAAGTCTTCTCTTGACCATTATATCGGAAGGTAAGATGTTTTGTAACTATTTTAGAGTTATGATCTACTAGGGTTGGAATTACCTGTTTTTCAATCCAAACCACCCTCTTCGGCAATCTCAACCAAGGTTGGAATATGAGGCCCGTACTCGACGGTCTGCGAACCCCCGCTGGTTGGAACTGACGTTGAAGACGGAACTACCATCCGGACTCCGCTACCCACCTTGCGCGCATGTTTGGCGTACAGCGTCTTCGCCCGGATGATCTCGTAGCTATATCCCCGCCCCATTCGGTTGGACACCTTGATCAGGCCGTTCAGACATTCCGTGTAGGCATTCGTAATTCGGCTGGGCGAATCCCAGTAGGCAAAGATGTCCTCGTAATGGTTGTGGACGGTCTTGGCCAGGCTGCGAAACATATCAAGCCCAGTTGATGGCAGTGAGTTCTTCCATGCCTCGAATGCCCGCATGGCCGATGCCTTGTCCGGGTCGTCGTAAATTTGGTAGAAGGCTTCCTTGAAGTCATAAGCCTCCGCCAGCGCAGGGATGGTTTGTCGAACAACCTCAAGGGCAGTGCGTTCCGCAGGAGTCAACAATGCCGGCCGCTCCAGGGTGAGCCAGCGGATCGATTTCTTGACATGCAGGCGTTCGTCCTTGGTCAGGGTCACCTGGTACTTCTTCCGCTCTTCCTCCAGCGCTTCGGACGCCATCTTCACCACATGAAACTTGTCGATGACCAGGCGGGCATTCGGAAGATATTGGCTGAAGGATCGCTTGAACGGTCGCCACATATCGGTGCAGACCCACTCCACTTTCTCTCTATCGGGGAGGTTCTTGAAGAACGGCTTCAGGTGTTCCTGGGTACGAAATTCCAGCATCTGAAACACGTTATTTGTGGTCAGATTCGTGATCACACAACGATAGTCACCAGCCAGATTCACTTCGTCGATGCCCATGATGACTGGGGTTTCGTAATGCACCGTGCGCTCCAAATCCTCGATCAGATCGTGTGCGATGTTCTTGATGGTATTGACGGCCAGCCCGGTTTGATCTGCCAGCGCATGGAAGGTCATTCCAAGACAACGCTCACGTACCGCATCAACCAACCGTTTCGTTGCCCGCCGGCGCTCATCCAGAAAGATCAGTTCCGGGACAACCGTTTTGCCGCATGCGCTACACCGGTAGCGTGGCCGGGAGATCTCAAGCCGCACAGGTTGCATCTGCATCGGAGTGTCGGCAAACGTATTTGTCCGCCGGCCATGTCGATACATGAGTGTGGCGCAGTCCGGGCAGCGTGGCGGATCCCCTTCAACGACTTCGGCAATGACGACGATGGCTTTATGGCCCATGCGCAAATCCATCGGCTTGACGCCGGGGAGGTTCAACAGATCAAACACCGAGGTCGTCCAGATCGATGTCGCGGCCATCCCGGATCAACTCGTAAATCACGTCGGTCAGTGCGGTCATTGCCTGACGGTCGGACTTAAGCACCAGGGTGGCCATCTTTTGGTGCGAGGTTAGTGCGCGAACTACCCCTTGCTGAACCGCGCCTGGCAAATTTCCCTTGAGCGCCTGCTCTCGGCTGTTGTTTTCCACCTGCGCCATCACGACATCGTTTTCCCGTGCAATCGCAACGATGTGATTGACGAATGTCGCCTGGTCACGCAGTGGCGTGGCATCACCAAACAGCCGGTTCAGACGGTCGATGATTTCACGCAGGTAGCGGGGGTCATCGCCTTTTCCGCCACCCGTACCGGGGCCAACAGGTTTCAGTACCGGGGCCTCATCCTCGTCACCGGCTGCATCGTCCTTGTTCTTGATGTCAAATCCCGTCAGCACCAGACCTTTCAGATCGACGTTCTCAGGCGGTTCGCCATTCAGCCGCTTTTGAAGCAGCTTGGCAAACGCCGCATAGTTTTCCAACTCCGGATCCCCAAAGTCGATCAATTGGGCAATGTAGGCGTAGGTGCGGCAGAAACGCCCCAAACCCGCCTTGAAAGTCATGAGGGTCTTGATCTGGTCAGCGTGTTCGTGCCGATGATGATCCGCCGATTTCATGCCAGCCTCGTCGTCCTGGCTGTGCGCCTTTTCGTAGGCGGCTTCCCAGGTGCTCACGGCCTCGCTCAACATCTTCAGCCGCTGGTTGAAGAGCCGCGTCGGCTGCTCCGTGGCGGCATAGAGAGTCTTGTGCTGGGGTTCCTGCGCCTGCGTGATGTCACGGATGGTCTTGAAGCGGGCTTCCTTGAAGGCTTCAAGATCGGAGTTCTCGTACAACCCCTGAGCATCAAGGGTTTCCTTGATCTCGTAGACCACATTCAAGTCCTGCACGTCATCAATCTGAACACCATCGTCGTACATGGCGAACGCCCGGCGCACGTTGGCCGGTTCGTTGACGAAATCGATGATGAAGATTTCATCCTTGCCAGGTGCTTTGCGGTTCAGTCGCGAGAAGGTCTGAACGATCTCAACATCGTTGGCGATTTTCTTGTCGATATACATCGCCACCAGCTTCGGCTGATCGAATCCTGTCTGGAACTTGTCGGCGACCAGCATGACCCGGTATTCAGGGCGCTCAAAGGCCAGCCGCAAATCCTGCCCGGCCACTTCCGGGTTCATGGTGATCTCGGTGAATTCTTCGTCTTCATCCACCATGAAGACTTCTCCAGCGATGCGTTCGTCGTCGGAGTGGATCACCTGCTTGCGAGTCAGATTTCCAGAGAAAGCCACCAGGGAACGAATGGCGGCATATTCGGGGTGCTTCTCGATGTAGCGGTCAAAGCCCTTCTTGTAACGCACGGCCGCCGCCCGCGAGCTGGTGACCACCATGGCCTTGGCCTTGCCATCGAGCAGGAATTCAACATTCTTGTGAAAGTGTTCAATGATGAACTGCACTTTCTGTGTGACATTGGTGGGATGCAGAGACATCCATTGGGCCAGTGCCCGCTTGGCCTGCTTGCCGCTGACGCGCTTGATATCGCCCACTTGCTTGGCGAGGTTGAAGGCTGTCTTGTAGGGCACATAGCCGCGCAACACGTCGAGGATGAAGCCCTCTTCGATGGCCTGACGCATGGGGTATCGGTGGAAAGGCTGCGGCAAGTTGGATTTCGATGCCGGACGGGACGAATCGGCCGGGCGACCAAACAGCATGAGGGTGGAGTGCTTCGGCGTACCCGTGAAAGCAAAGTAGCTGATGTTCTTCGGGCGTACCCGTGATTTCTGAAGTTCCTCCAGCAGTTCTTCCACCGTCAGCGTGGACATCTTGCCGTTACCGCTCATGGCAAGCGCCGTCTGGAGCTTGGCAGCAGTCGAGCCGGTCTGCGAAGCGTGCGCCTCGTCGATGATCACGGCAAAGCTCTTGCCCTTCAGCGCCTTGTCGGTAACGATGGCTTCCATCGCGTAGGGGAAGGTCTGGATGGTGACGACGATGATGGGCGTACCAGCCAGCAGGGCTTCCGCCAGTTGTTTGCTTTTCGACTTGGAGGACTTCTGCCGGTCAATGGCGGCGATCACCCCAAACTGATGGTCGATCTGCTTGACCGCATCCTGAAGCTGGCTATCCAGCACGTTCCGGTCGGTCACGATGATCACGCTGTTGAAGATGGCATCGCCGTTGTCCCTGCGCAGCTTGACCAGATCATGGGCCGTCCATGAAATGGTGCTGGTCTTGCCGGAACCGGCGCTGTGGTCGGCCAGGTACTGCATGCCGGGGCCGTTGGCGCGGGCATCGGCGATCATGGCATTGACCGCTGCCCACTGGTGGTAGCGCGGGAAAATCAGAGTTTCCTTCTTCGACCAGTTGCCCTTCAGATCGACAACATCCTTCTTTTCCACATAGACGAAACTGTGGAAGATGCGCAGCCAGGCATCGCGCTGGCAAATCGACTCCCAGAAGTAGGCGACCGGATATTCCTTGTCCTTGCGTGCCGGGTTGCCGGCGTGGCCTTCATTGCCCTGGTTGAACGGCAGGAAGATAGTGTTCTCGCCATCGAGCTTGGTGGCCATCTGAATGTCCGAATCGGACATTGCAAAATGGACCACGGCACCGCGCTTGAAGGTCAGAAGGGGTTCGCGGCGCTTGGTCTTGGGGTCATACGGTAGCCGGTCGGTCTTGTACTGCTCCATGGCCGCTTCGGCGGACTGGGTGAAATCGGTCTTCAATTCCACAGTGGCGACCGGAATGCCGTTGATGAACAACACCAGGTCAATCGCCAGCTTGCGGGATGGATGGTATTCGAGCTGCGGCACCACGCGCAGGATATTGGCGGCGTAGCGCGTGAGCACGGTTTCGTTGCGCTTGTCCTCCGGGGCCGCTTCGGTGAGGTCGATATGGCCGCCGCCCGCGATGGAGAAGCCGTTGCGGATGACGTGCATGGTGCCGTGCTGTTCCAGGGCCTTGGCCAGCCGGTCCATCAGCACCTCGCAGGCACGCTCGCCGTTGTCCTTCTGGAGCTTGGCCCATTTTTCTGGCTGGGTGGCTTCCAGCCAGGCGATGAGATCGTCCGGGTACAGGGCGCGCTCGGTATCGTACTGGAGCGTGTTTCCGACCTGCCAGCCTTGGGCTTCCAGCTTGGAAACAACGTAGGGCTCGAAGTGCTTTTCTTGATGTGCGGTGTCGGTCATGCGGACTCCTCTGGATTCTTGGTTCGGCTATTTACACGACACGGAAGACGGATTCCCCGAAAACAAAGTGTTGATGGCGCCAAGAATCATTTCCACAAAGGGGATGGCGAGAGCGTGGTTGAACAGATTGCGGCCTTCCTTTCCGTGCGCAAAGCCGTTCCTAGATCCGCTGACGAAACCCGTTGCGACGATGTGCTCGTGATCCACGCCGAGCAACATGTTCCGGGATACGGCCTCTTTCAGCATCTTATCGATGTTGTCTCGGCAGTCCTCGCTTTTCCCAAGCGCACGCCTCAGAGCCGCTTCCAAGGCGATTTGTGCTTGGTAAACAGCAGCGGTTGTGAAGTCGAATACATAGATGCTGTAAAGCAGAAGATTTTTCGATAACTCGATGTTTTGTTGGATGTGCTTCGGCACATTGTCGGTGCAGGTCAGCAGGGAAATGGTGCAATGAAGCTCGGCGAGCGCGGCCTTATGGTAATCATCTTCTTGCAAACCAAAAACAAGAGGTCCAACTCTTACATCGAGGGATGCGATGTCAGGCGTAAATATCTCTCCTAGCAACTTCACGACCCGCCTCGCAGATCGATCCGGCCGGTCACACCGGCGGTGATGAATGTCGAACGGCGTTCTTTGAGAAGGTCGATGCTGCGTTGAACTTTGGCGATCAGAGTATCGATGCTGGAGGTTTCGCGGTCGAGGAAGGTGGCGATGCCCGCTTGATCAACAAGGATTGGCGCTGGAATTCTAAGATTGGCAATAATTTCTTGATTAATATTGGGTTGCCCACCACCCGCTGCGTACAGATCGATAATATGCTGCTTGAACGCTAACAACCAGAAATAGGCAAATCGAATACTCAGGGATATTTCTCCAGACAGGACGCAGCATGCCTGATTGGTTGTTGCTGGAACTCCTAGGATTCCTAGCCTTCCGATGGTTGCTCCATACATAGCAATTACAAGTGACCCCACGGGATATACACGAAGCGTTGAGAACTCTTCAAGAGCCTTTGTCGTCAAATATTTTACTGTTCCAGTTATGACTGTTTCACGAAGTTCACCCGTGGTGATCCAAGGTATGCCTCTGTCTGAATACCACTCATGTTGACCGGTGGGTGGAGTTGTTCCACTGCCGACACCTTCAAATACATGTGTAATTTTCCGACGCTCCCAATGCTCCGGCACCTCGCCAATCCACTCCACGCCGGAATCCTTCATCTTCACGTTGGGATCAAGCCCCTTGGTGACGGCATGGGTAATAAGCCCGGAACGCTTTTCCTTCAGAAGTTCGATGAAGCGGGTTTTCTTGGCGATCAGGGCGTCTATGCGGGAGGTTTCGCGGTCAATACGGCCGGCAATCCGGCCACGCTCGCTTTCCGGGGGGAGGCAGAAGCGTAAGTCGCCGATGGCATCCTGGCTCAGTCCGTAGCGAGTAATACCTGGGGCTTCGACAAAGAAGTGAGCTTGCGTAGGATGGGACTGGAGAATCCGATGGATGAGGCGAGATGTATCGAAGTCAGTCCCCCGAATCATGGTCAGGTGGTAGCCACAAACGACGCCAGGTACGTCTTCCTGCACGAGTGATGGAATACCGATGTCAGAAGGGTCTTCCGAATCCTTCGTGATGATCACATCCCCCTTCTTCAGGGAGAACTGTTCGACCTCAGCAGAACTGGCTGTTGCCTGCATGAAAGGCAAGTCCGGCGTGATGAACTCGTTGTAATAAACATCGGTGTAGTTGCACAGGCTCACGGTCTCCTGTCCATCGTATGCCTTCTTGTCCACGTTGCTGTTCTTGAATGACGCCACGTGTCGTAGACGCTTTACCTCCCAATGCTCCGGCACCTTACCGATCCACTCGACCCCGGAATCCTTGTAGACCGGATAGGGCTTGTAGTGGCTCATGATTGACCACCTTCCGGAGCGGACAGCAGGGCGGTGCGCTCGCGTGCGTGCTCGATGGCCAGATGCAGGCGCTCCCGCAGCACATCGGCCGGCGGCAATTCCACCAGATACTCGGCCACCCGGATCGACTTGCCTTCCAGTTGCAGCAGCTCCACCTGCTCGGCGTCGGCCCCGGCGCACAGGATGAGGCCGATCGGTGGTTCCTCGCCAGGCGCCCGTTCATGCTTGTCCAGCCAGCGCAGGTAAAGCTCCATCTGGCCGGTGTGCGCGGGCTTAAACGACTCCAGCTTGAGTTCCACCGCCACCAAGCGGCGGAGATGGCGGTGATAGAAGAGCAGATCCAGGTAGAAATCGTCCTTGCCGACGCTCATCCGCTTCTGTCGGGCGACGAAACAGAAGCCGCTGCCCAGTTCCAGCAGTACGGTTTCCATTTCGCGCAGGATGGCGGCTTCCATGTCTTTCTCGCTGTAGGCGCCGGACAGGCCGAGGAAGTCGAGTAGATACGGGTCGCGGAAGACGAGATCGGGGGTCATGCGGCCGTCGCGCAAGATCGCCAGTTCCTGGCGGATAAGCTCTTCGCTGTTTTTCGACAAGGCGGTGCGCTCGAAGAGCATGCCGTCGATCTTCTGGCGCAGAGCGCGGACGCTCCAGCGTTCCACCCGGCACATTTCGGCGTAGAACTCGCGGGCGAGCGGGTCTTTCAGGGGTAGCAGTGCAAGGAAATGGGTCCAGGTCAATTCTCGTATCAGCGATACGACAATTGCCTCATCAGGAAATACCTCGGCAAACTGCACCATGCGGCGCAGATTCTTCTCGCCGAATCCCTGTCCGTATTCGGACTCCAATTGTCGAGCCAGCGATACGACAATCTGGCCTCCATAGGCAGCACGCTCGCCACCCAGAATTTCAGCGCCAATACGCCGTCCGACACGCCAATAGGTGAGAGTGAGCGCGGAATTTGCGGCCCGCGCAACATGGGCGCGAGCGTTTTCGATCAGAGCGCGAATTTCTCCGAGCAATGCGGCGGTTGATGCCTTGGCAGGGGGCTTCGTCATTCCGTCACCTCGCCAAGCAATGCCGCGATCTCACCCTCGACTTGCTTGAGTTCTGCATCGATCTCTTCGAGCTTGCGCGGCGGAACGTATTTGTAGAAGAAGCGGTTGAAGTTGATCTCGTAGCCGACCAGTCCGACGGACTGGTCCTTCTTGTCCACGTAGGTTTCATCGATCCAGGCATCGGGAACGTGAGGCAACACCTCGCGTGCGAAGTAGTCCCGGATGTCCTCCAGGAACGGCACGTTCTCGTAATCGGTTAGGTCGGTGTCCGGCATTGGGTTGCTGTCCGCATCCAGCACAGGTTCGCCGTCCGGATCGCGGACGCCGAACGCATTGATCAGGGCTTTGATGAAAGCCTTGGCGATCTTGCCGATGGCGGCATCCTTCTTGGCTGTTTCGTCCACGAAAGACTCGGCCCAAGCGAACGGGTGAATCGAGCCCATGTGCGGCTTCAGGGCACGCTTCCAAGCGGCCTGGCTCTCCGGCGTGAGCTTGGCCCAAGCTTTCTCGTCCATGAGCCTCGCCATTGTTTCGGCATCGACGTGCAGTGACATGCGCAGTGGGCGAAGCGGTGAGGGTCAAGCATGCGGCTGATTTCGCCGTTCTCGGCAGCCGCGTACACATCGATGATCTGTCGCATCTGTTCATCGCTGATGATCCGGCGCTTGTTGCCTTCGTTCTTGATCGAGGTCCACAAGCCGGTAGCGTCGATCAGTTGCACCTGATGGCGACGATTTTCCGGCTTCTTGCTGGAGAGAATCCAGAGGTAGGTGCCAATACTGGTACGGAAGAAGATTTCTGCGGGCAAAGCCACAATGGCTTCCACCAGGTCGCTTTCCAGAAGCCAGCGGCGTATTTCGGACTCGCCGGAACCGGCCCCACCATTAAACAGAGGCGAGCCGGAAAGTACGATAGCCGCACGACCGCCGCCACGTTCTGGCAATTCCAGTTTGCTGGACAGGTGCAGCAGGAACAGCATGGAGCCGTCGTTGATGCGGGGCAGGCCAGGGCCAAAGCGACCGTTATAGCCCTTGTCCTTGTGCTCGGCATTGACGGCCGTCGAGTCCTTTTCCCACTTCTTGCCGAAGGGCGGATTGGATAGTCCGTAATGGAATCGCTCACCTGCAAATTGGTCATTGGAGAGCGTGCTGCCCAGCTTGATGTTCTTGGACAGGTCGCGGCCCGGATCGGATTCCAGGGTGCGCAGCAGCATGCCCGTCAGGCAGACCGCATGGGTTTCGGGTTCCAGTTCCTGCCCGTAAGGGATCAGCACCGGCGGCACCTTGAAGCGATTGCCGTATTCGGCAACGTGATTCATGGCGTCTGAAAGAAACCCGCCTGTGCCGCACGTCGGGTCGTAGAGGGTGCGAATCAGGCCGGGATTGGCCTCGAACAGGGCGTCGTCCGGATCAAGCAGGAGCGCGGTGGCCAGATGAACCACATCGCGTGGCGTCATGAAATCCTCAGCACCTTCGTTGACCTCCGCGCCAAAGCGCCGGATCAGGTGCTCGTAGAGGTTGCTCATGATCCGATCCGGTACCGCGTCCGGATGCAGATCGACACCGGCGAAATTCTTGCAAATCTTGAACAGTAACCCAGCCTTGTCGAGCCGGATGACGGTATTGGAGAAATCGAACTGCTCGAAGATGGCGCGAGCGTTATCCGAGAAGTGAGCGATGTAATCCTGAAGGTTTTGTCGGGTCCTGGTGCCGCCCAACGTGCTCAGGGCATATTCAGAAGTGTTGTAGAAAGGGTAGCGCGTGGTCTGGCGCAGGATCAGGTCAAGGTCGATGCCGGATTCCTTGTGCGTCTCGTAAGCATCTCGAACTTCCTGACGGGCTGGTTCCAGCACACATTCCAATCGACGAAGCAGCGTGAAGGGTAGGATGACCTTGCCGAAGTCAGTGTGCTTGAAGTCGCCCCATAAGTCCTCGGCGTTTTTCCAGATGAACTCCGCCAGTGATGCTGCCGAACCTGCCAACTCCGCCATGTCGCCCTCCAACCCCAGTATGCACGAAACAGCCTACCAGAATTTTTGTGGTAGTCAACCAGATTGTGCACGGAACGGATGTGGTGCTGATTTCAGGCGGCCAACCTCAAAATGCATAAAGCCAAAAAAATCTGTGTGATACCGTATCGTTGCCTCACGTCAAAATCTGAGCGAAATGACTGGTCCAAGCAGGACATCAGGAAATTGAGAATGGCCATCAGGTACAAAAACCCGTGGGTCATCGGCAGATAGGAGATATCCGTGGCCCAGACCGGGTGCGGCTGCTCGATCGAGACCCCCTCGAGCAGGTATGGATCGATCATCCCCTCCCGGCCCAGCTGCCGGGCGATGCGTCGCGTCCCGTCCCGTAGTAGTACGGATACTTGAGGTGGAGTTCATCGATCCGCCGCATCCACCTGAGGTCTTCCTCCGGCACCGGAGACGGCGTGTAGCACACGCCGGTCCGGTTGAGGTCCAGAAGCGCACACTGCCGTTGCACCGACAGTTTCCCGCCCCGATCGATCATTTCCGTACGTTTGGTCCGTGGAAGCGACTGAGCGCATGTGCGAAAAAAATCTCGCTCCACCGTAAGCTCGTCGATCTTCGCGTAGTGCTCCTGGAGCTTTTCCCGATCCACGGTGCTCTCGCCAAGGTCACCGCCGAATATGACAGCGACGCCCTCGAGCCACTCCTTCTTCCAGCTGCTGACCTGGTTCGGATGGAGTGATCCTGCTTGGCCATCTCGGCCACGGTCTTCCCGTCCTTCAGGGCTTCGAGGGCTACCCGCGCCTTGAATGCAGGGGAATGGTTTCATCTCGGTCTTCGCATCGGATCTGCTCCTTCCACAGGGGAAAAGTACAGCAGTTCCGATCGGCATCGGTTAAAATAATGGCATCGATTTGAAAGCCGTGCCCACCCGATGCTTCCAAACTACTTGACCGTCCTTCTGTTTTTGGGTGTCGGCGTAGCGGTCGGTGCGGCGCTTCTCATGCTTGGGTTCTTCTTCGGACCGGGTCGGCGTGATCCGGCCAAGACCCGACCCTATGAATGCGGCTTCGAGCCTTTCGAAGACGCCCGCATGAAGTTTGAAGTCCGCTACTATCTGGTCGCGATTCTTTTCATTCTGTTCGACCTTGAAATCACCTTCCTGTTTCCCTGGGCCGTGGCCTTGCGCGAAATCGGCTGGCCCGGTTTTTCTGCCATGGCACTTTTCCTCTTGATCCTGGTCGTAGGCTTTCTCTACGAGTGGAGCAAGGGGGGGCTTGATTGGGAATGAACGAACACACGCTGCCTCTGGAACTCCATCACCTGGATCGCCAGGGATACGCCACGACATCTTTGGATCAGCTCGTCAACTGGGCGCGTACCGGATCCCTTTGGCCCATGACTTTCGGGCTGGCCTGCTGCGCCGTTGAAATGATGCATGCGGGTGCGGCCCGCTATGATCTCGATCAGTTTGGTGTGGTGTTCCGACCGAGCCCACGTCAATCCGATGTGATGATTGTGGCGGGAACCCTCGTGAACAAGATGGCGCCGGCCTTAAGGCGCGTCTACGACCAGATGCCGGAACCCAAGTGGGTGATTTCCATGGGGTCCTGCGCGAATGGAGGAGGGTATTACCATTACTCCTACTCGGTGGTCCGGGGTTGCGACCGTATCGTCCCCGTCGATATCTATGTCCCGGGATGCCCTCCGACCGCCGAAGCCCTGCTCTACGGGATCCTCCAGTTGCAGAAAAAGATCCGGCGACACAAGGCACCGGTCATCCAGGCCGCTTCGTGAGCGATTCCATGCCGATCGCTGTGGATACGCTCCGCAACCGGATTCTTGAAGTCTGGCCCGGTGCGGCGGTCGAGATCAATCGCGTCGGCGAGGTGGTGTGGACCGTTGCCCCGGAACACCTTTTTAAGGTGGTGGAGACGCTGCGGGACGATGCTCGTTTTCATTTCGAACAGCTGATGGATGTCACCGCCGTCGACTACCTCACCTACGGGCAGGAGGACTGGGTGACCGACTCCAGCACGCAGACCGGGTTCAGCCGGGCGGTAACCCGTGAACCCATCCAGGATCCCGCAGCACGTCCGGGCAAGCCGCGGCAGCGTTTTGCCGTGGTCTACCATCTCCTGTCTCTTGCCGAAAACTGGCGCCTCAGGCTCAAGGTTTATGCGGAGTCCGATGCAACCCCGCTTGTGTCTTCGATCGTTGGCGTCTATGCATCCGCTAACTGGTTTGAGCGGGAAGTATTTGATCTTTTTGGCATTCTTTTCACAGGCCACCCGGATCTCCGCCGTATCCTCACCGACTATGGATTCATCGGACACCCGTTCCGCAAGGATTTCCCGCTGTCCGGGGAGGTCGAGGTCCGTTATGACCCTGAGGCGGGTCGGGTGATCTATGAACCCGTCTCCATTGTCCCCCGTCAGCTCGTGCCCCGGGTCATCCGGCACGATGCGCGTTATGTGGATCCCTCACCAAAGTCGCCCAAGGACCATGCCTGAGATCCAGAACTACACGATGAACTTCGGACCCCAGCATCCGGCTGCGCACGGGGTCCTGCGCCTCGTCCTCGAGATGGATGGCGAAGTGATCCGCAAGGTGGATCCCCATGTGGGACTTCTGCACCGGGCAACCGAAAAACTGGCGGAGAGCAAACCATTCAACCAGAGCATCGGTTATATGGACCGGCTCGACTATGTTTCCATGATGGCCAATGAACACGCCTATGTGCTGGCCATTGAGCGCCTGCTCGGGATTGAAATTCCGATTCGTGCACGCTACATCCGCGTTCTGTTTGACGAGCTGACCCGGATCACGAACCATCTGCTCTGGCTCGGAGCACATGCGCTCGATATTGGCGCAATGAGTGTCTTCCTGTACTGCTTCCGGGACCGGGAAGACATCATGGACATGTACGAGGCGGTCTCCGGGGCGCGCATGCACGCCACTTATTATCGCCCGGGCGGGGTACATGCCGACCTGCCAGACCGGATGCCGCAGTATGCTCCCTCACGCTGGCGCTCCAGGCGGGAACTCCGCGAACGCAATCGGAACCGCGAAGGATCTCTTCTGGATTTCATCCGCGATTTTTCCGAGCGGTTTCCGAAACGGGTCGACGAGTCGGAAGCGCTCCTTACGGATAACCGGATCTGGAAGCAGCGCACGGTTGGCATCGGGGTCGTTCCGGCAGAGCGCGCCCTCCAGCTCGGTTTCACAGGACCCATGCTGCGCGGTTCGGGCGTAGCCTGGGACTTGCGGAAAATGCAGCCTTACGAAGTGTACGACCAGCTCGAGTTCGATATTCCGATTGGACGGGTGGGCGACTGTTATGATCGCTACCTCGTGCGGATTGCGGAGATGCGCCAGTCGAACCGACTGGTGCGCCAGTGCGTCGACTGGCTTGCGAGTCATCCCGGTCCGGTCCTGATCGATGATTACAAGGTGGCCCCCCCCCCGCGCGCCGTGATGAAGCACGACATGGAGGCCCTGATCCACCACTTCAAGCTCTTCACCGAGGGTTATGTGGTACCGGAAGGGGAAGTCTACGCTGCGGTTGAGCACCCAAAGGGGGAGTTTGGAATCTATCTCGTGTCGGATGGCGCAAACAAGCCTTATCGCGTCAAGGTGCGCCCGGCCGGATTTCCGCATCTTGCGGCGCTGGACGAGATGTCACGGGGTCACATGATCGCCGATCTGGTCGCAATCATCGGGAGCCAGGACATTGTGTTCGGGGAGATCGACCGATGAGTGCTTCACTGTCCCTCACACCCTGGGTACAGGCCGAGATTGACCAGTGGGTGAGCAAGTACCCCCCGTCCGGCAAGCGGTCGGCTGTTCTGGCCGCGCTCCGGATCGTGCAGGAGGAAAACGGCGGATGGCTCAGCCCGGAATCGCTTGAAGCCGTCGCGTGCTACCTCGGACTGCCCCCGGTCGAGGTACAGGAAGTGGCCAGCTTCTATTCAATGTATGAAAGAAAGCCGGTCGGTCGCCACAGCATCTCGGTCTGCACGAATGTCTCCTGCATGCTCTGTGGAGGAGAGGCGATCCTGGCCCATATCGAGAAACGGCTCGGCATCCGCCCCGGGCAGTCGACACCGGACGGGCGGTTCTACCTCAAGCCGGAAGAGGAATGTCTCGCAGCGTGTGCGGGCGCACCGATGATGATGGTCGATCATGTCTACTACGAGCATCTCACTTCCGAGCGAGTGGATGAGATCCTGGATGGGCTGCCATGAGTGACAGTCACCCGGGTCCGGTCTGTTATGCCACCCTCGACCACGAGGAGCCCTGGAGCCTTCAGGTCTATCGCGCGATCGGTGGCTATGAGGCCTGGGAACGGATTCTGCGGGAGAAGATTCCGCCGGCTGCAGTCATCGAGACCGTCAAACAGTCCGGGTTGAGGGGCCGGGGAGGGGCCGGTTTCCCGACCGGGGTCAAATGGGGGTTCATGCCCCAGGGAATCCAGGGTCCGAAATATGTCGTCTGCAATTCCGATGAAAGCGAGCCCGGAACCTGCAAGGATCGTGACATTCTCAGATTCAATCCGCATGCCTTGGTCGAAGGGATGGCCATCGCCTGTTACGCCATGGGTGTGAACGTGGGCTACAACTACATCCGCGGGGAGTTCATGGGTGAACCCTGCCACCGCTTCGAGGCGGCACTCGGAGAAGCCTACCGAGAAGGCTGGCTCGGTTCGAATATCCGGGGTAGCGGTGTGTCGATCGATCTCCACGTCCACCTGGGTGCGGGAGCCTATATTTGCGGAGAGGAAACCGCGCTGCTCGAATCTCTCGAAGGCAAAAAGGGGTTCCCGCGCTTCAAGCCGCCGTTCCCTGCAAGTTACGGGCTTTACGGTCGCCCCACGACCATCAACAATACCGAAACGCTGGCTTCGGTCCCAGCCATCCTCCATCACGGTGCCCAGTGGTTTGCGGATCAGGGGGTGCCCGGTGCTGGCGGACCCAAGGTCTTCTCGGTGACCGGCCACGTGGCCCGCCCTGGAAACTACGAAGTCCGCCTCGGCATCCCCTTTGCCGAACTCCTCGAACGGGCAGGGGGCGTGCGCGCCGGGCACACGCTCAAAGCGGTCATCCCCGGCGGTTCCTCCGTTCCAATCCTACCGGGCGCGATCATGATGAACGTCAATATGGACTATGACAGTGTCAAAAAAGCAGGCTCCCTGCTCGGTTCCGGTGCAGTCATCGTGATGGATGAGACCATCTGTCTCGTCCGTCTGCTGGAACGGATCAGCCGGTTCTACTATTCTGAATCCTGCGGACAATGCACGCCCTGCCGAGAGGGTACGGGCTGGCTTTACCGGATGGTGCGCCGGATCGAGGCGGGAGCCGGCCGGAAGGAGGATCTCGATCGGCTGGTCAGCGTGGCACACAACATCGAGGGGCACACCATCTGCGCCCTGGGTGATGCGGCCGCCATGCCGGTCTGGAGTTTCATCCAGCACTTTGCCGACGAGTTCGAGGCACACATCCGGCTCCAGGGATGCCCGTTTCAGGCTCCGCTCCCGGATCAGAGACGGTCGGTCGCATGAACGCCGTGACTGCCAAAGCCGTCGTGCACATCGAAATCGACGGACAAGCGCTTGAGGCCGAAAAAGGCGAGATGGTGATTCAGGTTGCCGATCGGGCCGGAATCTACATTCCGCGTTTCTGCTATCACCCGCATCTTGCGATCGCAGCCAACTGCCGGATGTGCCTCGTCGATGTGGACAAGGCACCCAAGCCGCTGCCGGCCTGCGCGACTCCCGTGACCGAGGGGATGCGCGTGTCAACGCTCTCGCCCCGGGCGCTATCCGCCCAGCACGCGACCATGGAGTTTCTCCTCATCAATCATCCGCTGGACTGTCCGGTCTGCGATCAGGGTGGCGAGTGCGAACTTCAGGATCTTGCCATGGGATACGGGTTTGATCACTCCAGGTTCCGGGAACCCAAACGGGTCGTGCCCGACGAAAACATCGGCCCGCTGGTGAGCACCGACATGACCCGCTGCATCTACTGCTCGCGGTGTGTCCGCTTCGGCCAGGAGATTGCGGGTGATCCGGAACTGGCCATCACCGGACGGGGTGAGCATTCCGAGGTGCGGAGCTTCCTTGGACGGGAACTCGAATCGGAACTGTCCGGCAACATCATCGATCTCTGTCCGGTTGGTGCACTCAACTCGAAGCCCTTCCGTTTTGCAGCCCGAACCTGGGAGATGCTGGCCCTGCCGGGGATTTCAGCACACGATGCGATGGGATCCCACCTTTGGGGGCACACGCTACGGGGGCGGCTCATGCGCGTCGTCCCACGCCCTGCACCCGAGCGGAACGAGATCTGGCTGTCCGATCGTGATCGCTTCGGCTATGCGGGGCTTTACACGGACGACCGGGTCACCTCGCCGCTGATCCGCATGGCGAATGGCGCACTGGTCCCGACCGGGTGGGATGCTGCACTGGATGCCTTTGCCGACCGTCTGAAACAGGCGGTGACCCACACGGGGCCAAAGACGGTGGGTGCCCTCTACTCTCCCCAGTGCACGCTCGAGGAGATGTATCTTTTTGAAAAACTTCTCGGGGGGCTAGGCGTCACGGGTGTCGATTCGCAGCTCTTCCGTGCGGATATTCGGCCTTGGGCATCCGACCTCGCGGCACATCACGTGCTCGGCCTGTCTCTGGCCGAGTTCGAAGCCCAGGATGGCTTTCTCCTGATCGGCACGGATCTGAGAGGCGAGTACCCGCTCCTCAACTTGCGGGTGCGGCGGGCCTCACAACGTGGCGCCCAGGTGGCTGCACTCAATCCGGTCCGGTTCGATGCCAACTATGCGACGGTGATCAATGCATCCCTCGGACCCGATGGACTGATCGGGGGACTGGCGCGGCTGCTCGAGGCCGTGTCCAAAAGGCGTTCGGAACCGCTTCCGGCCTGGGTTGCGGACTGGAGCGCACGCTCCCCCATCAGTGCGGACGATTTGGGCGTGCTGGTGCAGCTGCTGGAGCGCGGACCTCGGGTGCAGATCATTCTGGGCGGCTGGGTCGAGGCCCATCCGCAGGGCAGTCTGATCACCCGGCTCGTTTCCGAGATCGCCGATCAAACGGGGGCGCGCTGGGCCAGTCTCCCGACTGGTCCGAACGCGCTTGGCGCTGAACGGGTTAGAGCGCTTTGGGGCGCAGGTGCTTCACGCGTGGTGGCCCGCGAGCTCTTCGATCGCCCCCGCAAACTCTACTGCCTGTTCGGTGTCGAGCCCGAATATGACCTGTGGGACCCTGTCACGGCCCAACACGCTCTCGGTCAGGCGGAAGAAGTGCTGGTGCTGGCCTCCTGGCTTGCACCGACGCATGCCGCGCACGCGAGTGTCGTTCTGCCGCTTGCCGCTCAGGCGGAGACCGGTGGAACCTATATCGATCTCGAAGGGCGGAGGAATGGTTTTGAAGCCCTGGCCCCCCCTTATGGCGAGGCTCGGCCAGGCTGGAAGATTCTCCGAATGCTCGGTCAGCGGCTGGGTCTCCAGGGATTTGAGTACGAGACCCGCGAAGAGATTCTTGCGGAAATGAACGCGCGGACTCCGGCCACCGTGACCCGGAACCCGGATCCAGCTTCCGAACCGGTCGCGATCCCGGATCGTCCGCAAGCGGATTGGTGGCGGATCGCGCGCCGCGCACCCTATGGAAGCGACCCCTGCGTCCGGCATTCCGCTCCGCTCCAGTCGACCGCGCTCGCACGCCGTGCCCGCACCCTTTACATGCATCCCGCAGATGCCAAGGAGCATGGTGTGGAAGTCGGTTTTTGGGCCCGCCCGCGTGTGGCACAGCGTGCCTGTGCGGTCAATGTTGCCTTTCATGACGGAGTCCCGCGCGGAGTCGTCTGGCTCGATGCCGCGACTGAGGCGGTCTCGGCATGGGGCGCCTCCTGGGGACCTCTGGATCTGGTTTTCACATCGGCTCCGGATGCAACGGGGGGGGCTGCATGAACCCTTGGCTCACGGGTCTCGCATCCTGGTTTCTGCCCCACATTGTGGGCATTCTGGTAGTCACCGTGCTTGTGATCCTCTCGGTTGCCTACCTCACTTATGCCGAGCGGAAGGTGATCGGTTATATGCAGTCGCGGCTCGGACCGAACCGGGTCGGACAATGGGGCCTGCTCCAGCCATTTGCAGACGTGCTGAAACTCCTATTCAAGGAAATTGTGATCCCGGAGCGTTCGAGCGGGCTCCTCTTTGTCGTGGCCCCGATCCTGGCCATTGTTCCGGCACTGGCCACCTGGGCCGTGATCCCGTTTGCACGGGGACTCATCCTGGCCAATCTCAATGCCGGACTCATCTACGTGCTCGCACTCACATCGATCGGTGTCTACGGCGTCATCCTTGCTGGATGGGCCTCGAACTCCAAATATGCGCTTTTGGGTGCCATGCGTTCGGCCGCGCAGATTGTCTCTTACGAGATCGCCATGGGATTTGCGCTGATCGGTGTGGTCATGGCGGCCCAGACTCTCAATCTTGAACACATTGTCGAGAACCAGTCCGGTGGGATTCTGCACTGGTATGTCATTCCGCTGCTTCCGCTTTTCATTATTTATTTCGTTTCCGGAGTGGCGGAGACCAACCGCGCACCGTTTGATGTGGCCGAGGGGGAGTCCGAAATCGTTGCCGGATTCCACGTCGAGTATTCAGGGACGGCATTCGCGGTCTTCTTTCTGGCCGAATACGCCAACATGATCCTGATTGCGGCACTCGCGGCGACCCTGTTTCTGGGCGGCTGGGGATCGCCGCTGGCCGGGCTTGGAATCCCGCTCTTGAGTGCCAACGGACTGATCTGGCTTGTCCTCAAGATTGGTGTTCTCCTGTTCCTGTTTCTCTGGTTCCGTGCCACGTTCCCCCGCTACCGCTACGACCAGATCATGCGGCTCGGCTGGAAGGTTTTTATCCCCGTCACGCTGGTCTGGCTTGCAGTCGAATCCGCCTTGATCATCGGACAGGTCGGACCCTGGTTCCGGGGTGGACTCTCATGAAGCGGATCCGTACATTTCTCAAGGGATTTCTCCTTGTGGAGCTTTTGACAGGTCTTGGCGTCACTTTCCGCGAGTTCGTCTCGCACAAGTTCACGCTCCGCTACCCGGACGAAAAGACGCCCCAGTCGGCACGGTTCCGGGGCTTGCATGCGCTGCGCCGGTATCCGAACGGAGAGGAGCGCTGCATTGCCTGCAAGCTCTGTGAAGCCGTCTGCCCGGCCCTGGCCATCACGATCGATTCCGAAAAACGTGCGGATGGAACGCGACGGACGACCCGGTATGACATTGACCTTTTCAAGTGCATCTACTGCGGATTCTGTGAGGAAGCCTGCCCTGTCGATTCCATCGTCGAAACGCGGATCTATGAGTTTCATTTTGAGGAAAGGGGGCAGCAGATCATGACCAAGGAGAAACTGTTGGCGATTGGCGATAAATTCGAGGCCCAGATCGCTCGCGATCGAGAATCGGATGCTGCCTTCCGGTAAGGCCAGACGATGACCCCGGCTGAATGGATCGAGGAGGGCGTGTTCTGGGTGTTTGGAGCCATCCTCGTGGTTTCCGCATTCCGCGTGATCACGGTCCGGCATCCGGTTCATGCGGCGCTGTTTCTGGTGCTCTGTTTCTTTAATACGGCCATCCTCTGGATCCTGGCCGGTGCGGAGTTCCTGGGCATCATTTTGATCCTGATCTATGTGGGTGCGGTTCTGGTGCTGCTTCTTTTTGTGGTCATGATGCTGGATGTGGAAATCGAGAAGCTACGCGAAGGTTTTGTCCGCTATGCGCCGCTTGGAGCCATTGTGGCTCTGATCCTTGTCCTCGAACTCGTCTATGTGTTCTGGGCGCACACGCTCGGCTTCCATGGTCTTGCGACCCCGGTTTCCACACTGGCGACGCATGACAACACCCGCGCGCTCGGGACGGAACTTTACCGGCGTGATCTCTATCCTTTCGAACTGGCCGGCATGATTCTCCTGGTCGGGCTGATCGCCGCCATTCTCCTCACGCTCCGGCACCGTCCCGGTATCCAGCACCAGAATCCGGCCGGGCAGGTGCGTGTCCGGGCCCGGGACCGGGTACGACTGGTCTCGCTCAAGCCCCCCCGCCGTGGAGCCCCGCCATGATCCCGCTCGATGACTATCTCATCCTCGGTGCCATCCTCTTCGCACTTGCGGTCATGGGGCTTTTCATCAACCGCAAGAACCTCGTGGTCCTGCTCATGTGCGTCGAGCTCATTCTCCTTGCGGTCAACATCAACTTCGTCGCGTTCTCCCGTTACCTCATGAACCGGGAGGGCCAGATCTTCGTTTTCTTTGTACTCACGGTGGCCGCTGCCGAGTCGGCGATCGGGTTGGCGCTTCTGGTCGTCGTGTTCCGCCACCGCCAAAGCATCAACGTCCAGGACTTGGACCAGCTCAAAGGTTAGAAATCGTGGCAACCCTCACACTCTGGATCGTTCTGGCTCCGCTTCTTGCGGCCCTGGTCACGGGACTTGCCGGATCACACCTCGGCCGGCGTCTGACCCATGCGCTGACGATCACCGGTGTCACGGTCTCCTGTGCGCTGTCGTTCTGGCTCCTGCTCCGGGTGCTGGCGGGTGCCCGTCTCGATGCTCCTGTCTATACCTGGATGGTGAGCGGCGGGATCCCATTCCAGATCGGGTTTCTCGTCGACCCCCTGAGCGCGCTTCTGGCCCTCGTGGTCACCTTCGTCTCCCTTGCGGTACATGTCTACAGCATAGGCTATATGGCGGACGACCCCGGAGACATCCGCTTCTTCGCCTATATCTCGCTTTTCACCTTTGCCATGCTGCTCCTCGTCCTGGCGAACAATTTCCTTCAGCTGTTCATTGGCTGGGAAGGAGTGGGCCTGGTCTCCTATCTGCTCATCGGTTTCTGGTTCGAGAAGCCGACCGCCACCGCCGCCGCACTCAAGGCGTTTCTGGTCAACCGCATCGGCGACCTGGGTTTTATCCTGGGCATCGCCATGGTGCTCCGCTATACAGGGTCCCTGGCCTACGCAGCCGTGTTCGCACGGGTTCCGGACCTGGCCGGTGCAACGGTGGCCCTGGGCTTCGGCTGGCATGTCCAGGTCCTCACGCTCATGGGACTCCTGCTGTTTGTGGGCGCCATGGGCAAGTCCGCACAGATTCCGCTCCATGTCTGGCTTCCGGATTCCATGGAGGGTCCGACTCCCATTTCCGCCCTGATCCACGCGGCCACGATGGTGACTGCTGGTGTCTATCTGGTGGCACGCCTGTCACCGCTTTATATTCATGCCCCCGAGGCGCTCAGCGTGATCCTGGTGATCGGGTCGCTCACGGCATTTTTCATGGGCATCCTGGGCGTCGTCGCGACCGACATCAAGCGGGTGATCGCCTATTCGACCCTCTCGCAGCTCGGCTACATGATGGCCGGACTCGGGGCCTCGGCCTTTGCTGCGGGCATTTTCCATCTCGTGACCCATGCCTTCTTCAAGGCACTGCTCTTTCTTGCAGCGGGATCAGTCATCCTGGCCATGCATCACGAACAGGACATGCGCAAGATGGGAGGGTTACGCAAGTATCTGCCCGTGACCTATGCCACCTTCCTGGTGGGCGCTCTGGCGCTGGTCGCATTTCCCGGTTTCTCGGGGTATTTCTCCAAGGACGCACTGATCGATGCCGTGGGACGCAGTCCGATCGCCGGTGCATCCTTTGCCTACGCGCTCCTCCTGTTGAGCGTGTTCGTGACCGCACTCTACACATTTCGCATGCTCTTCATGGTGTTCCACGGTACCGAGCGGATGGATGCCCAGACCCGTGAGCATCTCCACGAAAGCCCCTGGGTTGTGACCCTGCCGCTCGTCATGCTTGCCGTTCCGGCGCTTGCGGTAGGCTGGGTCCTGTTCCACCCGCTGCTTGGCGGTGCATTTTTCGGCTCGTCGCTGGCCACCCCGCTTGGGGTCAATCCGCTGGCCCGGTTCGCTCACCTTTCCACCTGGCGTTTTTTCCTGGGCGCTTTCGATGCGCCTACGTTCTACCTCATGCTGGCCGGACTCGGAGTGGCCGCATACGGTTATCTCTGGCGACCGGAATGGCCGGCGCGCCTGGTGTCAGGAGTCCGGGCCCTCTACCGGCTGCTCATCCAGGGATATGGATTTGACGCGTTGTATCTGCGCATAGGAGCTGCCGGGAGCGTGCTGCTCGGTCGCGGACTCTGGAAATGGGGGGATGAGCGGGTGATCGATAGCATGGGGGTGAACGGTACGGCATTCAGGGTCAGATGGCTCGGTTCCCTCGTGCGCAGACTCCAGACCGGATTCCTTTACCAGTACGCTTTCACCATGGTGGCTGCGCTCGTGGTTCTGGTTTTCTGGGCGCTGGTCCGGTACTGAGCGGTCGTCGACATGATACCGACCTGGCCCTGGTTGAGTCTCCTGATCTGGTTTCCGGTTGCAGCCGGACTCGTCCTGCTCGCACTCGGATCACGTGCACCCGCTTTTGCGCGCGGTCTGGCCCTCGTGACCTCGATCCTCGCATTCTTGTTGAGTGTGGCGGTCTGGATCGGATTCCGCGATGGCACGGCGAGCATGCAGTTTGTGGAGCGGGTCTCCTGGATTCCGCTCCTTCACGCAAACTATCATCTCGGGGTCGATGGGATTTCCCTGCCCTTCCTGGTCCTCACCACCTTCAGTACCGTGCTCGTCGTGCTGGCAGGCTGGCGGGTCATCGAGTACAAACAGGCCGCCTATTTTGCGGCGTTTCTCCTCATGGAAGGATTCATGAATGGAGTCTTTGCGGCACTGGATGGTCTCCTGTTCTACTTTTTCTGGGAGGCCATGCTCATCCCGATGTTCATCATCATCGGGGTGTGGGGCGGGCCGCGCCGGATCTACGCCAGTTTCAAGTTTTTCCTCTATACCTTTCTCGGATCCGTCCTCATGCTGGTGGCCCTGATCTATCTTGGCCAGCGGACCGGAACCTATGACCTGCTCGCCTTCCAGCGCACACCGCTCGGTCTCGGGACACAGATCTGGCTTTTCATTGCCTTTCTGCTGGCCTTTGCAGTCAAGGTACCCATGTGGCCGGTGCATACGTGGCTGCCAGATGCGCATGTGGAGGCTCCGACCGGAGGGTCCGTGATCCTGGCCGCGATCATGCTCAAGATGGGGGCCTACGGATTCCTGCGCCTGAGCCTTCCCATCACCCCGGATGCGAGCCGCTATTTCTCGGGACTCATGGTGGCGCTTTCGCTTGTGGCCATTGTCTATATCGGCCTGGTCGCGCTCGTCCAGACCGACATGAAGAAGCTGATTGCCTATTCCTCGATCGTGCATATGGGTTTTGTGACGCTCGGGTTTTTTGCGCTTTTTTTTATGGCAGGGGCCTCCGCCATCGAAGCGGCCCGCATGGGCGTACAGGGCGGTATCTTCCAGATGATCTCCCACGGTCTGGTTTCGGCAGCCCTTTTCCTCTGTGTGGGCGTTCTCTATGACCGGCTCCACTCCCGGGAGATCTCGACCTACGGCGGTGTCGCCCGGACCATGCCCGTCTTTGGCGCACTGTTCGTGTTCTTCGCCATGGCGAACGTGGGCCTCCCCGGAACGAGCGGGTTCGTGGGAGAGTTCCAGGTGATCCTCGCCACTTGGGAGGCTAATCCCTGGTGGAGCCTTTTTGCAGCGCTGAACCTGGTCATCGGAGCCGGTTTCACCCTCTGGCTCATCAAGCGGGTGGTGTTTGGCCCCGTGCTGAAGGAGCCGGTTGCGAAACTGGACGATGTCACGATGCGTGAACGCCTGTTCCTGTTCCTGCTCGTTTTGCCGGTTCTGCTTTTCGGTCTCTGGCCGTCACCGATCCTGGATGTCATGCGGGCCTCCGTTGCCCACCTGGTCCACCAGGCTCTCGCGACCAAGATTGCATGAGGCTTCGCTCCATGATGAGACGGGTGACTGAATCATGATGTCGATGACGGCGATCGCTCCCGAAGTCTGGATCGCAGGCGGTATGCTCCTCGTGGTGCTGCTCGAGACCCTGCGTCCTTTCGTCAGGGATGGGACGCTCGCATTCGCCATTCCGGCGAGCACGCTTCTCGCACTGGGTCTCGCCGCGATGTCCGCGAGTTTCTGGACGGCGGCCAGCCAGGGTATATTTTTTGACGGCGCGATCGTCGTTGACCCCCTGTCGCGCCTGCTTGTGATCTTTGTAGCAGTGACGGCGCTTCTCGTGGCCATCTACTCGATCGGGGATCTCGAGCGGCACGGCTTCGGGCACGGGGAGTACTACGCACTGTTGCTCAGTGCGACACTCGGGATTCTCGCGATTGTGACCGGTGCATCGGTTTTGGTTCTTTTCCTCGGGCTCGAGCTCCTTTCCCTGTCGCTTTATGCGCTGGTTTCGATCGACCGCGAACGAGTGATTGCCGCCGAAGCTGCGATGAAATACTTTTTCCTGGGAGCGATCGCTTCGGGCATCCTCCTTTATGGCCTGTCACTGCTTTATGGCCTGAGCGGCACACTTTCGCTTGCGATGCTTCCCAAAATGATCGCTGGACTCGGAGGCGGAGATCGTGTGCTCTTCCTCTTTGCAACTACATTCGTGATTGTGGCGCTGGCCTTCAAGTTTGGTGCGGCCCCATTCCACATGTGGGTGCCGGACGTCTATGAAGGCTCACCCACGCCGATCACCCTGCTCGTCGGGACGATCCCCGAACTCGGTGCCATCGCACTCATCGTGCGCCTCCTGGTGGCCGGCCTGCAACCGCTCTCGGCTCAATGGATGCCCATGGTGCTCGGGGTGGCGATCCTGTCGCTTCTGGTCGGCAATCTGGCAGCGCTCACCCAGAGCAACTTCAAGCGATTGCTCGCGTATTCCGCCATCGGACATGTGGGTTTCATCCTGCTCGGCATCGCCACGGGAACGATTCAGGGCGAGATCGCGGCGGTCTATTACACGGTCATCTATGTGACCATGACCCTTCTCGCGTTCGGGATTCTTCTCGTGCTACGCGCACGGGCACGTGATGTCGAAGATCTGGACGATCTCGCCGGGTTGAGCCAGATTCACCCATGGTGGTCGCTCCTCATGCTGTTTGCCATGTTTTCCCTAGCCGGGGTCCCGCCCTTCGTCGGATTCTGGGCCAAACTCTCGATTCTCCGGGCGCTCCTCGCAGAGGGCGAGATTGGGGTGGCCGTTTTTGCCGTGATCATGGCGGTCGTGGGCGCGTTCTATTATCTCCGGGTCGTCAAAATCATGTATTTCGACCGGGTTTCCAGTGAGCAGGCAGTGTCCGTATCCTGGGGCATCCCTGAAGTGATCCTCTCGGTGAATGGGCTGGCTCTGATTGTCATGGGACTGGTTCCGGATGCCTTGTGGCAACTCTGTGCGTGGGCGGTGCACCGCTGATCCAGCGATGGGGTTTTGGTGGCGGGGATGCCCGGAACAGCCGGTTTCACATCCGCGCCCGTGAATTTGATGATCAGCCGATAAGTGTTTAGAATGATCATGCAATCGGGATGCGGGGTGGAGCAGTCTGGCAGCTCGTCGGGCTCATAACCCGAAGGTCGCAGGTTCAAATCCTGCCCCCGCTACCATTTCCCCATCGTTCCCGCTCCAGTCGTAGGACGGACAAAGCCAAACGGACCGTGCCTGCTGCTCATCCGCTGAGAGTCAGCGTAAACGCAGGGGTACGGTACGGAGTCAAGCAGGATGTGTGTGCGTGCCGGGCGGTCGTTTCGCCGTCAGACGGAACGCTACCGCGCCTGGATCGCGACCTCGAAGTCTCGGCCTTCCCACTTATCGGACTCGGGCCAGTAGAAGGTGAAGCGCAGCGGTGCGCGCTGATCGGCCGCGACGGGGATGTCGACATGGTGGACGGGCAATCCTGTTTGAATCGATTGCTCGTCGTGCACGGTCTGCCACTCATCATGGGTCCGCCTCAATCTGAAAGGAGCGCCGGCCTGGACCCGCAACGAGTGCCCGCCTTTGATCACGGGCACCTGGCGGTTGAATTTCCAGATCTCCAGCGTGCTGGGAGCACGCCGGCCGGCAGTCAGGTACCGATCCGCCACCGGCGGAACGAGATCGAAGATGCTTCCGTCGTAAACCGAGCGCAGGAGTTTCACGTATTCAGCGTGCGCCCACATGAGCGGCATCGCCGCTCCGGTCGGTCTCCCCAATCGCAATCCGTGCTCGGCCCGGTCCGCCTCGTCCCAGACCTGCTCCGGCAGTAGGCCGGTCCCCGACGCGAATGCCTCGAGCGCGCCGACGAGCTTTTCGACGTTGTGCCCGGCGGCGAGCTCGTAGTGGGCGCGTTCGCCGGTGAGCAGAGGCCAGGCTCGGCCCTGGCCCCAACCCTGGTAAGGGCCGCCGTCGGCGCGCTGGCCGTAACCGTCGTGGTTGTAGCGACGCCAACTGGGGCCGAAAGGTGTTTCCACACGCAGCACATGATCCACGACGCGCAAGGAATCGACCACGAGCGCGTCATCCGGCCTGCGAATGCCATAACGAACCAACTCGAGAAAGCCGGCATCCACGATGTCCTTGGCCGGAAATTGCCAGGGGCTGCCCGGCGGACGGTTGGCGAGCGTCAACAGCCCGCAGTTCGGATCCTCATCCGGACAGGCGGCGTCCACGCCCGCCGGCAGAATCCGTATGTAATGCCGCTTGATTTCCGGGTGAAGAGTCCCCTCGGTCGTGACGGTCCACTTCTCAACGTGTGCTTCGAGGAAGTCCGCGTACTCCTCGAGGTAGCGTGCGATCTCCGCCTCACCGTGCTCCCGCCCAAAGCAGGCAGCGCAGATGAGCGCCGCAATGTGTGCGGCCAGCGTCGAGGGCGAGAACCCACCGGCCTCCTCCCAGCGCTCCTGCTGCGTCACCGGTCCGTGCTCGATGAGATACGCCGCGGCCCGCCGGACCATCGGATAGGGGTCGAAATCTCCGAGTCCCCCACGCTGCTTCAGACGCCACGCCAGCAGGATGGGGAGCGAGACCTGATCGAGCTGGATTCCGTGCCAGTGGGGCTCGCCATTCAGCCAGAAGTTCTGTGGGAAGCCGCCATCGGGCCGCTGGCTGACCGCGAGATAGACGAGTGCGCGCAGCGGTGTGCTGGTGTTGCCGGCAGCAAGAAGACCCGTCACGGTGTTCACCATGTCGCGAGTCCAGACGAGGTGATAGCCGCCGACATCCTCATCGCCTCGGCTCTCCCCCCAGGGAATGGACAGCGAGGCAATGAAGGCGCCCGCGAAGGTCTTGTCCTCGTGAGCCATGAGCAGGCCATAGCTGCCGCAATAGAGTTTGCCCCCGTCCTGCGAGACCTTATCGAGTGGCAGAATGGGCGTGCAGCCGTATTGCCACTGCTCGATGAAGCGCTTGCGGCGAGCCTCGAAGGGCATGCCGAGCGCCTGGAACAACGCTGAGAGTGCGTGCTGCAAGCCCTCGCCGAGGGCCAGGCCTAGAGTGAATTCCGTACCTGCGGCCAGGTCGATCTCAGCCGTCAAAGCCACGTGACCGCGCTCGGCCTGGTCGAATTCCCAATCCATTCGCAGGTTGCCGGCGAGGTCCGTCCAGCCGTCGCTCCTGCCGGCGTAGCCGCACGACAGACGCCTGAAGGGGGAGCTCGCCCCGATGATGAGCCACATGCCGTTCTTTTCCGCAGCCAGAAGCTCCCGACCGGCTGCCTCGATGATGTAGGCGTTGTTCTCCCACCCTCCACCTTGCAGGTGGGGATGACAGAGCACGTAGAGCTGCAACTCTCGCGCCAGCTCCGGCCGTACCTCGAGCCGCGTGCGCTGCAGCAAGCAGGGTTGATGCGGGGCGGCGATCAGCTCCTTTTCGATCCGATAGCGGCCCTCGGGGTCGCAGCTGGTGATGCGGTATCCAAGGCCGTGGGGCGAGTAGCGCTCGGTAAGCACCGTAAGATCGCGCCGCTCCTCATGAAGAAAGCGCTTGCCATCGCTCACCAGGAGCTGGATGTCCCTGACCTGGGGCCTGTCGATGTAGGGAGAGTAGATCTCCGACACCACACCTTGGTGCAGCGTGAACCAGATGCGGCTGTCGGCGGAATAGGCGGTCCCCACGCCATCCTTGCATGCTGAGCCCCACCGGGGCTCAGTGCCAGGACGGCCGAATGCTTCACGAGTGCCACGAAATTGGGACATGGGACGATGCTCCGCGCGCGACGCTCAGCCACGGCGAGGGGGCCGCTCGAGCGCCGGAAATGATCGATCGTGTCGATGAGTGCATGGGACCGGTATCCCGCAGAGCGCACCGCCGCCGGGAGGGATCCATCTGGGTTCAGCTACTTTTCGGGGACCGGTCGCGGCGATGCCGGCACGCGGCAGCAGGCCCCTGCGACGGCGCGGCGGGCGTTCTGATGGAGTGCAAAGCCGGTCACGGCCACGGCCGCAAGCAATAACCCGATCTCATGGGTGGCGACGAAGCCTTGCACGCGTCCGGCGGCCGCGGCGGCCACTGCGGGGAAAGTCACCGCGAGCGCTGCAAGGGCCAGCGGCAGAATCGGGCTGCAGCACAGCAGTGGCGTGACCAACCCCATCAGCGCGCCGAGCACGCTGCCGGTCGCGACGGCGCCGCTCGCCCGCCGTCCCTGGCGGACGATGAGCACCGTCAGCGCAAGGGTCAAGGCCAATAAAAACGCCAATGCGAAGGCGATGATCCCGAGTCCCGGCGTGAGCAGCCGCAGGCTGACCCAGCCGATACGACCGCCGGTGAGCGAGGCCGGCAGGACGGCGGCATAGAGCGGCAGGAAGGCGGCGAAGCCGAGTCCGGCGCCCCAGCGGCAAGGGCGTTCCGCCCAAGCCAATTTGAGCGCCGTGAAGATCGCGGCCATTGGTCAGCCTCCTTGGGCAAAGCGAAGGATCCGGCCCATCGTGGCCG